>SKES01000701.1_pt1 | contig 27068 bp, 28 predicted proteins | sample 4826851 | NCBI WGS metagenome assembly SKES01 (sample SAMN11008803, study PRJNA524170) | human gut metagenome | biome: Human fecal sample; material: Feces; isolation source: fecal sample from pouch patient p52 | host: Homo sapiens | place: Israel: Tel-Aviv | collected 2016-09-04 | reverse complement strand
GCAGGGAGCGTGGACGCATGGTTCGTGCCGGAAGTGAATACAGTACCGAAATGGTCAGTCCCAAACTTTCCTATGGAGAGATGGGCAAATTGCAGGAAGTAGTGCGGTGTTTGAGGCGCCATGGGGCAAAGGTGAATGCGTCCTGCGGGCAGCATGTTCATGTGGACGCTTCCAACCATACCCCAAGAAGCCTCAAAAATGCTATGACCATCATGTATTCCAAAGAGGATATTCTGTTCAAGGCATTGAAAGTACAGACTTCCAGAGAAAGCAACTATTGTCAGAAAGTACGCCCCATTGTGCTGGAAAAAATCCGCAGAATGCCAAACAACACCATTTCCATGGAAAAGCTGAAACAGATCTGGTATGGAGGCAGGGATGGAAGTCATAATCATTATGACAGTAGCCGATATTATGCCTTAAACCTTCATGCGGTGTTTTCGAAGGGAACGCTGGAATGGCGGTGTTTTGAAAGCACTCTCCATGCAGGAAAAGTACGGGCAAATATCACGCTGGCTCTTGCCATTTCCGCTCAGGCCATCAATCAGAAATGTACCCAGATGCGGAAAACAGAGATTACCGAGAATCCTGCGTTTACATTCCGTACCTTTTTACTGCGGTTGGGGCTTATCGGACCGGAATATAAGAATGTCCGGGAACATCTGCTTGCCAACCTGGAAGGGGATCGGGCGTGGAGATATGACCGCAGTCAGTATGAATGTTTGAATAGAAATCATCGGGCAGAGGATGCCCGATAGGAGGTAGAGATGAAAGAAACGTATTATTTTGCCTATGGCAGTAACATGAACTTAGACCAGATGGCGTACCGCTGTCCGGCAGCTTTTGTTGTGGAGAATGTCAAGCTGGACGGGTATCGCCTGACTTTCTGTGGCAGGGGAAAGGGAAGCGGTGTTGCTACCATTCTGCCAGAAGAGGGAAGCCGGGTGGAAGGAGTGCTTTGGAAACTCACACCGGAGTGTGAAAAAAGACTGGACTTTTATGAAGGATATCCACACCTGTATGGAAAGGAGCCTGTTCTTGTTCAGGGAAAGGATGGTGTGAAACGGGAAGTCATGGCATATACCATGAATGCACCCTATAAGGATCAGCCTGCCATTCCCTCAGACCTTTATTTTATGGGGATTGTGGAAGGCTGCCATCAGAATGGGATTTCCAGCCGCTCTGTGACCGATGCGTTAAAGCGTGTCCGGGAGGAAGTGGGCAGACAGAAACCCAGCCAAAAGAAAACAGAAGTCAGCAGATAACAAAGCCGCAGGGGAAAGCCTCTGCGGTATTTTTAACGAAAAAAGGAGAATGCAATGAAGAGTAGGAATATCAAAACAAGACTTGCAGCCTTTGGGCTCGCATTGCTCATGGGCATTAGTCCGCTTGGAAATTTGGCGGATGTCCATGCGGCAGAAATGCAAAATCTTTCAGAACCAGTAACAGAGAATGCAAAAATATTTGAAACGGAACAGACAGAGGAGGTTTCAGAGGTTACCGGACAGCTGGTAACAGCAGAAGATATCACGAAAGACATTTCCGACAAGGATTTTATGGCAGAGACTTGTATGGAAGGCATCCATTACGATTTGGAAAAAGAGGATGTTACCTTAGAACGGATCGAAGCAGAGGATGGAAGTGCCTACCATCCAGACCAGGCAGGGACTTATATTGCAACTTACTGGGTTGTGCCAAAAGATGCGCGTGACAGTTATTCAGTTACTCGTAAGATTATCCTGACGGATACGGAAGGACAGGCCCATGCAGAAGAAAACGGTGGGCAGAAACAGAAAGAGGATACGAAATCCGAAGAAGATTCGGAGACGCCTGTGCAGGAGATCCCGGATGTGGAAGTAACGGTATCCGGGGAAGATGCAGATGCACAGGCAGCAAGGGAACTGGAAGAAAAGATTGAGGATGGGGAAGTGATGATGCTTTCCGGTGCAGAAAATACCTTTACTGCAAGGGAAACCGTACATCTGGAAAAAGGAGAGACCATTTACTATCCAAGTTATATTGGAAATTATCTGACCTGCAGGTTTACGGTGAATGGAAAGATTGCCTACTGTCTGGAATCCCATCGCTCTTCACCGCCGAGTGGAGATTATATAGCACAGGTGCTTGACAGCAATAAGAATTTGCAGAAGGTGCTGTATTATGGCTATGGCGGCGCCGGGGATATTACCGGAAGTTATCTGTCCGGGAAAAGTGCAGAAGAGAAATATGTATATACCCATATCGCAGCCAGTTATGCTTACGCAGGTGAGGCAGGATTTACGGGATGCAAGTATGAGGATCTGGTAAACGCAGGGGTGATCGCTTATATTGACCATCTGTTTGCTATGGAAGAACCGCCGAAAGGGGAGATTTCTCTTTCTAAAACATCCGTAAAAGCAGTCCGTGATGGAAAGGTGCAGAAAACACCGGATATCACATTGTCCGGGAATCACCGAAACTACATTTCAGTCCATGTACCAAAAGACATCACCATTTATAACAAGACAAAGGGAACTTCCGCAGAGAATGGTGCGCTGAAGATCTATGGCGGGGATACCTTTTATTTGACTGCCCCAATGCTTCATACCGGAAAATATTCCTCCGGGGAGCTGCATGGCTCTGTAGGGGAAACCTGGAGAACGTTGGTATTATCTACAGGAAACAGCAATCAGGACATTGGAGTCTTTGAATCGGAGAAAGCCAATCCGGTAAGTTTTACGGTAGACTGGCTGGAGATGACAAGGATCGAGCTTTTAAAACAGGATGCGGATACCAAGAATCCTTTAGACGGTGCAGTGTATGGCATTTATACAGACAGCAAGTGTGAGCATCTTTTGATGGAAATGCCAGTCACCGGGGAAGAGGCAAAAGCAGTCAGTGATTATTTTGAGGCAGCCATCAAAACAGTATATGTGAAGGAGATCAAGGCTCCAGACAAGTATGCACAGAGTGATGTGATCCATAAGGTGGATGTGAAAGCCGGAAAAACGGTCACCATCTCAGCAACCGATGAGAGGGTGAAAGGTGCTGTCCATATCCAAAAGATCGATAAGGAGACACAGGCCTTTCTTCCCCAGGGGGATAGTTCCCTTGCCGGGGCTGTGTATGGTCTGTATGCCAGAGAGGATATCGTCCACCCGGATGGAAAGACGGGGGTTCTGTTCAAAAAAGACAGCCTCATCGCACAGGGCGTGATCAAGGAGGATGGTACCTTAGATTTTTCCGAATTGTATCTGGGAAAAATGTATGTGAAAGAGATCACTCCGCCGGAAGGCTATACGGTAGATCCAACAGAGTATGAGGTGGATCTTGCCTACGAAGGACAGGAAGTGGCAGAGGTAACCAGGGATCTGACGGTACAGGAACAGGTGAAAAAGCAGGCGTTCCAGCTGATCAAGATCAGCGAAGATGGAGACCAGACAGAAACAGACCTTGTGGAAGGGGCAGGTTTTAAGGTGTATCTGGTCAGCAGCCTTTCCAAAGTAGAGAGTGGGGAATTACAGCCATCCAATGGGGAACAGTTTACTGCGGAAGATTTCCGAGGTTATGATTTCAGTAAGGAAGAGGGGGCAGTGACCTATGTGGATGGCAAGGCTGTCCCGGTACCGGAGCTGATCACAGATAAAAAGGGATATGCCCTCAGTCCGGAACTTGCGTATGGTCTTTATGTGGTAGAAGAGAGTACGGTGCCGGAGAATTTAAAAGCCATCGATCCGTTTTTGGTAAAGGTAGATGAGGACAGCAGAGAACCGATGGTATGGAGGATCTTCGATGACCGTCCGTTTGAGTTTTTGTTAAAGATCGTGAAAAAGGATGCACAGACAGGAAATCCGGTCTTGAAGGCAGGCACATCCTATAAAATCTTTGATATGGAAAAAGAGGAATATGTAGAGCAGACGGTATTCTATCCGAAGAAAGAGACGATTAGTGTTTTCAAGACCAATGAGGAAGGCTATCTGGTAACACCGGAAGAACTGAAATGTTCTACTTACCGGATCGAAGAAGTGAAAGCACCGGAAGGGTTTGTAAGACAGGGATATGAGAGTTCCTTGTATGAAGGGGAAAAAGTAATTTCTCCATTGGAGGTGACCGGAAAAGGCAGTTACAAAGAGAACCCGAAAGAGGGAATCGTGATCACTGTTTCTTCCGATACCGCCCATCAGATCGATCCAGATACCGGGGCAGTCATCGTGGAAGCCTGGCAGCCAAACGATGAGCAGGTGGGAAGCCTGACACTGACCAAAACCGGGGAACAGCCAGTGGAAGTGAAGGGGGATTCCCTGCTTGCAAAGGCAAAGAGACTGGCAGGAAAGATCAAAGATGCAGTGACCGGAGAGGATACCGATACCGGAGTGTTCCATGATTTTGTCTATGAAGAATCCGGTGTGGAAGGGGCAGCCTTTGAACTGTATGCCAAGGACACCATTTATTCCCCGGACGGAGCAAAGGATGAGCAGGGCAATCCGGTCATCCGTTATGAAAAAGACGATCTGGTGGCAACTTTAGTGATCGATACAGAAGGAAAGGCAGTGGTAAATAATCTTCCATTGGGTTCTTATTATATGAAAGAAACCATAGCAGGCGACCATTTCGTATTGAACCCGGAACAGAAAGAATTTACCCTGACCGCAGAGGATGATACGCAGGCAGTGGTTTATGAAGGGGTTGCTTATAAAAATGAGCGACAGAAGATTTCCATTTCTGTAGAAAAGAAGGATGCAGCCACAGAAGAGAAGCTGGAAGGCGTGATTTTTGGTTTGTATGCCAAAGAAGATATCCTCTCCCAGCAGGGTGAGATTCTTGTAGAAAAGGACACTCTGCTGGAGAAGAAAGCAACGGATGAAAACGGTCAGCTTACCTTTGACAGCGACCTGTATCATGGAAAATATTATGTAAAAGAGGAAGTGAGAAAACCGGGATATCTTCCAAATGAAGAAATCTGGGAGATTGATGCCTCTTACACAGACCAGAACCTTGCAGAAATCAAGCTGACAAAAGAAGTGGAAAACCAGCCGACTGAGAGCCAGTTTACGAAAACCGATGCAACAACCGGGGAAGAACTGGAAGGCGCGAAGCTTCAGATCATCGATAAAGAGGGCAACATCGTAGAAGAGTGGATCAGTACAAAAGAACCGCACGTAGTCTATGGATTGCCAGAAGGAACGTATATCCTTTACGAAGAACTGCCGCCTTATGCAGAAGGGTATGTGTCTGCAGAAGATATCGAGTTTGAAGTAAAAGAAGATGGCAGTGTGACCAAGGTGGAGATGAAGGATGATTATTCCAAAGTGGAAATTTCCAAGACGGATATTACCACAGGCGAGGAACTGGAAGGAGCCAAGCTGCAGATCTTAAATAAAGAGGGTGAGATTCTGGAAGAGTGGGTAACGGACGGGAAACCTCATCTGGTAGAGAAACTTCCAGTAGGGGAAGAGCTGACTCTGCGTGAGATCACCGCACCGGAAGGTTATGAGATCGCAGAGGATGTGAAATTTACACTGGAAGATATCATGGAGATTCAGAAAGTGGAGATGAAGGATGCAAGAACACCGGAAACACCGGGGGTACCGCAGACAGGGGATGACCAATGGAAATCAATCCTGCTGTTTGTACTTTTAGGAGTATCAGCGGCCGGACTCATGGTAACCATAATTTATAAGAAGAAACATGGAAAAACGGAAAAAGCGGATGAAGCGAAAAAAGAAGAATAAGCTGTGGATTCTGCAGGCAGTATTGTGTGCTGTCTGTATGTTCAGTGCAGCGCTGCTTTATTATGATTATGTGGTCGTTCCCCGGCAGAACCGGGAACTGGTGGAGGAGTTAAAAACCTGCTTCCCGGAGGATATTCCTCCGGGCGGGGGCTCTCCGGGACAGAAACCAGAACAGGCTGGAAGAGAACCGGAAGTGTCTGCCATTGACCTTCGATCCCTCCAGAGCAAGTATCCGGATGTTCGGGGCTGGCTTACGATCCCGGAGAGTGGCATCGATTATCCGGTACTGCAGAGCAATGCGGAAGATCCAGAGTATTATCTGCGGAGAGATTACCGGGGAAACTACGACATCAATGGAAGCTTGTTCCTCCAGGCAGACTGTATTCTGGGAGAATCCGGGAATCTGACCATCTACGGTCACAACATGAACAGCGGTGCAATGTTCGGGAATCTGGATCAGTACGCCTCCTATGATTACTGGAAAGCACATCCCATGGTGTTCTTTCAGACACCGGAAGGCATGGAAGAGTACCAGATAGCGGCAGTCTTGAAAGCCGATGTGTCTATGTTTGACTTCCAGCAGGCAGTTTTTCACAGTCCGCAGGATCTGGAGGCTTATGTAGTGCAGGCGAAAGCGCTGGCGCTGTTTGAAGGGTAGATGGTGCAGGTTGTGAAAAAACTCTGACGCTGGTGACCTGCTCTTATGAGTGGAAACAAGCCCGGAACATCCTTGTGGCAGTAAAAGTAGGGACTTAAAGGGGAAAGTGTTCAAAGACAGGTACTTTCTTCTGTTCTCTGGATATATCCTGCGGTGATCTGGAGCAATCTCCTGCGGGAAGTGTTCAAAACCACCCCAAAAGTGCAGAATGTGAGACGGGATGGAAGTCGGAAAGTGATGCTACGGAACAAAAAGTGTTCAAAGTTAAGGAACGTGCAACAAGTTGTGGCGGCTTGTGTAGTCTTGTAGTGTTGGAAGGGTGTTCAAAAGTGGGTGCTTTTCCAGCCCTTTGGTGGCTTTCTGGAACTGAAGCTGCCGGGAAGTGTTTGAAAGCACACGAAAAGTGCAGAATATGAGACAAAAATATAGGAGAAATAAAAGGGGAGGATATGTGTAGATTTTATACGATAAAAAGCGATTATATATACCATAGTTTTCCGGAAAAATCAATAGTAATTTAGAAAAAACTGTGGTAGAATGAAACAAGCAACAAATGAGGAGAGTGAAGGAGCATGATGAACAAAGAGATTTATTTGAAAAATGTGGCTGAAAGTTTAGCCTTATTAAGTCGGGAAGTGTCTATCTTGAATGCGGTAAATCTCTATGATATTAACATCGTTGCAGAAGATTTCTTTCCCGGATTGTTGAATCGTATCTATGGATATGAATTGAAAAATGCAAATCATTTGGAGAAAAATGCCCCTGCGATTGATTTGGTAGATTCGAAGAATCGGATAGCAGTTCAAGTTACATCGGATAATAGCAGTACAAAGATTAAGCATACAATAGAAGAATTTAATAAAAACCAAGCGTATCAGAACTATGATAGATTAATTGTGTTAATTTTGACACAGAAGAAAAGATATTCTGCCAATTTTGATACACAGGGAATGTTTTCATTTGAAAAAGCAAGAGATATTTGGGATGTTGAAAAACTGATGAAAGATGTTCGTGAGTTGGAAACAGAACAGATAAAAGCAATTAGTACTTACTTGTCAGAAGAATTGTGTAATAAATATTATTCGGTAAAAGAAACGCAGGCTAGTGAAGTGGACACAATCATAGATCTGATTGAGTATATTTCACAACATAGAACAGTAAAGAAACCTTGTGAAACAACGGTAGATCCAGAGTATAAGATTTATAAAAGATTTCGAGATTTTGCGGATAAATTGATTGCAGAATATACGACACTTTACACAATTTACGGAGAAGCGTTAAATATTGTAAATGAAACGTTGGGGATAGACGAAGCACAGGACATTATCATTATGTTCTATCTACAAGATATCAGCGTACAATTTTTGGAAGAGGAGCATGATAATCCGATTGCTGCATTGAATAAACTGGTTACATATTTTGAAACAAAATTAAGTAGTAATGGCAAAAAGTATGATCGTTCTGCAATTAAGTTCTATCTTGTCAATGAAATGATTAAGTGCAGGGTATTCCCAAACGAAAGGAGTGAGTATGATGCTGGCAAGTAGTAATGCACTGAAATCTTCCGCAATGTATATCGGCTATCTCATACTCAAAGAGATGCAAAAGCAGGAAGCGGAAAAGATTTCTATTTATGATGCATCAAAAGCATTAAAAAAGGAAGGAATCACAAGTAGCAGACAGCTGATCTTGGGTCTCTCCTTTTTGTATTCTGTTAATATTGTTGAGTTTGAGGAGGCGAATATATGGGTAAAGAAATAAATCGTATTCGTCTCAACCGGCTCTATTCAGAAAATAATATTTTTGAAGAGATTTCTTTCCATGACGGAGTCAATATTATATTAGGTGAGAAGTACGATGACAGTTCTGTGAAAGGCCGGAAAACAAATGGCGTTGGAAAGTCTATGAGTATTGAGTTTTTGGATTTTGCTTTCTTGAATGATTATGATAAATCCAGAATTGCAAAAATACCGAAAGAAGTGTTTCCATTAGAAGAAAACGTAATACTGGATCTGGATATAGGGGATGAAGCTATTACGATAAAAAGAAACCGGAAACAAGCGGATCAGCCTGTAATTATTAGAGAGGGGAAAACGGTATCTTTTGACAAACTTCAGGATGCAAGAGAATATCTGACAGGAATTATTTTCCAGAAATTAAATGGGAAGAAAGTACCTAGTTTCAGAAACCTCTTTTCAATTTTGATGAGAGATGAACGCTCAGAATTCACAGACATTATCAAATGTCATGATTTGACAAAAAAAATTCCGGATGACTTAAGCGCACATTTGTTTTTGTTAGGATTTTCTTTGGAGGCATATAAAAACACCTTAGAAACCATTAAGGAAATTGATGCAGTTAATACGATTCTTACGAAAGACAAAAAGGAGTTGACGCAAGAAGGGAAAAAGAAAATCTCAGATGTTAAGGCAGAATTGAATGCATTGGAAGATGAGTTACAAAAATTAGAAGATGCCATCGAAAGCTTTAAAACGAATGAGACTTTTGACGCTATGGAAGCGGACCTTATTGAACTGGAGGATTTGCTGGATCAGCTGCGTAAGCGTCAAAAGGCGTTGCGATATGATTATGAAAAAATCAGAAAAATGCCAAAGCCGGAGCAGATTGACGATAGAGAAATTGAATTGGTCTATAATCAATTTAAGGGCGAGTTAGGAAGTGCAGTAGTAAAATCTTTAAATGAGGTAGTAGGCTTTAAGAACAAAATAGAGGAATTCCAAAGAACACTGGTAAATCAAAAGGCAAAGGAATTGGAAAGCCAATTGAAAAGTATTGCAGAACAGATTCGGATACTGGATGATGAATATTCAGAGAAGCTGAAAGTAATCGATAAAAAAGGAGTTCTTAAGAATCTCAAGGTAAGTTTAAAGATTTATGAGGCGAAGAAAGATTCTACTTCGCATACAAAGTTTTTGTTTGATCAATATGAAAAAAATGAGAAAAAGAAAAAAATGCTAAGACTGCAAAAAACTCAGCAGATTATGGAAATTGATAATGAGATAGAGCAAAACAAAGAAATTATTGATGACTTTATCGATACCATTTTGGAAATCCATGAATCTATCATGGGAAATAAGGAATGTTCGTTTAGCATCCAGACTATTGATAAGGCACGAGGAAAAACACCAATTGAGTTGACACTTCGTATTTATGACGATGGAAGTCATAGTGTAGACAGAACAAAGGTGTTTATTTATGATATGGCGTTATTATTTAATCAATATACCAGAAACAGGCATCCGTTGTTTTTAGTACATGACAACATTTTCGATGTGGATCAGGATACGTTAGTTCAGTGCTTGAATTATATTTACAAACAGGAAGAACAGTATCAGGATTTTCAATACATTCTCACGTTGAATCGAGATAAAATTGAAAATGAAGAACAGCGGAAATTGATTCAGATGGATATTGATGAACATCAGGTAGCTGTGTTTACGAAAGAAAAGAAATTCTTAGGACGAAATTATCAGGAAAAATAGTAGCGTATGTTAGAAGAAAAGTTTTGTTCTGAGTTTGGAGGCGTTTCATGGATTTAGGAAAATCAGCAGAAGATGTTCCAATTTTGAAAATGCGGTGTTCTATAAATGCAGATACTATGACGAAAGAGGAACTTCATCAGAAGCTGGAAACAGGATATAAAGATATTGAGAAAGGACAAGTGAGAAAAGCTTCAGAGTTTTTTAAAGAATGTCAGAGAAAGTGTGAACCCAGTGAAAGGATGGAAATATGCAGATTGTGATTGAAATACCGAAAGCTGTTTTATTTGATACCAAATATACGGTAGAACAGGCAACCAATTTTTCGAAGAAAGAGGTAGCACTTGGATTCTATATGCAAAAAGGGGTATCAGCAGCATTGTGTTCACAGATTGTAGGTATGTCGGAAATAGTCTTTGACAAATCTGTTAAAAAAAGGTATGATAAAGAACGATCGCACTACAGAAACTTGTGAAGCCTGTAGTCCGGAAAGTTTCTGCGGAAACCTTTCGCTATATGTGGTAAAGTTATGATTAAATCTCACAGTAAAGCAATTAAGGAGTGTGAGAAGTGATAAAAGAACGAAGCCGTAGGACCGTAAGGTATAGCTTCTGGAGGCTCCCCAGTTTATCTGGGGAGTTTTTCTTTGGAAAGATTTATGATAATAAAAAAATGAAAGTAATAAGAAAGCTGGCAGGATATGTTCCCGTAAAAAGGAAGGTATCCTGCCTTTTTTGCATGAAAGAGAGGAAATTCATATGAGAAAATTTTATACAGCAGAAGCAGTAACAGAAGGACATCCGGACAAATTGTGCGACCAGATCGCAGATGCAATCTTGGATGTGTGTCTGAAGAATGATGAAAATTCCAGAGTAGCCTGCGAAGTGCTTGCTACAAAAGGAAATATTATTGTGGCGGGAGAGATTACCAGTGCCTATGAACCGGATGTGTTTGCAGTCGTGCGAAAGGTACTGTCTGATGTAGGTTATTCCAGCGAAGGGGTTACTATGGATACCTTTGTCCATCGACAGAGTCCCGATATCGCAGAAGCGGTCAATGCTTCAAAAGAACGAAGGGGAGGAGTGTCTGACAATCAGATAGACTGGTTCCAAGGAGCAGGGGATCAGGGTGTGATGATCGGATATGCTTGTGATGAAACGAAGCAGCTCATGCCCATGCCCGTGGTGTTGGCCAATCGGATTGTCAGGGAATTATCTGCCTGTAGACAAAGCTCTTATATTCAGGGAATCTTACCAGATGGGAAAGCACAGGTGACGGTAGAATATGAAAATGGAAAGCCTGTTCGACTGGACAGTGTAGTAGTGTCTTGTCAGCATAAGGAAGAAAAAGATTTGAAAAAGCTGGAGGCAGAGATCCGAAAGAAGGTGTTGCTGCCGGCTCTTCGTCCCTTGCCACCGGATGAGGAAACTAAGATTTATATCAATCCATCGGGGCGTTTTGTCTGTGGAGGGCTGGATGCAGATACGGGACTGACCGGAAGGAAGCTAATGGTAGACAGTTATGGAAGCATGGTTCCCCATGGTGGCGGTGCATTTGCCGGGAAGGATTGTTCAAAAGTAGACCGCTCTGCAGCTTATATGGCCAGATATATCGCTAAGAATATCGTAGCTGCGGGGCTTGCCAGCAAGTGTCAGGTGTCTTTGGCTTATGCAATCGGAGTGGCACAGCCAGTTATGGTGCAGGTGGACACGTTTGGTACGGGAAACGTGTGTGCGGATGACTGTTTGGAGCTGGCAATCCCCCTGGTGTTTGGGCTGACTCCGAAGCAGATCGTGGATACCCTGCGCCTTACCCGTCCTATTTTCCGACAGACAGCTGCCTTCGGGCATTTCGGGAGAAAAGAGTTTCCGTGGGAGCATACCGATAAGGCAGAAGCTCTTCGCAATGCGGTGATCTGATGGCTTGGGTTACCGAAGAAGAATATCGGGCAGCCAAGCAGGTGAGAGCCTATGAGTATCTGCAGACATATCAGCCGGGGAGACTGAAAAAAACACGGACAAGAAATGAATGGCAGCTTCAGGATCATGACAGTTTCAAAATCAACGAGATTACCAGCAAATGGCATTGGAAGTCCAGGAATATTGGCGGAATGTCTGCTCTGCGGTTTTTGATGCAGGTAGATGGCATGGAATATACGGAAGCAGTAAAAATCTTGTGTGAGCAGACGCCTGTGTATGTTCCCAGAGCAGAACCAGCCCCTAAGAAGAACTTTTCCCTGCCTTTACCCAACGACAGTTTTTACCGGGTGCGGAGATATTTGAACCAAAGGGGAATCCGGGATGAGGTACTGGATTACTGTGTACAGCTGGGAATCCTTTATGAGAGCGCCCCACACCATAACGCTGTTTTTGTTGGAATGGATGAGCAGGGGCAGGCAAAGTATGCGTTTTTACGGGGAATCTATGACAACCGGGGAAAGAACTTCCGGATGGAACAGGAAGGCAGTGAAAAACAATACAGCTTTTGTGTTCCACCTCTTGGGAATAGCTGTCGGGTGGCAGTATATGAAGCCTGTATTGACGCCCTTGCCCATATGACGCTGGAAGATGGACCGACAGATAAGTACCGTCTGTCTCTAGGGGGCATTGCAGCACCAAAAGAAGGAGAGGAACGGGCAACGAAGAAGATGAAACGTCCAGATGCATTGGAACATTTCCTAAAAGAGCATCCGGAGGTGACAGAAATTGAGATCTGCACCGATAACGATTTTGCCGGACGATGGGCGTGTGCGCAGTTAAAAGAGCAGTATGGAGAAAAATATACCGTAGTTTGTAACTTACCGCAGATGGAAGGTGCAGACTATGGAGACCTGGCAAAACAGGCAGGGGAAAAACAGAAGAAACAGCAAAAGGAAAGAGGGAGGTGAGGCAAATGGAAGATACGATCAAAATAGAATTATTGACACCGCTGACAGGAACCTTTATTCCAAATGAGATGGAACAAGATTGGGAAGAAGAGGATTACAATGACTTTGAAGAAGAACAGGTATTTTTTGAAGGAGATGATTTAACGGAGTATGCTTCTGTGATTCAGGAAAAGATTGCAGAATACAACCGTGTCGGACATGACGATGATAAGACCGATAATCTGATGGATTATTTTGACGGAAGTGTTGCTATTAAAGAAAAGGTGGTGTCTGCAGTTCCATCGGTGAAAGAATCGGATGGTGTGTTATATGGCTGTACAACTTTAGAATTGAAGGAGTATCTGGAAACGGAAGAATTATCGGAACTGTGTGAATATCTCACCGGACAGTATAGTGATGGATGGGGAGAAGGGTTTGAACAGCAGGAAATTCAGGTTGATGGTGGAGAACTTCATGTCCATTTCTGGCAGCCGAGGGACTATCTTTTTGAACAGGTCAAGCCGGAGATACAGAATAAGCAAGAACCGGAAAAGAAAAAGCCGAAGATGGAGGTCTTAGGAAGAGATGGAAATGTGTTTATTATTTTAGGAGCTGTGGCAGGTTTGTTGATTAAAGAAGGGATGGATCAGCAGGCGAATGAAATGTATAAACGGGTGATGCAGTCAGGTAATTATTATCAGGCTTTGCATATCATCAGTGAGTATGTGGAAACTGAATTGAGTGTATCAGATGAAAAATCGCAGGCAAGAAAATCGCAGCTTTTGGAATGTATTCAGAGCAATAAAAAGAAAAGTAAAAAACAGCCGGAGCGCTGATAAGAAAGGATGATGCCTATGGAAAATACCCTGCAGTTAGGGAACTTATTGAAAGAAGGAACGTACCCGGAAGAATATACCGGAGGGGAGAAGTGGACAATTTTACATGGAGATACGCTGAAGCTGGTGAAAGCATTCCAGCCGGGAATCTTTGATGCAGTGATTACCGATCCGCCTTATGCGTCCGGGGGAACAAAGCAGAATGAAAGAAACCGTACCACCAATCAGAAATATAGCAGTATGAAGGCAGAGAATGCACTGCCGGATTTTGATGGGGATAACAAGGACCAGCGTTCCTGGACCCACTGGATGACAGAGTGGCTCTACGATGTGCGGAAAGCCTGTAAAGTCGGTGCACCAATCTGCCTGTTTATTGACTGGAGACAATATCCCTCTATTACCGATGCACTCCAGTGGGCAGGCTGGATCTGGAGAGGAACTGCGGTGTGGGATAAGGGAAACTCCCGTCCGCAGAAAGGACGTTTTCGCCAGCAGGCTGAATATATTGTGTGGGGCAGTAACGGACCCATGCCCATCAGCCGTCCGGTGTCTTGTCTTCCCGGTGTGTTCCGTTATGGGAATACCCAGAACCGTATCCATGTGACAGAGAAACCGTTACAGCTGATGAAAGATGTGATCCAGATCTGTGAGCCGGGCGGCAGGATCTTAGATCCCTTTGCCGGAGCCGGAACGACGGTCCTCGCAGCTGTAGAGGAAGGCTATGAGGCAGTAGGTATCGAGGTAACAGATGCCTATTATAAGCTGGGCAGTGATCGGGTGAAGTTTGCACTGGAAGCAAAGGAAAAAGAAGAGAGCGAAAAATAGCAAGGGCATCCACATGGATGTCCAACTTTGTTTCAGAAGAAGAAAGGTGCATCCACATGGATGCAGGAAAGGGGGCTTATGGACAGAGTCTATGATGTAACCATCCGAGAAGTGCGTGAAAAGACCGTTGCGGTGAAAGCATCCAGCAAAGAAGAAGCAGAAAAAGGATGCCGTATGTATGGCCCTGGTACCAGCGAATATGACATTCAGTCTGTTCAATATGAAGCCGTGGAACGGAAACAGGAACAGACATTTGAGATTGAAATCCGAAAAAGTTGTACCATCCGCAAATCTATCTCTGCACATTCCAGGGAAGAAGCGGTAGAACGGGCAGAGATACTGTATGAGGACGGTGGCTTTGATGCTGAATTTGATGAAAGCACGATGGATGTGAGTTTTGAGGTAAAAACAGAAAGAGCAAAGAAAAAGGAACAGGTACGATAGGAGATGAGGCGATGGAACAGGCGATGGCCTATGTGTGTTGTCCGGCAGAAGAAAGCAGGGTGAAGGTGCAGCGATATTGCCGGAAGATTTATGAGTTGGGATATGTTCCCATTTGTCCAAGGTTTGGATTTCTGCCATTTTTGGAGGAAGGGGAAGCTGAGGATCAGCAGGCATATAATCGGATGTCCCATTTGATCTTAAAGCGGTGCCGGATGGTGGTGGTCTGTGGAAAAGAGGTGACTGGAACCATGAATACCGATATCAGTACCGCAGACCGATTGCATATCATCTGCACCACATTAGATGGATTGATCAAGATTAAAGAAAAGGAATCATAATCGATTCTGCGTGGGGAGTCGATGGAAATCGGTGGAACTGGTTTTGCAAGCATAGCGTTTGGATATCCAAACGCACTTTGGGGAGAACCCCAATCCCCCGGCAGTCGAGAAAGGAGAGAAGTGAAATGTTTTTTGCAGGAATGGCTCTTGGGGCAATGGCAGGTGCAGCCTTTGGCATTGGACTGATGTGCTGTGTGGTTGCCGGAAAGAGAGAAGATCAGCAGATGGAGCAGATGCGGATACGCAGACAGAAACAGGGAGAACCAAAACAGATCCAGTTCCGAGATATGGAAGGGACAAAGCGGTTCATCCTTTTGGATGGGGAAAGTCTTTGCATGATGGCAGAGGACGGAACGAAAGAGATTGGGCTTTGCCGCTTTGTGGATGAAAAGCAGGTAGATGTGAATGGGCAGGTCTGGGAGATCGGGGAATTCCTCTGGCAGATGGAACGCAGGGGAATTCAGGTGTATCCCTTAGAGACAGCAGAAAAGAAGAAAAGGTAGGCGGTTGAATGAGAAAACGAAACCATGTAGTTCCTGTCCGTCTGAATGCGAAAGAACTTCGCCATCTGGATGGGCAGGTAGCAAAGAGTGGACTAAGCAGGGAGGAATTTTTACGTTCTCTGATCTTAGGTGCACAACTGCAGACAAAGCCCTGTGAGCATCACGCAGAACTTCTTCGAAAAATCGCGGGGCTTTGCAACAATGCGAACCAGCTGGCTCATGTCGCCAATGGAACAGGGAGGGCAGGGGAAGCCAGCATACAGGAAATGCTTCGGATTTCCAAAGAGACCTGGCGTCTGGTGAAAGAGGAATGGTAGATGGCATATACCAGCGTTCTCCCCGTCCACCGCCTGGACCGTTCCATTGAATATGTGAAAGACCGGGCAAAGACAACCAAGAGTGCCGGATCCCTGGAAGAAGCCATTGATTATGCATTAAACCGGGAAAAGACGGAACAGACCATTTTTGAAGATGCCATTGGGTGTACCTGTGAGAATGCCTATGTGGACATGGTAAAGACAAAAGAGCGTTTCCATAAAAAAGAAGGGGTACAGGGATACCATTTGGTACAGAGTTTTGCGGAAGGGGAAGTATCTCCGGAACTGGCCCATCTTATTGGACAGGAACTGGCAGAGCAGCTTTTGAAAGGGCAGTATGAGGTCGTGATCACTACTCACTTGAATACGAAGCATTACCATAATCATCTGGTGTGGAATTCAGTGAGTATGGTAGATGGGAGAAAATACCACAGCAATGCCAAAAGTTATTTTACCGAAGTGCGTCAGATTTCCGATCAATTATGCAGAAAATATGGTCTTTCGGTGATCCAGACGAATCAGGGAAAAGCCATGCATTATGCCCAGTGGAAAGCAGAAGCAGAAGGGAAGCCCACTTGGAGGACTGCCATCCGCATGGATATCCGGGATGCCATTGGTGTGAGTTTTTCCTGGAGTCAGTTTGTAAGAGAAATGGAGAAACGAGGCTATGCGTGGAAATTAAATCGGAAGTACCCATCATTAAAGACACCGGGGGTGGAGCGGTATATCCGTCTGCGTTCCTTGGGAAAAGGATATGGGGAGGCAGAAATCCGGGAGAAGATCCTGCGTCCAAAGATTCAGCGGGTGTATGGAAACACGCAGATGCAGTCTCCAAGACGGAAACTCACCGGACTTCAGAGACTTTATTATTCTTATTTATATCAGATGGGGGTATTTCCGAAGAAGCCCAAGCGGATTCCCTATGCAGTGCGTTCTGATATCCGGAGACTGGAGAAACGAATCAGTCAGATGGAGTTTTTGCAAAAAGAAGAGATTACCACCAGGGAAGAGCTGGCAGCATACCGGAAACCCTTGGAAGAACAGGTACTTTCTTTGATGAAAGAGCGCAGAGAATTATACCGGAAAAAACTGGGAGGTATGCGCATTCAGGAAATCAATGGGGAATTAAAAGAACTTCGTAAGAGAATCCGCTTAAGCCAGCAGATTGAAAAACAGTCCTTGGAAATGGAAGAGCGGTTAAGGCAGGCAAAAGAACAGGAGGAGGTACAGGAAGCGTCCAGGAAACAACGAAGAGAGGCAGAACGGAATCGGTAAGGAGGTGAGAGCGTATGAACTATGGCGGTGATGCGGCGGATCAGATTGTCCGGTATTCCATGGAAGGCATGGAACATACCTTACGGATCAGCGGGAGCATTGCAAAAAATCTGGCGGTGCTAATCGTAGCGGTGATGAAGGATCAGAAAAAGACCAGGGGAAAGACCAATCTGCTTCGGATGTTAAAGGAACAGCGGGCAATGAAGTTTTTCACCATTCCCCATGACAGGTTACGGGAATTTGCAGGGGAAGCCAAATCCAGAGGGCTGTTGTATGTGGTCATCCGGGATAAGAAAAATCCCAAGTCAGCAGAAATCATGGTGTTTGCCGATGATGCAGCGAAGGTGAACCGGGTGCTGGACAAGATGAATCTGGACTTTGTAAAATCCGAAGCCGGGGAAGCGGTTGTGGAGCAAGCACAAGTCCGGGAAGCAGAGCGTGTGATCGATGCAGAGTTTACCGAGAAAACCGAGGCAAAAGAAGAACTTCCGGTGAAGACCGAAAAGGTGGTGCTGCCGGAAGGGACCATTGAATTTGAACTGGATGAAGAAGAGCATCTGTTTGATGTAGGGGAAGTTTCTCCTTCGGGGGAAAATTTTACCCAGGCGGAGAAGGCAGAGAATCTGTCCGAACCTTCCTCTCACAACAGCGCTTCTTTTTCCGGGCAGGAAACTAGCTGGAAAGGGGACAAGCCCTCTGTCCGGCAGGAACTAAAGAAGATTGAAGCCGAGCAGAAACAGCGCAGGCAGACACAGAAGAGTCGGAGAAAACCGAGAAACCAGCAGAGAAAAAAGAAAAAAGTGAAAGGCAGGTAAGGCGATATGGATTTAACGAGTATGATCCCAGGTGGAGCAGGGGAAGAACAGGCTTCAGAACAGCGGTTGTCAAAAGAAGAGTATGCAGCCATGAAAAAACAGCAGAGGGAAGAAGTGTGGGCAGAGGTTGACGCCCAGGCACAGGCGGTGTTCCAAAATGGAGAATCTTTAAAAGGATTCTTGGATTTTATGGCACAGTGCAACACTCAGAAAACGCCCAACCTTCTGCTGATCTACGGACAGAATCCACAGGCAACTGTGGTAAAGTCTTATGATTACTGGAAGGCAGAGAACCGTTCTCCAAAATCCGGGGTGCATGGATACACTTATATGGTCAGCACCGAATATGAAAAAGACGGAGAGATGCGGACAGGCTATACCATCAGTAAGGGCTTTGACATCAGCCAGATGAGTGGAAAGCCTCTGGAGGAACGTCCGCAGCGTTCCATGGAAGAACTGATCCATGCAGTTTTAAAGGATCAGCCAGTGCGGATGCAGATTGCAGACAATCTGCCGGAAGGCATCCAGGCACAGTATATTCCAAAACAGCGCACGGTCTATGTGCAAAACGGAATGGAGGAGAATACAACATTCCATGCAGTGAACCGGGAACTGGCGTGTGCAGCATTAGATCAGCATGATGGGAATTATGTCAGGAAGAAAGTCAATGCCCAGGCATACTGTGCCACCTATGTAATCGGCAAGCGGTATGGGGCAGAGGTGTCCGGTTTCCAGTTTGGAAAAGTAGCAGAGATGCAGGCGGATGGGCAGAAAGATCCCCAGGAACTGCGTGGCTTTTTAAATGATGTGCGTCAGGCAGCCTATACCATCCGCAACCATATGGAACGGAACTTCGGGGAACAGGAGCAGACTTTTACGAAGGATGATTTTTCCTTTGCAGAACCGTCAAAGCAGGCACCGAAGAAGGAGAAAAAAGAGAAACAGCCGGAGCGGTAAGTTCTGAAAGAAGTTCCGCCTTTGGGATAGCTATTGTGGGGGTCTTGTGGTATGTTGGGTGTAACAAAGGAGGTGCCGAAGATGGCAGATTACTATTTGAAAACAGACAACATCATGAAAAACATGTTTACGGTGGCACTCAAAGATGAGTTAGCAGCCCAGAGTCAGATGGGAAAGGTTCGCCCTGCGACAGAAGCAATGCTGCAGAAAGTCTGTTCCTATGAACTTTCCGAGAAAAGGCTTCCCATCACCACAGAGGAACAACGGGAACTTCGCAATGCCCTCAATCGGCTGCGAGACAAGTATTTGGCCATGGGCAGATACAGCGATGGCATTGACAGTGTGATCTTAAAGGTCATGAAACCAAACACCAGCAGGCGCTTCTTCTGGTAGCAGAAGGGAGGGATGTCTATGAAGATATATGATCAAAAACAAGTGGAACAATTACGAAAGCGGTATCCGAAAGGAACAAGGCTCTGCCTGGACTTTATGGATGAGGCAGGGATGCCGCCGGGATTGCAGGGAACGGTAGCATTTATCGATGATGCCGGACAGATTCACATGCATTGAGAGAATGGGCGGAGTCTTGCCATCGTTCCCGGTGTGGATTCTTTTCATAGGGTAGACGGACCAGCAAAGGAAGTGCCAAAAGACGAAAAAGCGAAGAAGGAGCGAAGCCTGCAGAGGTAGCATGCAAACGTTCTGACTTTTGGGTATGGCTGTTGTTCCTGCCTGTTGTCTGGTGGGCAGGCGCCATCACTGCCTGTGCCATCGAGCCGGATACCAATCTGTTACAAATCTTACAAGTGCTGACCGAAAAACTGGATCAGCCATTTTCTATCACCTATACACCGTACACACTGCGGTGTGTGTTCACATTCACTATCGCCTATGTGTTAGGCATCGGTATTTATTATTCCCAGAAGAGAAATTATCGAAGAGGGGTGGAGCATGGCTCTGCCAAGTGGGGCGATGCAGCTTCCATCTGCAAGCGTTATCGGGACAAGCGGTACACCCAAAATCTCATTTTAACCCAGAACTTCCGTATGGGGCTGGACTGTTATAAACACAAACGCAATTTAAATGTATTGGTCGTGGGTGGCTCCGGCGCGGGAAAAAGCCGGGCATACGCCGTAGTCAACATTATGCAGTGCAACTGTTCCATGGTGATCACCGATCCCAAAGGGGAACTTCTGCGGAAAACCGGAGGGCTGCTGGAACGGGAAGGGTATGAAGTGCGGGTGTTTGATCTGATTAACCCGGAGACATCCTTTTGTTATAATCCCTTTGCTTATGTGCGGGATGACAAGGATGTGCTAAAACTCATCAATAACCTGATCCGAAATACCACCCCGAAGGGGGCGCAGAGTTCGGATCCGTTTTGGGAGAAAAGCGAAACCGCGCTGTTGCAGGCACTGATGCTGTATCTGTTACATGAAGCGCCGCCGGAGGAACAAAACTTCTCCATGATTATGGAAATGTTAGGTTCTGCCCAGGTGAAAGAGGACGATGAGGAATACCAGTCGCCTTTGGATATCCTGTTTGAACGACTGGAGATGCGCAATCCGGAAAGTATTGCAGTCAAGCAGTATGCCATTTACAAGCAGGCAGCTGGAAAAACTGCAAAGTCGATTCTGATTTCCGTGGGTGTCCGTCTGGCAGCCTTTAACTTAAAGCAGATCGCCAATTTAACCTGCACCGATGAACTGGATCTTTACAGCATCGGGGAGAAAAAGGTGGCGTTGTTTTGTTGTATCCCGGATGCAGATACCAGCCTCAACTATCTGGTGGGCATGATTTATAGTAACCTCTTCCAGACCCTTTATTATGTGGCAGACCGGAAATACCATGGGAAACTGCCCATTCCGGTACACTGCATCATGGATGAGTGGCCCAACGTGGCATTGCCGGATGATTTTGACAAACTTCTGGCAACCATGCGGTCGCGCGCAATTTCCTGCAGTATCATCATTCAGAATATTGCCCAGATGAAAGCTTTGTTTAAGGACAGCTGGGAAAGTCTCATAGGAAATTGCGATGAATTTTTATACCTGGGTGGTAATGAAAAAGAGGGGCATAAATATGTCTCAGAACTACTGGGAAAAGAAACGTTGGATACCAATACCTACGGGCAGACCAAGGGAAGAAGCGGAAGTTATTCTGTGAATTTCCAACAGTCTGGAAGGGAACTTCTTACCCCGGATGAAGTGCGACTTTTGGATAACCGGAAAGCGGTGCTGCTGGTGCGTGGGGAACGTCCCATTTTGGATGAGAAATATGATCTGCATAAGCATGTGAATGTGAAATATACCGAGGATGGCGGTGCGCCTCCCTATGATTATGCGAAAGCACCGCTGTCACATGAAGATGTAACCATTGATACCAGGAGACTGGATGATTATGAACTGCTCTCGGCTGAGGAAATCCTCGGAGGGGAGCAGTCTTTTTGATTGGAGGAATGCCATTGAAGAAAACAAATGAAATGCCAAAGAATCAAACAGGAAGCCATGCCTTTGTACCGAAACGGATGGGAAAAGGGCCCAAATATCCCTTTGCCTTTTATGTGGCGCTGGTGCTGTCTATGACGGTAGGGGCAATGCCGGTGCTTGCTGCCGGAGATCCGCTGGCGGTCATTAATAACCTGTCCACCTTTATCTTTTCCCTGATCCGGGCCATTGGTCTGATCTTATTGGGATTTGGTGTGGTACAGGTAGGCTTGAGCCTAAAGAGCCACGATCCCAGCCAGAGAGCCAACGGGTTTCTGACGCTGGCAGGCGGCGTCATCATCACCTTCGCAAAAGAGATCCTGGACCTGATTGTTGGGTAGCAGGAAGAAATGGAAAGGGGCGGGGAGAGATTCTTCCTGCCCCGGCAAAGGAGGTGAAGCTGTTTGAGTGATAACTGGATCGTGCAGAACCTAAACTCTGCACTGAACACCTGGAATGAGAAACTGGCAGAAATCTGGACACTGCTTACCCAAAGCCCGGAATCCTTTAAGGGGGGAGATATTTGGAGTGTCATCACTGGAATCAACGGAGCGCTGACTGCCATTGGATATGGACTGTTAGTCTTGTTTTTTGCTGCCGGGATTGTAAAGACCTGTGGCAGCTTTACGGATATGAAGAAGCCGGAGCATGCCCTCAAAGCCTTTATCCGGTTTGCTCTGGCACAAGGCGCCATCATGTATGGCATGGAACTGATGACAGCCTTGTTCTCCATTGTGCAGGGGATTGTGTCCACCATTATGGCACAGTCGGGCATGGCAAATGGGGGTGTTACAGAACTTCCGGCAGAGATTGTGGAGAAGATTGAAGCGGTGGGAATGCTGGAATCCATTCCCTTGTGGATTGTGACCTTGCTTGGAAGCCTTTTGATTACGGTGCTGTCCTTCATTATGATCCTTACCGTATATGGAAGGATGTTCAAGCTGTATATGTACACTGCCATTGCACCCATCCCCATTTCCACTTTTGCGGGCGAACCCTCTCAGTCGGTGGGAAAGAATTTTATCAAGTCTTATGCCGGAGTGTGCTTGGAAGGGGCGATCATTGCACTGGCTTGTATCATCTTTTCCGTGTATTCTGCCAGTCCCCCGGCCATTGGGGATACGTCCTTAAGTGCGGTGACCATTGTGTGGAATTATATCGGAGAGTTGGTGTTTAACTTATTGGTACTGGTTGGGGCGGTAAAAGCATCCGACCGGATTGTAAAAGAAATGATGGGATTATAGGAGGAAGTAAAACCATGAATGAGAAGAACAACGAAAATAGAAACGGAAGAAAGATTTTGCCATTCTCTTGGGAATACGGGCAGGAAGAAATTACTTTGAAGGTATCCAGCTATGCTTATGGAAACGGGCTTGCAATTTTAATGTACCGCCAGGAAGAAGGGGAGTTGGAATTGTTTGATGATCTGACGGTGAATCTTCCGGGCGGGTATGGTCTGAAACCGCAAGAGGCATTTATAAGCGGTGATTTTACGAAGGACAAGCTGGCATTCATCGAAAAGAACAGGCTGGGAAACATACTGCCGGGACAGGCCCGGTCAGGCTTTGCTACCTACACCCCAGTGGCGTTTGACCTTGCAAGGCTTGCCCAGTATGACCGGGAAGGGGTGGAAGAATTTTGCAGACAATGGGGACTGGATGTGCCAAAAGAGCCGGAAAAAATCCAAGGGAAACCTGCAGGCAACAAGAAAAGAGAAAGAGGGAGATAAAAATATATGGAAGTAAAAATGAATAAAGAAATCCGTAACTATCAAGAGTCCATGTTTATGGGGCTGAATTTGCGCCAGTGTATCTTTTCCCTACTTGCCATCGCTGTGGCAGTAGGGATTTATTTTATGGACTTTAGTCTGTTTCGCCCATCTCCATTTTTCGTTGATCCGAAAAATGGAGATGGGCGAAACAATAAACCACCCGCTATGCGGGTGCGCGTCGATTGTTATACAAAAAATTACCTTTCCATGTACAATAAAGTTGTTCAGGCTATATTGTAGAAAGGAAAGGTAATTTATGGCGAAGAAAGACTATTCACTCGCACATACAAAATGGATGTGCAAATATCATATCGTCTTCACATCAAAGTATAGACGAAAAATAATTTATAATCAATATAAAGCAGACATTAGAGATATTATAAAACAATTGTGCAGTTATAAAGGTGTTGAAATAATTGAAGGACATCTGATGCCGGATCATATTCATATGTTGGTAAGTATTCCACCGAAAATCAGTGTATCTTCATTTATGGGATATCTAAAAGGGAAAAGTGCGCTTATGATATTTGATAAACACGCAAATTTAAAGTATAAATTTGGAAATCGTCATTTCTGGGCCGAGGGATATTATGTTAGCACAGTTGGATTAAATGAAGCAACAATAAAAAAATATATCCAGGAACAGGAAAAGCATGATATTGCAATGGATAAATTAAGTGTAAAAGAATATGAAGACCCTTTTAAGGGTTAGCGCTAAGTAGTAACAATACCCCTTAAGGGGTGGCGACGAGTCAAGAGCAATATGGCTTGAACGGAGCTATGGGAAGGCTGTGCAAACAGAATTTCCATAGCAGAAAGAGAAAGCCAGCGCCTTGAGACGCTGGCCTAGTAACAAGGGCTTATAGCCCTAGAGCAAACCACCCGTTGGACGGGTGGTCATGATTTGGTCTGGGAGACTATGTGGGGCAGGAAGTGACCGGGTGGCTGTGTATCTTAGGGGCTGCTCCTTTCGCAGCCTGCGGGTTCTTCCAGTATCATGGCATGAATGCGGAGCAGTTTGCCTGGGCATATATCAAGTCCGAATTTTTATACCCCAAGCGATTGCTGTTTCAAAGCGAGGATCTTTACCATGCCTGCATGGAAGAGACTATGATCTTTGGAGAAAAGACCAGGGGAGATGGTGCTGCCCTTTTGAAAAAGCGGGAACAGCGGGCAAGGAAAAAACAGATGAAGCAGAAAAAGAAGGCAGGAAGGAGTGGTGCGTTTGATTAAAACCTTACAGCAGGCATTAAAAATGGACCGGGAGAAGTTTAAAGTACCAAGGTCTGTCCAGCAGGCAATTCCCGTTCAGCGGATCTGGCCGGATGGGGTGTTCCAGTCCGGGACGAAATTTTCCAAATCCTTTCGGTTTTCGGATATCAACTATGCCATTGCAAGCAAAGAAGATAAAACGGAAATGTTCTTAGATTACAGTGAGTTGTTAAATGCTCTGGATTCCGGCGCATCTGCCAAGATTACCCTGAACAACAGAAGAATCAATAAGGAAGAGTTTGAAGCCTCCCTGCTGTTGCCGATGAAAGAGGACGGGCTGGATGAATACCGCAGGGAATACAACGAAATGCTGTTATCCAAGGTCAGCGGCACCAACAACAGCATCTATCAGGAACGGTATCTGACGGTCAGTGTCCATAAGAAGAATATTGATGAGGCAAGGACGTATTTTGCCCGTGTGGGAACGGATATCATTACCCATCTGAGCAAGCTGTCCTCCATTGGGGAAGAACTGGATGCAGAACAGCGCCTGCAGATTTTCCGTGATTTCTTCCAGGCAGATGAACCCCAGTGTTTCCCGTTTGATATGAAGGCGTTTGCCAAACGGGGGAGCAGCTTTAAGGACTGGATCTGTCCCCAGTCCATGGAGTTTTCCAAAGACTGTTTCAAGATCAACGAGCGGTACGGACGGGTGCTGTATATGCAGGATTATGCCAGTTATGTAAAGGACGACATGATTTCGGAATTGTGTGACTTGAGCCGGGATCTGATGCTGTCCATCGACATTCTCCCAGTGCCAACAGACGAAGCAGTGCGTGAGATCCAAAACCGTTTGCTCGGCGTGGAGACGAACGTGACCAATTGGCAGAGACGCCAGAATGCCAACAATAACTTTTCCGCCATTGTGCCCTATGATATGGAACTACAGAGAAAGGAAACTAAAGAGATGCTGGATGACCTGACCACAAGGGATCAGCGGATGATGTTCGGCATCCTTACCATGGTGCATATGGCAGACAGCAAGAAACAGTTGGATTCGGATACGGAAAGCATCTTATCCGTGGCAAGAAAGCATTTGTGCCAGATGGCAACTTTGAAGTGGCAGCAAGTGGATGGACTCAATACGGTACTGCCTTATGGCATCCGAAAGATCAATGCCCTTCGTACCCTGACCACAGAATCTACCGCAGTGCTGATTCCATTTCATACTCAGGAGATCATGCAGCCGGGTGGGATTTATTATGGGCAGAATGCAGTGAGTAAAAATATGTTGGTAGCAGACCGAAGGAAGTTATTGAATGGAAACTCCTTTCGTCTGGGTGTCAGCGGTTCGGGAAAAAGTTTCTCGGCAAAAGAAGAGATTGTGGATCTTGCCCTGTCTACGGAAGATGACATCCTCATCTTAGATCCGGAGTCCGAGTTCGGTTCTTTGGTAGAAGCACTGAATGGAGAAGTGATTACGATTTCCGCTACATCCAACACCCATCTGAATGCACTGGATATGGATTCTGCCTATGGAAATGATAAGAATCCGCTGATTGAAAAGTCGGAATTTATCCTGTCTTTGTTTGAGCAGTTAGTAGGGGCAGGAAATCTGTCTGCCAAGGAGAAATCCATCCTGGACCGCTGTACCGCAGATGTGTACCGGGAATATATCCGGAGCGGTTACCAGAGCGAAGCGCCCACCTTGAAAGACTTGTACCGCCAGCTCATGCTCCAGCCAGAAGAAGAGGCCAGAGGACTTGCATTGTCTTCGGAACTGTTTATCAATGGAAGTCTCAATACCTTTGCACAGAAAACCAATGTGGATACGAAGAACCGTATCATTGCCTATGATATCCGGGAACTGGGAGAGCAACTCATGCCTCTTGGTATGCTGGTCACCTTGGACAGCATCTTCAACCGGGTGATCCAGAACTGGAAGAAGGGAAAGACCACCTGGATCTTTGCCGATGAGTTTTATCTATTGTTCCGGTATCAGTACAGCGCAGACTTTTTCTACCGGCTCTACAAGAGAATCCGTAAATACCAGGGATTTGTCACAGGTTTAACGCAGAACGTAGAAGAACTGTTAAAATCCGATACCGCAAGGTTGATGCTGGCAAACAGTGAGTTTTTGATCCTTTTGAATCAGGCAACCACAGACCGAGATGAACTGGCTTCCCTTTTGAATATTTCCGAGAACCAGTTATCCTACATCACGAATGTAGGCGCAGGAAAGGGACTGATTCGGTGTTCCGGGAATCTGGTGCCATTTGAGAATAGCTTCCCGAAGAATACGAAGCTGTACCGCTTGATGACAACGAAACCGGGAGAGTGTTAGTCGAAAAGATATTTTTAGGGTGCTGTTGGAATTTCTTCGGCAGCATCCTTTTGGGAAGGAGGGAATGTAAATGGAAGAAGGACAAACAGTGGAAATCCAGGAAACGAGAGAACCGCTTCGGGAGCAGGGCAGTATCCGGGCATTGCTGGAACTTTTGGAACAACAGGGCATGGAGCAGGAAAAAGGGGATGTGCTCCGTATGGCAGACTA
>SKES01000689.1_pt1 | contig 27343 bp, 21 predicted proteins | sample 4826851 | NCBI WGS metagenome assembly SKES01 (sample SAMN11008803, study PRJNA524170) | human gut metagenome | biome: Human fecal sample; material: Feces; isolation source: fecal sample from pouch patient p52 | host: Homo sapiens | place: Israel: Tel-Aviv | collected 2016-09-04 | reverse complement strand
TGTAAAGACAGGGATATATCCTCTATCGCTTGCAGTATGATGTATTAATAGAAACATCGTGGAATGTAAAGCACGACGAATCTGTACAGATGGCACGCCAGGAGGCAGTATTAATAGAAACATCGTGGAATGTAAAGTTTGGAATTGCAGCAGCGGCAGTGGCAGTAGCAGCGTATTAATAGAAACATCGTGGAATGTAAAGAGAGGAACTTTGCCGGATAAAACTTCGCCCTGCCGGTATTAATAGAAACATCGTGGAATGTAAAGGGATATCCGGATGATAAAAAAACGAAATTTGTCGGAGTATTAATAGAAACATCGTGGAATGTAAAGGATGCTTTAAAAAAGCTGTCCGGGATGTCACACCTGTATTAATAGAAACATCGTGGAATGTAAAGTAAAGATCATCCAGTTCAATCTGCTTCATTGTAATGTGTATTAATAGAAACATCGTGGAATGTAAAGAGATATGTAGCAGTGATTGTCGCAGAACCGGTCTTTTGTATTAATAGAAACATCGTGGAATGTAAAGTTATATACAACATTTTATATTGTTTCAATACATCGTATTAATAGAAGCATCGTGGAATGTAAAGGAACCACCCTGGATTTGCTATGAGTGGAAGAAAGAGTATTAATAGAAACATCGTGGAATGTAAAGTTCTGAAAGTCTACACCACTTACATCCGGATTCTCCGTATTAATAGAAACATTGTGGAATGTAAAGTATGTAAAATAATAAGAAGAATTCACTTCTGGATTTTGTATTAATAGAAACATTATGGAATGTAAAGAAATTTTGATAGACGAATTCAATAACAATATGTTACACTTTATGAAAGTTAGAGTTTAATATATCAAATATAAAGGGAAGTGTGTCTATTGAAACAAATTAAAAAGAAACTTCCAATAGGAATAGAAAATTTTGCAAAGCTTCAGTCAGAAGATTTCTACTATGTAGATAAAACGATGCTTATCAAAGAACTTCTGGATAATTGGGCGGAGGTGAATCTGTTTACACGTCCGAGAAGATTTGGTAAAACACTGAATATGAGTATGCTGAAAGCATTCTTTGAATTAAACAGTGATAAGAACTGCTTTAAAGGAACAAGAATTTCCAGAGAAGTTTATCTTTGCGAACAATACATGGGAAAGTTCCCTGTGATTTTTATTTCCCTGAAGAGTATCAGCGCGCAAACTTATGAAAAAGCCTGTGATATGGCAATACAGATTGTAAATGGTGAGGCGCGTAGATTCCAGTATTTATTGGACAGTGAACGTTTGACGGAATATGATAAGGATGCGTTCAAATCATTGCTTCTGCCGGATATGAAGGAATCTGTTCTGTGCAGCAGTCTGAGGATTTTGTCAGAACTTCTGGAGAAACATCATGGTCAGAAAGTTATCTTATTGATTGATGAATATGATGTGCCTTTGGCGAAAGCATTTGAATTGGGATATTACAATTCAATGACTCTGCTGATCCGTAACTTGTTTGAAAATGCATTAAAAACAAATGACAGTCTGAAGTTTGCTGTGCTTACAGGCTGCATGCGTATCTCAAAGGAGAGTATTTTTACAGGATTAAATAATCTGAAAGTTTTGTCAGTGGCAGATGTACAGTTTGATGAATATTTTGGATTTACGGACAGTGATGTAAAGAATATATTGGAATATTATGAACTTTCTGAGCATTATGATGAAATAAAAATGTGGTATGACGGATATCGGTTTGGAAATGTAGAGGTTTACTGTCCCTGGGATGTGATAAATTATTGTGATGAATTGCGTATAAACAATATGGCGCAGCCACAGAATTACTGGTCTAATACTAGCAGTAATGAAGCGGTGAAACGCTTTATTCAGGAGACTGATAAGGGAACGGTCAGAAAGGAAATTGAGAAACTGATAGCAGGAGAAACAATTGTAAAGGAGATTCATCAGGAACTGACATATCAGGATATGTATGCTTCGATTGAAAACCTGTGGAGTGTTCTTTTTACTACGGGATATCTCACACAGACCGGAAGAAAAGATGCAAATACGTTCATGCTTACCATTCCTAATATGGAAATACGTAATATTTTTCTGACACAGATTATGGAATATTTTAAGAAAACTGTTTCTGAGAATGGAGAAGCACTTGAAGTACGGTATTGCATTTTACAAAAAGAAATGCAAAGTAATAGCAGTCAAATAAATGAAAAACAAATACAAAAAAGCAGCAGAACCATTGAGGGATAGTGATTCAATGGTTCTGCTTTTTACTGTCTGTATTGATGAAGTTGCTTAATGTAACTGGAATACTACGGTTTCGTAAGGTTTGAGTACAAGTGTTCCAATTCCGTATTCAACTTCATTTTCTCCGTAATTGGAAATGATTACGGGAATGTTGCATGGTAATTCAATATCTTCAGCGCCATAATGGAATTTCTGCATGGATGCAGAGAAATTATGCACTGCCAGCCATGTCTCGTTCTGCCAGCTTCTGGTGTAGGCGATAACCGGTCCCTCTTCCGGGCAGCAGAGTTTGAAATCTCCATGAGCCATTATCGGGTGTTTTTTGCGTAGTGCGATGAGATTCTGGTAGAATCTGAAAACGGAAGCGTCATCATTCATCTGGCTTTCTGCGTTAATGAGTTTGTAGTTTGGATTGACACCCAGCCACGGAGTATGCTCAGAAAATCCGCCGTTTGGGCTGTCGTTCCACTGCATAGGCGTTCTTGCATTATCACGGCTGATACTTCTGGATTCTGCCAGTGCTTCTTCAGGAGAAGTTCCCTGTTCAATCATGGTTTTATAGTAATTGCAGGTATCAATGTCATCGTAATCATCGATAGATGGGAAGGCAACATTGGTCATTCCCAATTCTTCACCCTGGAAAACAAAGGGGGTACCGGGAAGCGTGTGCAGATAACATGCCAGCATTTTGGCAGATTCTGACCAGAATTCTCTGTCATTTCCGTAGAGGGAAACCTGACGCGGTTTGTCGTGATTACTTAAAAATCTTGCCCACCATCCGTCTTTTTTCAGGATTTCATAATCTTTCTTAAGATCACGTTTCATTTTCTCTGGTGACCATGTCTGGATTTCAACAATCGGAGGGACAAATGGAATAGCCATGTTAAATTCTTTGCTTGCTGCGCTGGAATAGTTGATGGCATCCTGTTCATTGTTGATATTAACTTCTCCTACACTCATCAGATTGTCGGGAGTCATTGTTTCTGCAACCATTTCACGGATGTAGCGGTGGGTTCCCTCCAGATTTACACACGCTACAGTACCAATGGGTTCATTCATATCTGCACGTCCGTCCAGTCCTTTGTCAAGATAACTGATGGCATCAATGCGATATCCGTCAACACCTTTCTCATTCCAGAAACGGATAATATCAAAAATTTTCTCTTTAGTTTCCGGATTATCCCAGTTCAGATCCGGTTGTTCTTTAGCAAAGAAATGGAGATAGTATTGTCCACGTTCAGGAACATATTCCCAGGCGCTTCCGCCAAATACGGACATCCAGCAGTTGGGTGCGCCTCCGTCCGGTGCAGGATCACGCCAGATATAGTAATCACTGTAAGGATTATTGCGGGATTTCTTTGATTCCCGGAACCATTTATGTTTATCTGAAGAATGGTTCAGAACCAGATCCATGATAATGGCGATGCCTCGTTCATGCGCACCGTCGCGGAAAGCATCCCAGTCTTCCATAGTTCCAAATTCTTCCATGATCGCGAAGTAATCAGAAATATCGTAACCGTTATCCACATTCGGAGAAGCATAGACAGGAGACATCCATACTGCATTGATGCCAAGCTCCTTCAGATAATCCAGCTTCTCAATCATTCCCTTCAGATCACCGATTCCATCATTGTTGCCATCTTTAAAACTTCTTGGGTAAATCTGGTAGATCACCAGATCTTTATACCAGTCTTTTTTGTGTTTCATATGTACATCCTTTCGTCTTTTTGCATAAATAAAATCTAAAATTATTATATTGTATTGTGCAAAAAAACGCAATGAAGAAAACGAGATTATTTTTGATAATAGTAACACACGTGTTACTGTTCACATTCCACTATCCCGCGAGGTGTTTTGGCATGAATATGCCAAAATCCCGAGACATACAAGCCAAAATTCCATTGCCGCAGGCAATCTGGAATGAATTTTGGATACGTTACTGTGAACGGAGTGAACAGTAACATAACGAAGTAAACAGTAATACACACTCTGGACATATCAGATTGTACAGAAAAAAGAATTGTGATAGAATAGGCGCGTAAAATATGTTACTGCATATAAGGCAATGACAGACGGAGAACAGAATGAACGCAAATTTTGAATATTATAAAGTTTTTTATTACGTATCAAAATATGAGAATCTGACAAAGGCAGCATCAGTATTAAAGACCAGCCAGCCGGCTGTGACCAGGACGATACATAATCTGGAAAATATATTAGGGTGCAGACTGTTTACCAGAAGCAAAAGTGGCATGAAACTGACTCCTGAGGGAAAGATTTTCTATCAGTATGTAGCAGCAGGCTGTGCTCAGTTTTTCAAAGCCGAGGATAATCTTAATAATCTGATCAGCCTTGAGAACGGGACCATTTATATCAGTGCAACAGAGACAGCATTGCACTGTTATTTGTTCGAGGCAGTCAGAGACTTTAATATTCAATACCCGAATGTGCATTTTAAAATTCTTAATAACAGTACTACAGATTCTGTAAATGCCTTAAAAGAGGGTAAAGTAGATCTTGCAGTTGTATCTGCTTCTTTACAGTTAGCAGAGCCACTGAAAATGAAAGTAGTGCGAAAGTATAGGGAAATTCTGATCGGAGGCAGTCGTTTTGCGGAGCTGAAGGGGAGGAAGACTTCGTTGGAGGAACTTTCAGCCTATCCATGGATCAGCCTGACTTCCGAGGCAATCAGCAGGAGATTTTTGAATGAGTATTTTTCAAAAAATGGACTGCAGTTTTCGCCGGATGTAGAGCTGGCGACTACAGATATGATTCTCCCGGCAGTACGGTATAATATGGGAATCGGATTCCTGCCAGAAGAATTTGCCGGAGATGATCTGGAATCCGGAAAGGTTTTTGAGATAGATGTAAATGAAACACTTCCGGAGAGAAGCATTATTCTGATCCATGATACAGAATATCCTCAAAGTATTGCATCTAAAGCATTCCAGAAGTTTTTGGCAGAACGGAAAGAACAGAACCGCTGAAATAGAAAAGTCATCAGGAAATCCACATGATGTGAATCCTGATGACTTATTATATTTATAAGGAATTTATCATCTGTTAGACGGATTTATTTATGCCACTCCCAGTTTCGAATCTCTTCCAGATCCTGGCCATATTCAGCAATATACTGTTTGTGCTCAACAAGCTTGTCATTCATCTTCTGGATTAAGAAGGAACCTTTGTTTCCAAGCTGTGGAAGATGCATGATGGCATCCTTTACAAGGTTGAAACGGTCGATCTGGTTCTGTACACGCATATCGAATGGTGTAGTAATAGTACCTTCTTCCTGATATCCGTGAACAGAGATATTGTGGTTGTGACGCTCATAAGTAAGCTCATGGATCAGTGTTGGATATCCATGGAATGCAAAGATGACAGGTTTATCTTTTGTGAAGATTGCATCATATTCTGCGTCACTTAAGCCGTGTGGATGTTTGTGGTCAGATTCCAGTTTGAACAGGTCGACAACGTTAACAACACGGATCTTAAGTTCCGGCATTTCATCACGAAGGATAGTAACTGCAGCCATGATCTCAAGTGTAGGTGTATCACCGCAGCAGGCCATAACAACGTCTGGTTCTTCACCACAGTCATTGCTTGCCCACTCCCAGATACCGATACCCTGTGTGCAGTGCTTAACAGCCTGCTCCATGGTCAGCCACTGGCAGCTTGGATGTTTGGAAGCTACAATTGCATTGACATAGTTCTTACTCTTGATGCAGTGATCGAAGCAGGAGAGTAAGCAGTTAGCGTCCGGTGGTAAGTACATACGAACTACGTCTGCTTTCTTATTGGCAATGTGATCCAGGAATCCAGGATCCTGATGAGTAAATCCGTTGTGGTCCTGCTGCCATACGTTGGATGTCAGGATGAAGTTCAGGGATGCGATAGGCTGTCTCCAGGAAAGCTGATTGCAAACTTTCAGCCATTTTGCATGTTGAGCTGCCATGGAGTCAACGATACGGATGAAAGCTTCATAGCTTGCGAAGAAGCCATGACGACCTGTTAACAGGTAACCTTCCAGCCATCCTTCACACATATGCTCACTGAGCATACTGTCCATAATACGTCCGTCTCTTGCGAGGCAGTCATCAGTATCAAGCATTTCTGCGTTCCAGTCACGTTTCTGATATTCAAATACTTTGTACAGACGGTTGGACATGCTTTCATCTGGTCCAAAGATACGGAAGTTCTTGTTTTCTTCATTCAGTTTGAAGATGTCGCGGATGTATCCGCCAAGTTCGATCATATCCTGAGCTTTTGTTTTGCCAGGCTGTACTTCAATACCGTAATCGCGGAAGTCCGGAAGACGAAGATCTTTCAGAAGAAGTCCGCCATTTGCATGTGGGTTGGCACCGAGACGTGCATTTCCCTTAGGAGCCAGTTCAGCCAGTTCCGGGATCAGGCGTCCGTTTTTATCAAACAGTTCCTGAGGACGATAGCTTTCCAGCCACTCCTTCAGAAGTTCAAGATGTTCCGGTTTTTCCATAGTGATCGGAACCTGATGAGCACGGAAAGAACCTTCAATCTGAAGTCCGTCAACAACCTTAGGACCTGTCCATCCCTTAGGAGTACGAAGGATGATCATTGGCCATACTGGACGTTCCGGATTATTGTTCTCACGGGCGTTTTTCTGGATCGCTTTGATTTCTTCGATCACTGTGTCCATTGTTTCAGCCATCTTCTTGTGCATTGTCATTGGGTCGTCACCTTCAACGAAATATGGTTTCCAGCCACAGCCCTTGAAGAAGCATTCAAGTTCTTCATGAGAAAGACGGGAGAAGATAGTCGGGTTGCTGATCTTATATCCATTTAAGTGAAGAATAGGAAGTACAGCACCGTCTGTGATCGGGTTCAGGAATTTGTTGGACTGCCAGGATGTCGCCAGAGGACCAGTCTCAGCTTCACCATCACCTACAACAGTAGTTGCAATCAGATCCGGGTTGTCAAATACAGCTCCGAAAGCATGAGCGATGGAGTAACCAAGCTCGCCACCTTCATTAATGGAACCAGGTGTTTCCGGTGCGCAGTGGCTTGGGACTCCGCATGGGAAGGAGAACTGTTTGAACATTTTCTTCATACCTTCCTCATCCTGGCTGATGTTAGGATAAACTTCGCTGTAGGAACCTTCCAGATAGGTATTGGCAATCATGAAGTTTCCGCCATGTCCAGGACCGGAAAGCAGGATCATATCAAGGTCATAACGTTTGATGACACGGTTGCAGTGTGCATAAACGAAGTTCTGTCCCGGTACAGTTCCCCAATGACCAACAATTTTTTTCTTGATCTGATCCATAGTTAATGGCTCTCTCAGAAGCGGATTGTCAAGAAGATAGAGCTGTCCGGCAGACAGATAGTTAGCTGCACGCCAGTAAGCATCGATTTTGTCAAGCATTTCCTGATTTAAAGGCTGCTTTTCCAGACATAATTTGTTGTCTTCCATTTTCTTACCTCTTTCTTTGTCTTTGATGTGTATAACTTAAGATGTTGAAGATATCTGTATAAGAAATTTTCTGATGGTAGTTAATGATAAACGTTTCTCAACAGATAAGTTGGAGTGTTACTTTGTTATTTTTTAACTGAACACATCCTATCATATCAGAAATGAAACGTAAAATAGAAATATTGCATTGTAATTATAAGTTTTTGATATGGATAAAAAATAAGCTCCTTCTGATGAAATGCGGAGCAGTTATTCGGTATAGAGCTGCGTAGCGAAGCAGATTGCGAATATCCGCTTGACGACAATGCTCTGAGTGGAAATGATTGGTGTTTAATATGGAAGATGACGAAAAGAAATAAGCAATGATTAGTAATTTTCACGAAAAAATGGATAACATGAAAGTTGTATTGCAATTTGCACAAAAAATAGATATAATAAAAAAAACAATTGCGCATAAGGTATAGAAAAACTGCTTATATGTACACTAGTACATCGTTTCGTAAATAACTATACCAATCGCGTAGGATGCGGATTCGAGTGTGCAGGTCTAAAAACGCAGGCGTAGCGGGCTACGCTGAGGCTTTTAGACCTGTGCACTCGGATTTGCAGACAAGTGAGTGGTATAGTTATTTCGAAAACGATGTACTAGATAAAGTATAGGCGGTAAAAGTGAAGAATGGCGAAGGAGACAAGAATCATGGGAAAAAGAGCAGCAGGAATATTAATGCCGATCAGCAGCCTTCCATCAGACTATGGCATCGGATGTTTTTCCAAAAGTGCATATGAATTTGTAGACTGGTTAAAGGAAGCCGGACAGACTTACTGGCAGATTCTGCCATTGGGACCGACCAGCTATGGAGATTCTCCATATCAGTCTTTCTCTACATTTGCAGGTAATCCATATTTTATTGATCTGGATACACTTGTGGAAGAAGGAGTTCTTGATAAGAAAGACTGCGAGAAAGTTAATTGGGGAAAGAAGCCTGATGAGGTAGATTATGAAAAAATCTACAAAGGCCGTTATCCTCTTCTGAGAAAAGCATACGAGAACAGTGATATCAGCAAGAATCCTGACTATCAGAAATTCGTAGCAGAGAACAGCTGGTGGCTGTCAGATTATGCTCTGTTTATGGCAGTAAAAGACCGTTTCGAAGGTGTAGAATGGACCAAATGGGCTGAGGATATCAGACTCCGCTGGAACAATGCCATGGATTATTATCGTGAAGAACTCTATTTTGATATTGAATTCCAGCAGTATATGCAGTTTAAGTTTTATGAGCAGTGGATGAAACTGAAATCCTATGCAAATTCAAAAGGAATCCAGATCATTGGAGATATTCCGATTTATGTTGCAATGGACAGTGCTGATGCATGGGCGCATCCGGAGCTGTTCCAGCTGGATCAGGATAATGTACCGCTGGCAGTAGCAGGATGCCCTCCGGATGGATTTTCTGCAACCGGTCAGTTATGGGGAAATCCGCTGTATCGCTGGGATTATCACAGAAATACAGGATATCAGTGGTGGATTTCCAGAATGAGTTACTGCTTCAGACTGTATGATGTTGTGCGAATCGATCATTTCCGTGGATTTGATGAATATTTCTCTATTCCATACGGAGATAAAGATGCAAGAGGCGGACACTGGGAAAAAGGTCCCGGAATTGATCTGTTCCGTAAGATTGAACAAGCGCTTGGATGGAAGCAGGTTATCGCAGAGGACTTAGGATATATGACAGATTCTGTACGTCATCTGGTATATGAGAGCGGCTTCCCGGGAATGAAGGTTCTGGAATTTGCGTTTGACTCCAGAGATTCCGGATGTGCCAGTGATTATCTGCCACATAACTATCCGGAGAACTGCGTGGCATATACAGGAACCCATGATAATGAAACTATCGTGGGATGGTGGAAGAGCATCACAGCAGCTGAGAGAAAACTGGCGAGAGATTATCTGTGTGATCATGCAACACCGGAAGAAGAACTGTATAAATGTTTCATCAGTCTGATCATGCGCAGTGCTGCGCGTGTCTGCGTTATCCCAATGCAGGACTATATGGGACTGGACAACAGATTCCGAATGAATAAACCATCTACAGTTGGTACGAACTGGAAGTGGAGAATCAAGAAGAGAGATCTTACAAAGAAACTCCAGAAGGAAATATATGATGTGACACTTCGTTACGGACGTAAGAACTGGGATTAAATACATAATGAAATAACTGGAATAATGACAGCGTTTCGGATATAAATAATATTCGGAACGCTGTTTTTTTAACCGAATCAAGCAGTTATTTGGTTAAAAAAGCAACGAAGGGGATGGTTTTGTCTGCTTTGTTTCATTCAGCCAGAGTGATTTGTCAGAGGGAGAAAAAAAGGACAGTTTCGCAAGGTCTTTATTTTTGTATGAAAAAGAAAACATTGAAATTGTTTTGACAGGCGTACAATTGAAAAAGAAATGCATTGATTTTCAGGCAATGTCTGATAAAATATTAACCAGAAAAAGCAAAAGAACAGAGTTTCAGGAGGGAAAATAAATGAACTATAACAGATTAGAAACCAGTCTGATCGATGTGATCAAAGAGGAACAGGCGAAGCTTGGATATATGAAAGAGAAGATCAGCCTTTATTATCCGCTCAGTTCCCTGAATCATTTCTTTGGCGGTGAGACAGATGCTGCAGGCATGATGGAGATTTTAAAAGATTTTCCTTCTTATATAGAAGAGAAATTTGGTGAAGTAGCAGTATCACACAGAGGAGATCGTTTCTGCTTCACTGTTTCGGAAAAAGCTTCCGAATATGTACATAATAATATGAAAGAGAATGAATTCATCAAGGCATTGATCGAACTGGTCGGCAGACATGGATGTACGATAGAGGAAATTAAAGAACTGTTCCATTCTTATTCAGATAAAATCATTACTGAACCAATGGATAACGAGGAGTTTGATGTGATGATCCGCTTTGATGACGGATCAGATCCTTATTATTATTGTTTTAAAGATGAAGGATGCCATATCATTTACCACAGATTTCTGCCGGAAGACTATGCAGATTTTGGATTCTGATAAGAATGAGTGAAAAATTTTCCAACTGTCGGATCAGTAAAAATATATGTGATATTTGCAACAAAAGTATGTTATTTTTTTGTCAAATATCAACAAAAATAAGTCGAAATTCTATATTGACAGATAGTCTCAATAATGGTAATTTTTATTTGATTTAATGTTTTCATTTATAGAAACAGGTAACATTTTATTACATTATTTTACAGGAATAAAATAGATAAAATTGAGTTGACAGTTTGGAGGGAAAGATTAAATGAGAAAAACCAAAATTATCTGTACAATGGGACCGTCTACTGATAAGGGCGATGTTATGGAGCAGCTTGTGAGAGAGGGAATGGACGTAGCACGTTTCAACTTCTCACATGGACCTCACGATGAGCAGAGAGGCCGTATCCAGAAACTGAGAGAACTTCGCAAGAAATATGACAGACCTGTTGCAGCACTTCTTGATACAAAGGGACCGGAGATCAGACTTGGATGCTTCAAGGATGGCAAGGTTTCTCTGGAAGAAGGACAGATTTTTACATTTACAAATAAAGATATTGAAGGAACTAATGAGTGCGTAAGCATTACTTATAAAGAGCTTTATAAGGATGTGCGGCCGGGTGGACATATTCTGGTTGATGATGGACTTGTAGACCTGGAGGTTCAGGACATCTCAGGAAAGGACATTGTCTGCAAGGTTATTAATGCAGGTGTGATTGGCGACAAGAAGGGTGTCAATGTTCCGGGTGCAAACCTGAAGATGCCATTCATCAGTAAAAAAGACCATGATGATCTTCTCTTCGGTATCCAGGAAGGATTTGATTTCGTTGCAGCATCTTTTACACGTACTGCAAACGATATCCGCGAAGTAAGAAAAATCCTGAAAGAAAACGGCGGTGAAGAGATTCAGATCATTGCAAAGATTGAGAACCAGCAGGGCGTTGACAATATCGACGAGATTATTGAAGCAGCAGATGGCATCATGATCGCCAGAGGTGACATGGGTGTTGAGATCCCGCCGGAATATGTACCTGTTATCCAGCAGAAAATCATCCAGAAAGTTTACACAGCAGGAAAACCGGTTATTACAGCAACACAGATGCTTGACTCCATGATCTCTCATCCGAGACCAACCCGTGCAGAGGCTACAGACGTTGCCAATGCGATTTTTCAGGGAACAAGTGCAACTATGCTTTCAGGAGAAACCGCAGCAGGTAAATATCCGGTACAGGCACTTCAGATGATGAGCCGTATTGCAGAACATATGGAACAGAATATTGATTACAATACAATCTTTAAGAAAACAGACAGAAATGAGAATCCGGATATTACAAATGCAATCGCACATGCAACCTGCCTGACAGCAATCGACTTGAAGGCCAGTGCAATCCTTTCAGTGACAAAATCCGGAAGCACAGCTCATATGATGTCCAAACACAGACCAGGATGTCTGATCGGTGCATGTACAAGCTCTGAGAGAGTTCTTCGCCAGCTGAATCTGTCCTGGGGTGTTTACCCGATGCTGATCAAAGAAGAATACAGTTCTGAGATCCTTTGCCTGAGAGCAATCGAAGCAGCACAGAAGCATAAACTTGTAAAAGTTGGCGACACTATTGTATTTGCCGGTGGTGTACCGCTTGGAATTCCGGGAAGAACAAACCTGATCCGCGTCTGCACAGTTGAGTAAGTCAGGGAAATATCAGTAGTCGAAGTGGGAAACTTGCCTGATTCGATAAAAAATAGTATTTTCAGAAAATATAAGATGTAAAAGACACAGGGGTCTGCCGTCAGAAAAGTATGACAGAAAATATTTTCTGACAGCAGTCCCTTGCTTGTGTTAGAGGAGAGAATTGTTATGAAAACAAATGAGGAAGAAGATTCGAGACATATTTTCAGAGGAGAGCTGGCATTGGTGATAGCAGTCATGATCAACAGTCTTGCTGTTATTCTGATGCTGTATTCCGGTTCAGGAATATCTGCCATATCCAGTGTTCCTTATGCATTTGAAAAAGTATTTCCGGTAATTACACTGGGAACATGGACTTATATTTTTCAGGCACTTCTGATCTTAAGTCTGATGATACTGAGAAAAAAATTTGTACCTGCTTATCTGTGCAGTTTTCTGGTTGGATTTGCATTCAGTGAGCTTTTGGATGTTAATGAGGCATGGATCAATATCCTGCCAAAGACAATTCCACTCAGAGTGTTATATTTTGTGATCAGTTATCTGCTGATCTGTATAGGGATCGCACTTTCTAACAGATGCGGTCTGCCGATTATTCCTACAGATCTGTTTCCTCGTGAACTGTCAGAGATTATAAAGGTGAAATATTCTAAGATCAAGGTTTCTTTTGATGTGATCTGTCTGATGATTACTGCCTGTATGACAGGGCTGATCCTGGGGCATATCAACGGACTGGGAATCGGAACAGTGATGGCGGCATTTACCATGGGAAAAGTAATTGGATTGATTGGTGATGAGATGGATAAGCACTTCCGGTTTGTGAATTTCACTCAGCACTGTTCACTTCATGTACAGTAACAGAGTTTCTTCATTGCAGGATTTTTCTTTCTATGATATACTTGACGCATTATAGAAGTAAAGATATCATAAGAAATCTGTGATGGAAGTATGTTGCAACTCTGGTATCTGAAAATAATATATTAAGGAATAGTGATGCAGATTATGAAACGGTTAGTCATAAAAAATAAAAGAAAAATCTGGCTCTGGTTTCTACTCCTTGTTTTTTTGTTTCTGGCATGCAGAGCTGCTTACATTACAGGCAGCAAAGCAGAACAGACCAGAAATAATGAAGTAGAAGAAAGGCAGGCAGATAGTCGGTCAATACCGAATGAAGTGGAGAGATTATGCTGAATCAATTTTCGAGAACTGAGCTTCTTCTTGGAAAAGAAGCGATGGATAAACTGGAGAATGCCCGTGTGGCAGTATTTGGAATCGGAGGAGTTGGAGGTTATGTATGTGAAGCATTGGTCAGAAGCGGCGTAGGGGCCTTTGATCTGATTGATGATGACAAAGTATGCCTGACGAATCTTAACAGACAGATTATTGCCACCAGGAAAACTGTTGGTCAATATAAAACAGAGGTGATGCGGGACAGGATCCTGGACATTAATCCGAAAGCAGATGTGAGAATCCATAACTGTTTTTATCTTCCGGAGAATGCTGCTGATTTCGATTTTAGTGAGTATGATTATGTGGTAGATGCTGTGGACACAGTGACTGCGAAGATTGAACTGATCATGCGTGCAAAGGAGGCAGGGACTCCTGTTATCAGCAGTATGGGTGCCGGAAATAAGCTGGATGCCAGTGCATTTCGGGTGGCAGATATCTATAAGACGAAGGTGTGCCCGCTGGCGAAGGTTATGCGCAGAGAGCTGAAGAAGCGTGGTGTGAAAAAACTGAAGGTTGTTTATTCGGAAGAACAGCCGATCAGACCGATTGAAGATATGGCAATCAGCTGCAGATCGCATTGTATTTGTCCTCCGGGTGCTGCGCATAAGTGTACGGAGCGCAGAGATATTCCGGGCAGTGTGGCGTTTGTGCCGTCTGTCGCCGGGCTGATTATTGCAGGAGAGGTTATTAAAGACCTGACTGCAGAGTACAGAAGATAAGAAGTGTTTATTTTGAGATGTGTATGGTGTCAGAAATGGTATGGTGCACATCTTTTTTTGCGGGAAATATTTGGAATTGGATTGATGGATTACCTGTTAGAGTGTATAGAATTGTTATATGAGAAAAAGTCAAAATAATATAAAAATTTATGGGATTTTCAAAAGATAATGAAAGAAAAAAGAAAGAATCTGTGATACACTGTCATTATTGATTGATAGAACTGTGAAGGTGCAGAATTTGGTGAATGAGAATGCCTGAACGATATCAGCGTAATAAATTGTTACTGCTTACTCCGTTCTCAGTAACTAATAAATTTCAGATTGGAGGATATAACATCGGATGAAAACAAATTACAACAGAACAGTGCAGGCCTGTTTTATCGGATATGTAGTGCAGGCCATTGTGAACAATTTCGTTCCTCTGCTGTTTCTGACATTTCAGGGCAGTTACGGGATTTCGCTGCAGAAGATCACACTTCTGGTTACTTTTAATTTCGGGATTCAGTTGCTGGTAGATCTGGCATCGATTGGATTTGTGGACAGAATAGGTTATCGTGCATCTATGATCCTGGCACATGCAATGGCGGCTGCAGGTCTGATTTTGCTCACAGTATTGCCGGAGTGCCTGGGAGATCCGTTTGTGGGACTTCTCATTGCAGTTATGATCTATGCCATCGGAGGCGGATTGCTGGAGGTGTTGGTAAGTCCTGTGGTGGAAGCCTGCCCTACAGATAATAAGGAAAAAGCAATGAGTCTCCTTCATTCCTTTTACTGTTGGGGACATGTGGGAGTGGTACTTCTTTCTACATTATTCTTTCGTATTTTCGGGATTGCAAACTGGAAATATATGGCGCTGGTGTGGGCATTGATTCCCATTGCAAATGGAATCCTTTTTACCAGAGTTCCCATTGCTCCACTGCTGGATGAGGGTGAAAAGGGGCTGACTATGGGAGAGCTTTTTAAGAAAAAAATCTTCTGGGTTCTGATGTTAATGATGCTCTGTGCAGGAGCCAGTGAGCAGGCGGTAAGCCAGTGGGCTTCTACTCTGGCTGAGAAAAGCTTTGGAATCAATAAAACTATCGGAGATCTGGCAGGTCCCATGGCGTTTGCAATTCTTATGGGAAGTTCAAGGGCATTTTATGGGAAATTTGGAGATAAAATCAATCTGGAACGCTTTATGCAATACAGTGCAGTTCTGTGCATGGTTTCCTATCTGATGATCGCATTTATCCCGGTACCTGCGTTGGGAATCCTTGGATGTGCGGTTTGCGGTCTGTCTGTAGGTATTATGTGGCCGGGAACCTTCAGCATGGCGGCTGCCTCAGTAAAGCGTGGCGGAACAGCCTTGTTTGCCCTCCTTGCCCTTGCTGGAGATGTGGGATGCTCATCCGGACCAACCTATGTGGGGATGATTTCAGGAGCACTGAATGATAATCTGAAACTTGGAATCTTTGCGGCACTGATTTTCCCTGTGTTGATGATAATGGGGATTAAGATGATTGGAAGTCTGCAAAAATATGATTGAGATATATTGAAAAGTATGGAACGATTAATTTTTCATATTGATGTAAACAGCGCATTTCTTTCCTGGGAGTCAGCCAGAAGGGTAAGCCAGGGGCTGCCGGATCTCAGGGAGATTCCCTCCTGTGTGGGAGGAAATCCAAAGAAACGGACAGAGTACACACGCTGTTCCCGGACGAAATACCGGAGAAAATGTGGCCACTTCCTGTCCGTAACCTGTTATTTCTGGGAAAAGCCTCCGAGCAGAAGCTTCTGAATCAGGGAATCCGTACTATTGGTGATCTGGCAAGGGAACGGGAAGCAAATGTACAGCTCTGGCTTGGAGAAAAACCAGAGCACAGATGAAAAATGAAGACAGACAGGAAGAATAAAAGCGCAGAGATGATACTTTTTCTCTGCGCTTTTATAGCGGACTGTTATACATATTTCAGAAATTCTTCATCCTGGATCCGGGAAGTATGGATGGCATTTTGGATAGCCTGAGCCATGACTTCTGCGGCGAGAGTTCCAGCCATGTTGATATCCACAGAAACATTGCCAATGCTGGCAGCATAGATGGAATCACCGTCAGCCATAGTTGCTACAGGATTGATGCATCTGGCATAGGCACAGCGGGTCATAGAGGCAATTTTATTCAGTTCAGCCTTTGAAAATGCCCCATTGGTGATTACAGCTCCGATGGTGGTATTGCCGGTAAACTGGTCATGAGGTGTCATAAAGCGGTATAATTCGTGGACACTGTCCAGAAACCCGCTTCTGTCAGGTGTTTTCAGCCCTGCAATTTTCTGACCATTTTGTGGACTGAAGATATCTCCCAGTGCATTGACAACGACAATTGCGGCCATCTGGAAATTTTTCACAGATACAGCGGCAATACCAAGACCTGACTTCATGGATTGTTTCATACCGTAAAGTTTTCCCACAGTTGCACCGGTACCTGCACCGATATTTCCGGTTCTGGTATCTGTTCCTGCAAATGCCTGACGGCAGGCTTCTTCGCCCATTTTTGCAGTTGGACGTATTTTAGGATCTCCGTAAGAGAGGTCATAGATACAGGACTGGCATACAAGAGGAACCAGGGCTGCACCGGTGTTATAACCGATATTTTGTGATTCCAGATAGTTCATCACACCGTCAGCAGCAGCCAGTCCATAGGCAGAACCTCCGGACAAGACAATAGCATTGATGGGATTGTCGGCAGTGACAGGAGAGGTGAGAGGAGTTTCCCTGGAAGCAGGACCGCCACCGCTGATATCACAGCCAACCTTTGCACCCAGTGGGAAGTAAAGAACGGTTACCCCGGTCTGGGCATTATAATCGGAAGCATGACCGATGCGTAAATTTGAAAGATCTGTAATAGAAATCTCTTTTAATAATGACATAAAAATCTCCTTTGTATTAACCGAATCAGGTAGGATTTCTGTTTTAAATGTGCCAGATAAAAAAACCTGACTACGGTGACAATGTAGTCAGGTTTTTTGGAAAAGGCTGTTCTTTTAAAGATTATGCACGTTTCAGTGCCACAGAAAGTGCCTTGGAAACGATACTTCCCACTACAAAGCAGAAGCCCGCTTCGATCAGTCCCTGAACGCCCACAAAAGCAGCAACGAAGACAACAGGATTGCTTACTCCAAGACTGGAAACAATACCCTGAATGTAATCTGTGTTGTAGAAGAAGAGACATAAAAAGCCCATGAAGAAGAAAGTATTCAGTAATGGGCATGCCAGTGAAGCAACGTAATGGGAAAATTTCTTCGCCGGTGATTTATATAATGCTGCAAAAATAAGTCCTGTGATCCATCCTTCCAGTACACGTGCCACGATACATACAATAAAAGTGCCAAATGGATTAATGTTAAAAAGTGCAGCAGCGAAAGCTGAACTTCCTGTGACAGCCATATAGAAGCTGGTTGCACCGAAAGCAAGTCCGCATACAGCACCACCTTTCGGTCCGAGGATGATAGCTCCTACAGCTACCGGGATGGTGAGAAGAGTGATGGATAAGCCGGGAGTACGAAGATAGCCCAGCGGGGTAAAGGACATGAGCAGAATAATGGCAATCATCATAGCCAACTCTACCATGTAAAGAGTGCTGCTTCTTTTTGCGGCAGCTGTTGTAGTAGTTGTTGTTGTGTTCATATGAATTCTCCTTTTGGTCTGATAAAACGGCGCAATGCGTCCCCTGCTTTTCAGACAGTTTAGAGTATGGGGATCAGGCGTTATGAAAAATATACATCAGAACAAAAGATATGAAACAAGAAATATCTTCCGGTAAAAGTTTCCGGTGTGTAGACGCCTTACAGGTCGCCTCACAAATTTAACCAGACTGTGAAGTGGATGACTTTATCCACCAGACTGTCAGATGTGGAAAACAGATGCATTTTCTTTCGAATAACGCTCTCGTAAACAATAACACATTTGATTAAAAACTGCAATATTTTATAGTATGTTTGAAAATAAATACAGGATATAGAGACGTTTCTATATCCTGCAAAAAATATTGATTATGAGATTTAGCGTTCCATCATGCTGATGGATTCAATTCCCACACTTCCACCATGTACCACTTCAATTCTGTGGAATTCTTCCTTGATCAGTTTGACAACTGCATCATTCTTGGTGGCTGTCTGGACAAATTCCAGAAGCAGGCTGTCTTTGCCGTAGTCAATGACTTTTGCCTGGAAGGTTTCTGCAATCTGAAACAGTTCTGCTTTATCTTCCCTGGAGCAGTTGAAAACCTTGATGTAGAGAATTTCTTTCATTCTGACAAATACATCTGTGAAGTCGATTACCTTGATAACCTCGATCATGCGGTTTAACTATTTTTTGATCTGTTCAAAGGTTTCATCATCGCTGACTGTTGCGATAGTCATTCGGGATACTGTAGGATCCTCGGTGGTTCCTACAGTAAGACTGATCTATCACGAGATATGTAAATGGTTAAGTGAGTTTTGTTAATTAAAATGTACTAAAATGTCGTCTTTTTTGACAAGAAATTATAGAAAATAAACAAAATAACACAATGCAAAAAACAATGCATAAAATAAAAGAATGTCCCTTTGAGGAACATTCTTTTAACGTGTCTGAAGGAAAACTTTTAATTTGGGAAGCTGGTTGTTAAGGATAAGAGTTTCCGGAAACATGAGCTGGTGAACGAATTCTTCGGCATAGGTGAAATCTCCAACATGTTCTTTTCCGTGGCTGTCGCTGGACAAAATAACAGGAAGCTGATATTTCTGACAGAGATACAGGATTCTGGCTGCATTGGCTCTTGTGTCTCCCCGATATCCTCCGGGTGCGAGGGAAGCTTCGTTTATTTCAAAAATAACATTTTCCCGTAAAGCTGCTCTTGCCAGCGTTTCATAATCTACAGGGAAATGTGTATCGTCGCAGTGGCCGAGTATTTTTACAGCAGGATGTTTCATTGCATTGATGTAAGCTTCTGTATTCTGAGATACAGAGCCTGAACGGTAGTTCTGCCGATGCATACTGATGATAGCGTAATCCAGGTTGTTCAGCAGTTCATCTGACAGATCTGTATGTCCTGCACTGTCCAGGATGTTTAGTTCAACTCCGTAAAGAATATCTATGCCGAATCTTTTTCTGGGATAAAAAGGAAGGCTTCTGAAATAAGAAGAAGTTCCGGAAGCCAGAGTTCCCGGGCCGTGGTCAGAAATCCCAAGGAGTTTCAGTCCTTTTTTGCTGGCTGCTTTTGCCATGTCAGAGATGGTACAGGTGGTTCCGTGACCGCTGGCGATAGAATGTGTGTGGATGTCAGAAAGATACATTGTTTGTCTCCTTTCCAGAGCGGTTTTTATATATGATAAGAGCCTTACGGAAGATGCAAAGCTGCTGTTTGATGGTACATTCGTTATATTCAAGTATGACAGATGAGGATTTAAATGTCAATGAGGAAACAAAATAAAAACAACTGAAATACAACAAAAATCAAATAAAAAGCAACACAAATAAACGGCTGATACATGTTAAATTATGTTGACTTCGGGAAAATGAGAAGGTATAATGGAACTATATGAAAACACGGGGGCTTATTGCTGATCAATGACAGCGATAGCACTGTTTGCTTATGTGTAGACAGTTACTTCATGAGAAAGGAGTAACATGGAAAAATTTCAAACATCAGACATTCCCGGAATTCTCTTATGAATGGCTGGAGGCTGAACTGGATACTGGTATGATTCCACAAATATGGACAGCGAAGAAATTGCTCCTAACCTTTATGACTAATCGATAAGTATATATCGAGAGGAAATGAATCCTCAGAATTAAGTAAAAAAAGTTACCGGGAACAATGTGACCGGTAGCGAAATACAGACGCCGCACTGCCGTATGGCAAGTGCGGCGTTGTTGTTCAAAACTCTGATAGCAGAGTGAAATCAAACAAATATAAATACAGTAACAGCTCAGACAAGATGATGCAAATAAAGACACTTTTTTGGACAAACGAGGTTCTTACCCTGGAGAGCAGATCAGGGTAAAATGAAATCATCAGATATGAAGAGCGCAATTCATATATTGAGGAGGATTTAAAATGGCAGCTTATTATTTAGCAGTAGATATCGGAGCATCCAGCGGACGTCACATTCTTGGACATATGGAAAACGGAAAAATGGTTCTGGAAGAAATCTATCGTTTTGAAAATGGAATGGTAAAGAAAGACGGAGAACTCTGTTGGGAATTTGACCGCCTTTTTAAAGAGGTTGTAAATGGTCTGAAGAAATGTAAAGAGATCGGAAAACTTCCTGTAAGCATGGGCGTAGACACCTGGGGTGTTGACTTCGTACTTCTGGACAAAGACGATAATGTTCTTGGAAATACAGTAGGATATCGTGATCACCGTACAGAAGGAATGGACGAAGAAGTCTATAAGACAATTTCCCTGAAAGACCTTTATGCAAGAACCGGTATTCAGAAAGCAATCTTTAACACTGTTTATCAGCTGATGGCAGTAAAGAAGAAACATCCGGAATATCTGGAGCAGGCAGAAACACTTCTCCATGTACCGGACTATTTCCATTTCCTGCTCACAGGAGAGAAGACCTGTGAATACACAGAGGCAACAACAGGACAGCTTGTATGCCCGACAACCAAGGACTGGGATTATGAGCTGATCGATATGCTTGGATATCCAAAGAAAATTTTCCAGAAGCTGATCATGCCTGGTACCAGCATCGGACACCTTACAGACAAGATCAAAGAAGAGGTTGGTTTTGACCTGGAGGTAGTGGCACCTGCAACACATGATACAGGCTCTGCAGTACTGGCAGTTCCGACAAATGACGACGATTTTATTTATATCAGCTCTGGTACCTGGTCACTGATGGGTATTGAGAGAAAAGAAGCTGACTGTTCAGAGAAGAGCTGCGAGATGAACTTTACAAACGAGGGCGGATACGCAGGACGTTTCCGTTACCTGAAGAATATTATGGGACTGTGGATGATCTAGTCTGTACGTCATGAGGTAAATGACGCATACAGTTTCGCACAGATCTGTGAGATGGCAGAGGAAGCCAAGGACTTCCCGTCCAGGGTAGATGCTAATGATGAATGCTTCCTTTCCCCTGAGAACATGACTGAGGAGGTAAAGGATTACTGCCGCAGAACCGGACAGAAGGTACCGGAGACACTGGGCGAGGTTGCCACTGTTATCTATACAAGCCTTGCAGAATGTTATGCAAAGACAGCCAGAGAGCTGGAAGAGATGACCGGCAGAACCTACAGCCGTATTCACATTGTAGGCGGTGGTTCCAATGCAGGCTACTTAAATGAACTGACTGCAAAGGCTACAAAGAAAGAAATCCATGCAGGTCCCGGAGAGGCTACTGCAATCGGAAATATTACAGCACAGATGCTGAAGGCCCAGGAGTTCAAAACCATTGAAGAAGCAAGAACTACCATTCATGAGTCCTTTGGTATTAAGGTATATAAAGCATAAAAGAGCAGGAATGCAGACTGCATAATCAAACCCCGCTCTGAAAACAGGAGGAATCATATTATGTTAGTAAACACAAAGGCAAAAGTTGGTGTATTTTCTATCGCTTTAGGTGCATATCTGCCTCAGTTCCCGTCACTGGTACCGGAATTTGAGTCACAGTATGCAGCATTTAAGAAAACAATTCCGGATACAGTAGAGATTATTGACGGTGGAATGGTAACTACAAAGGAACAGGCAATGGAAGCAGGGAACAAGTTCCGTGCAGCTGATGTTGATCTGGTATTTCTTCAGATGCTTACCTATGCCACATCCTATAACATGCTTCCGGCAGTCCGTGACCTGGATGTACCGGTTGTTCTGGTGAATGTGCAGAAGCTGAAAGCCTTGGATTATGACCACACTGATATTGCCTCCTGGTTAGGAGAGGGGTATGCATGCGGTGCAGTAGGCGAAGCTGTGGCAGACCTGGAGAGAGCAGGCAAGAGACACGCGGTGATCACAGGTGTTGTAGAAGGTGGAGATCCTGGAGTTCAGGCAGAAATCGAAGACTGGTGTAAGGCTGCTCAGGTAAGAAGAAGATTCCGTGATACTAATATCGCACAGATTGGAAGACCGTATCCGGGTATGATGGATCTCTATATTGATGAGACAAATCTGTACAACAGAATGTTCCTGTATACAAAACAGTTTGACTGGGAGAAAATGTGGGCCATTGCTGATGATATTACAGATGAGGATGCTATCCGTGCAAAAGCTCAGGAAATTCTGGATACCTTTGAGATCGAAGGCGGCGGAACAATTGAGACAGTAGGGGATATGAAGGTTGCCATGGCAATGAGTATCTTAAAGACCATTTCAGGAACAGGACAGCTTTCTGAGATGTACTCCATTGACTTCAATGATGATATCTGTATTATCGGTCATTCCGGAAGTGGTGATGCTGATATCTCTGATAAGAAGCCAACCATGAAGATCGTAAAAGTATTCCACGGTAAGACAGGTGGCGGATATCTGACACAGTTCTATCCATATACAGGTCCTGTTACTTATCTGGCAATCACACAGGATGCAGACGGACACTTCAGGTTTGTTGTCGCTGAAGGCGTAAATGAAGAAGGTAAAATCCTTTCTTTTGGCGACACAAATATGAGAACACGTTTCACCTGCGGTGCAAGAGAATTTGTAAACCGCTGGAGTGAAGCAGGCCCAACACATCATATGGCAGCTGCTACAGGAAGACATATTGATACAATCCTGAAGGTTGCAAAGATCTTCAATGTACCGGTAGATATTGTTACAAGATAATAAAATTTCTCCATGAAAGTGGAATCATGTAAAACACATATTCAAAAAGAAAGAAACCTGGCAGATTGTCAGGTTTCTTTTTTGTGGTTGTATGAAAAAAATGAATCGTATATAATGAGATTAGAGTGTGTTTGAAAAAAACTATGTTGTTCCTGACCTGATATCTGTGAATTGCAGTGAGGAACAGAATTTACAGATTATTGTGAAAGATACAGAAGGTGGAATCCATGCAGCAGGAATTATTAGATCATTTAAAGAAAATCACAGAGGAAGAGCAGAAAATCCTGGATGGAAGAGCAGAGGTGGATAAGGAGTTATATACCTCAGGCAGGGATTTCATTGTAGACAGCAGAAAGATGCTGGATGAGGGAAAGCTGATTACTGTACGGACTCACACCAGGTTTATTCATTTTCCGGTTCACAGACATAATTTTATGATCCTTCCAGAATTTTTTGATGTGGCTTATTCCATGGCAGGGCGAAATAATGTGCTGGCAGATTTTCTGGTAAATATTCTCCGACAGGATGAGGAGAGAGGACAATACCTGTATTTTAAAGTTTCAGAGGTTCTGCAGATCCAGAATTTGCTGGAGAATATGATCTATTCTCTGGTGACTGGAAAAGGGGAAAATAACCGGATCAACCAGACAACTATGGGACTGATCTTTCTGTATCTGGTGGATTCTGTACAGTATGTGGAAATGCGTGTGCCAAATCAGTACGAAAACATGATTTCCATGACAACTCTGGACTATATAGAGCAGAAATACAAAACTGCAACGCTTACTGAGTTGTGTGAACTGCTTCATCTGCCCATGCATGTGCTCAGCAAGATGATCAAGAAAACCACAGGCTTTAATTTCAAGGATCTGCTTCAAAGGAAACGTTTGAATAAATCCGTAGAGCTGATGTGTGACACGGATCTGGCCATCAGTGACATTATTGTAGCAGTGGGATACGAGAATAACAGTTATTTTCACCGGGTATTTAAGGAAAGATACCATATGACTCCCAGGGCATTCAGGGAGAAGAACAGGCAGCAGATTCAGGTGAGGCTGTGATGCAGAGGAGGAAGAACAGTGAAAAGTACGGAACGGTTAATTTTTCATATTGATGTAAACAGTGCATTTCTTTCCTGGGAATCAGCCAGAAGGGTGAGCCAGGGGTTGCCGGATCTCAGAGAAATTCCTTCCTGTGTAGGAGGAAATCCAAAGAAACGGACAGGTATCGTGGTTGCCAAATCTATCCCTGCAAAAAAATACGGGATCCAGACCGGCGAGCCAGTAGCTATGGCTCTTCGGAAATGTCCCAATTTGGTGATCGTTCCCAGTGATTTTGAATTATACGATAAATGTTCCCGGGCATTTAAAGCAATCTGTGCTTCCTTTGCACCTGTGATGGAATCTTTTTCCATTGATGAGGTATTTCTGGATATGACAGGTACTTCTCTGATCTATCCTGACCCTGTAGCTGCTGCTCATGAGCTGAAAGACAAGATTCACAGAGAGCTGGGATTCACAGTAAATGTAGGAATTTCTACCAATAAGCTTTTGGCAAAGATGGCATCAGATTTTCAAAAGCCGGACAGAGTACACACTCTGTTCCCGGATGAAATCCCGGAGAAAATGTGGCCTCTTCCTATCCGTAATCTGCTGTTTCTGGGAAAAGCTTCCGAGCAGAAGCTTCTGAATCAGGGAATCCGTACCATCGGTGATCTGGCAAGAGAAAGAGCATCCAATGTGCAGTACTGGCTTGGGGAAAAAACGGGACATCAGCTATGGCAATATGCCAGAGGTATTGATGATTCCCCTGTAAAAGCAGTGCCTGATGAGGCAAAAGGTTTCAGCGTGGAAACTACTTTTAACGATGATATTACTTCCATAGAGCAGGTGTTTCCCATACTTTTGGAGCAGTGTGATGTTCTGGCAACCAGAATGCGCAGAAAAGATAAGAAATGCAACTGTATTTCCGTGACTTTCCGTACTTTGGATTTCAGAAACCGTTCACACCAGACAAAGCTGGAAAATGCTACAGATCTTACAGATGAAATTTATATAAATGCTACAAGACTTTTTAAAGAATTCTGGAAAGGACAGCCGCTACGTCTGATTGGTGTGGCACTGACAGGCCTTACAGATGGCACTTATGAACAGATGTCTCTGTTTGAAGATACAGAAAATAAAGAACGTCGCAGAAAGCTGGATGCAGCTATGGATGAGATCCGGATGAAATTTGGAAATGATAAGATCACCCGTGCCAGTATTATGAACAGCAATACACGGATTGGGCGAAAAGCGAAAGCACAGATGAAAAACGAAAAGACAGAAGAACAGTAAGTGAAGGGAGGACTGAGCATTAAGAACAATGCGACAATCCTCCCTTTATAAAAATTTCAGAAAAAGTTTTATCGTTCCATCATACTGATAGATTCGATTCCTACACTTCCTCCACGTACCACTTCAATTCTGTGAAATTCTTCCTTGATCAGTTTCACTACTGCGTCATTCTTGGTTGCTGTCTGGACAAATTCCAGGAGCAGACTGTCTTTGCCATAGTCAATGACCTTTGCCTTGAAGGTTTCGGCAATCTGAAACAGTTCAACCTTATCTTCTTTGGAACAGTTAAAAACCTTAATATACAGAATCTCTTTCATGCGGACAAATACGTCTGTGAAATCAATAACCTTAATAACCTCGATCATACGGTTCAACTGTTTTTTGATCTGTTCAAAAGTTTCATCATCACTGACAGTTGCGATCGTCATTCGAGATACTGTGGGGTCCTCGGTGGTTCCTACAGTAAGACTGTCCAGATTGTAGCTTTTTCCGGAGAAAAGTCCGGAGATTTTGGACAGAACACCTACCTGGTTCTCAACATAGAGAGAAATCCATCTTTTTTTCATTCCTTTATCCATAATAATTTTCCTCCTGATCAACAGTCCATAATCATATCTTCCAGAGTTCCGCCTGGTTTGATCATAGGATAAACCATTTCCTCAGGGTCAATGATGAATTCAATTACTGTAGGTGCCTTTGTGTTCTTTTTTGCTTCCTCGAAGGCTGCTGCAATTTCCTCTTTCTTTGTGACACGGATTCCTTTTGCCCTGTAGCTCTCTGCAAGTCTGATGAAATCCGGTGTGTACTGTGGATATTCCATGCCTTCAGTGCGGCGGGAAAGTGCTCCTGCGCGCAGATTGGTCATAGCATAGCGTTTGCCGTAGAAAAGCTTCTGCCACTGGCGTACCATTCCAAGGTATTCATTGTTAAAGATGCACAGGATAACAGGAAGTTCTTCCAGAACTGCAGTTGCAAGCTCCTGAATGTTCATCTGCACACCGCCGTCACCGGAGATAACGATGACAGGTCTGTCGGGATTTCCGATTTTGGCTCCGATGCCGCCTGGAAGACCATAGCCCATTGTTCCCAGACCACCGGACATGATCATCTGTTTGCCCTCTGTGATTTCCGCATACTGGGAGACAAGCATCTGATGCTGTCCTACATCTGTTACGATAATACTGTTCTCAAACTGTTCGTTGATCTCTTTCAGGATATCCATCGGACTTAAAAGATCATTTGGACGCATTTTAAGCGGATGCTCTTCTTTCCAGTTTTTGATCAGGTTAAGCCACTTGTCCGTTGAACATTCCTGGACGTATTCGTTCATTTTGGTGATAGCCTCTTTTGCATCAGCAACAATGGGGATATCCACCTGAATGTTTCGGGAAATGGATGCTGTATCAATATCAATGTGGATAATCTGGGCATGTGGTGCAAATTCATGAAGTTTTCCGGTGATTCTGTCATTGAATCTGGTTCCGATGGAGAACAGCACATCGCAGTTGCTGACAGCCATGTTTGCTGCATAGGCACCATGCATGCCGAGGTTTCCGATATAAAGCGGATGGTCAGTAGGAATGGAACCTTTGCCCATTACGGTTGTGACAATCGGTACTTTTGTTTTTTCTACTACTTCCCGGAAGATTTCATGGGCGCGGGAGATTACTACACCGCCGCCTGCAAGGAATAAAGGACGTTTTGCCTTGTTTAAAAGTTTGATGGCACGTTTGAGCTGGCCGATATGGACATCTGTGTTGGGCTTGTATCCGCGGATATTTACATTTTTAGGATATTCAGCGCTGCCGAGTTCTGCCATTACGTCCTTTGGAAGGTCGATAAGGACAGGTCC
>SKES01000671.1_pt1 | contig 27933 bp, 27 predicted proteins | sample 4826851 | NCBI WGS metagenome assembly SKES01 (sample SAMN11008803, study PRJNA524170) | human gut metagenome | biome: Human fecal sample; material: Feces; isolation source: fecal sample from pouch patient p52 | host: Homo sapiens | place: Israel: Tel-Aviv | collected 2016-09-04 | reverse complement strand
GCATCGCCGGGAGAAAAAGGCAGAAAGAAAAAAGTAAAAATAGTGCAGTATCCCGGAAGGGCCGGAAAGGGAAGTTTTTACAAGTGAGTTTGCTAAAAAAATGCAAAGTGGGTGTGCGAAGGGACATAGAGAAAAAGGAAAAAGCCGTTTTTGGGATTCTGGTTCTGGGAAAAGATTGGCGTAAAATCAACGTTTTTCAGGCTCTTGGGGATTCCGGAATGCGGTTTTGGGAAAAGAAACGATGTGATAATCCTGTTCTTGGGAGGATAATGTCAGATTTGGGAACAATTCTGGGAAAGGAAGAAAGTTAGGATGATTAAAAAAGGTTTCAAGGGACGATGCCAGAAGAGGCAGATGAAAAAGTGTAAGGAGGTGGTGAGGACGTATGGGGCAATCCAGCTGGCATATGCAGAAAGACTGGAACAGGAAGATAGCATAATTGAATTTCAATGCAATGTGATGCTGTCCGGTCTGGAAGCCGGGGAATACAGTTCGGATTTTGTCTGTGAGAAACAGAATGGTGATTTGATGGTCAGGGAGTGTGTGGAACGGAGATTCTTAAAGAAGCCAATGACTGTGAAGTTACTGGATGCATCAAGGGAGTACTGGACAAGAAGGGGTATCACAGACTGGGGGATTGTGACAGATGAAGAAAGATAGGGATTGCAGGATAATCAGACTTGGGGACAGGATTTTAAGGATACTGGATGCAGAAGCGGAGAAGGTGCTGGTCATAGACTGTGTAAAGATGGGGATGCCAAAGTGGATAAGTCTGTCAGAGATAGAGGACGGTGTGGAAATCCCGGGGGAAGAGTTCATGGGGGAGATGGAGCGGGATATCCCGGAAGGGATGTCTGCATCTGCCAGACAGACCATGCATGAGAGATTCACTGTCATTTCAGGCATCCTGCCCTGTGTGGGGGATAAAAAGCAGAGGAGTTTACGGATTGCAGATGCCGCAGAAAAGTATAAGGTCAGCCAGAACACGGTGAAGAATTACCTGGGGCTGTATCTGGCATATCAGGATATCTCGGTGCTGGCACCAAGGGAGAAGCAGGAACAGAGGGAACTGACGCAGGATGAAAAGAACATGCGCTGGGCGTTGAACAAGTTCTACTATACCAGGGAAAAGCAGAGTCTTTCCACGGTCTATACCCTGATGCTGAAAGAGAGGTACTGTGACCGGAACGGAAAACTGAAAGACCGTTACCCGTCCATCCACCAGTTACGGTATTTTTATAAAAAGACAAAGAAACTGCAGACATACTATATCTCCAGAAACGGGTTAAAGGATTACCAGAGGAACCACCGCCCTCTGCTGGGGGACGGAGTGCAGGAGTTCTGTTCGGTAGGTGCAGGGATGCTGGATGGAACCGTCTGCGATATCTACCTGGTAGATGATGCCGGACATCTGGTGGGGAGGCCGATTCTCCTGGCATGTGTGGATGCATATACCTCTTTCTGTTATGGATACAGCCTGCTGTGGGAGGGCGGCGTGTATTCCCTGAGGAACCTGATGTTAAATGTGGCTGCGGATAAAAAGGAGTGGTGCAGGAGATTCGGCATCCTGATAGAAAGGGAGCAGTGGGACTGTGACTGTCTGCCGGGGCTGATGCTGACAGATATGGGAACGGAATATACCTCTGAGAACTTCGGGCAGATTACAGAGCTTGGTGTGACCATACAGAACCTCCCGGCATACAGACCGGAATTAAAAGGACAGGTGGAGAAATTCTTTGACCTGATACAGTCAGAGTATAAGAAGCACCTGAAGGGCAGGGGTGTGATAGAGCCGGATTACAGGGAGAGGGGAGCGCATGATTACAGAAAAGATGCCTGCCTGACCATGCGTGATTTTGAAACTGTCATCCTCAGATGTATCCTGTATTATAATTCCCAGAGGATTCTGGAAAATTTCCCTTATACGGAAGAAATGCTGCAGGAGGGAGTCCAGCCGTTTGCGTCTTCTGTCTTTGGATGGGGAAAGCACAAAGAAGGGGCCAACCTGATTCCTGTTTCCAGGGAAGAACTGATACAGACCCTTTTGCCGAGGACAACGGGAAGATTTATGCGGTCAGGGTTAAAGGTAAAAGGAATGCGTTACCATGCAGGCGGATATACAGAGAGATATTTAAAGGGCGGCGAGGCTGTGGTCGCATACAATCCGGAGGATGTGAGCCATGTATGGCTGCTTGAAGATGGGGCTTATCAGAGGTTTGACCTGATAGAGAGCCGGTTTTGTGGGAAGAACATCGCAGAAGTGGAGAAGTTAAAGGCAGACTGTAATGAAATGATAAAGGATGCCTCTGCCGGGAACCTGCAGGCAAAGATTGATTTGGCAATGCATATACAGAACATTGCCGGGAATGCGGTACATACCGGAGACACAAAGATAAAGAACATACGGAAGACCAGGCAGAGGGAACAGAGGAAGAGACACGTGGACTTTATGAAAGAAGGTGCAGGAAATGAGAGATAAGATTGTGGATGTCATGCCGGAGATGAAGACGGGGAAAGAACTGCTGGACTGTTTGAGGGAAACACCGGAATATCCTGCCTGCATATGGGAAAAAAGCAGCATGGAGCGGCTGGTGGCATTGTCAGACATCTATAACGTTTATATCCCCTCCCGGATGTCTGTAGAGATATACCATAAACTGTATATGGGGCTTTTTCGGTCTATGCAGAAGAAAGAATCCATGCAGGCAGTATACCAGAAGTATGAGAACCAGCGGGGGATACGGGGCGGCCGGTGCAGGGGGATTTTAGGCGGCTCGGACTCCTTCACCATCCTCGGAGCCTCCGGTATCGGAAAGAGTTCTGCCGTATTCCGGGCGATTGACCTGATAATGACAAAGAAAGTGATAGAGACAGAAGAGCCATATTGCCGGATTGCCCCCTGCATCATTGTCCAGTGTCCGTTTGATTCCTCTGTAAAAGGGCTTCTGCTGGAAATCCTGCGTAAGGTGGATGAGGTGCTTGGCAGCAAGTACTATGTGAATGCACTGAAAGCGAGGGCTTCTGTGGATATGCTGATTGGAAGTGTGAGCCAGGTTTCCCTTAACCATATCGGGCTGCTTGTGGTGGATGAGATACAGAACGTGGTGAACAGCAGGAACGGGAAATCCCTGGTAGGGATGCTGACGCAGCTGATAAACAATTCCGGTATCGCTATCTGTATGGTAGGGACACCGGAGAGCATTCCTTTTTTTGAACAGGCAATGCAACTGGCAAGACGGTCTCTGGGATTGCAGTATGAAGCCATGCAGTTTGGGGATGAGTTCTGTGAGGTATGCAGGGAACTGTTCCTCTATCAGTATACGAAGACCAGGATGGAGTTATCGGCCGGGGTGACAGAATGGCTCTTTGAACATTGTGGCGGAAATATCTCAGTCCTTGTATCCCTGATTCATGACGCGCAGGAAATCGCGATTCTGGAAGGGGATGATGTACTGGATATGGCTATGCTGGAAGCGGCGTATCAGAAACGTATGAGTATGTTGCATGATTACCTGGAACCCTCCATAAAGCGGAAAAAGCAGAGTTCTGACAGTAGGAAGAGGGCGTCCGTATCTGTGGAGGAGCCGGAAGGGACAGGGACGAACATACAGGAAACCCTTGCCGGGATGGTCAGCAGGGCGAAGAAGGAAAACCTGGATGTCATAGAGGTATTTAAACAGCACTTTAAGGTAGAGGAGGTAGCGGTATGATTGCTTTTTTTCCGGAACTGTATGAGGATGAACTGGCATACAGCTGGTTCTCCCGTTATTACACAAAATCAGGGTATCTGTCACTGAGATATGCGCTGGATGATTTGTATGTTAAAAGATATGTAAACCCTGACACAGAGTTTGTGAATGAACTGAGACCGGAGGTGAAGGAACTTGTGATAAAACACTGCGGTATGGAAAATCTCATTCTGGGGCATACCATGTTTTCCTCTTATGGGAGATTTCTGCCGGATGCGAAGAAGCAGGAGGCTTACCGGGCACTGCTGGACATGAATGGGAACTTCAATAACCTGCTTGCCATCCCAAAGAATCGGAGAGGGACAGGCAGGACATTGAGGTACTGTCCGCTATGCGTAAAGGAAGACAGGAAAGCATATGGGGAAACATACTGGCACAGAATCCATCAGATTCAGGGGATGCAGATATGCGGGCGGCATGGCTGTTATCTTGCAGAGAGTGATGTTTCTATGGAGAGAAAAGCGGCGCCGGGATTATGGAATGCAGAATCTGTCATACCGGAGAAGCTGGAAGTGCGGATGTGTGAAGAGGAGAAGGAAGCCACCCTTGCAGAATATGCATGCCGGATTTTTGAGGGGAGGATGCCGTTTAAGAGCCGGGTATCCGTGGCAGAGTTTTTGAAATACCGTCTGAAACGTCCTTACGGTTCGGCATCAGGAGTCAGTTTCTGCCTGGAAAGGCTTTATCAGGATTACAGGGAGTTTTATGGAAATAAAAACGTGATGACTGAGACGAAGATGCAGAAGATTCTGCTGGGGAAAAGATGGAACTTTTACGATATCTGCCAGCTGTCCATGTTCGCAGGTATCCCGGTGGAAGAACTGGCGGCAATCCCGGATAGTATCGCAGATGAGATAAAAGAGCCTGTATTTATGCAGGTGTCAGAGGAATTAGGGCTTGATTATGAACTGGTACGCAGTGTGGGGGAAGCTGTATTGAGGCGGTATGAGGCCAGGGAACGGGTGCAGCGTAGGAAAAGGACGTTTGCATGGGAGAAGATGGATGAGGAACTGCTCCCAAAGGTCAGGGAGACCATAGCCTTATTACAGGGGGATGGGATGACACGCCCGCAGAGGGTCACGGTATCTGCAGTCACGAAGAAGATGTACCTGCCGGATAAGAGATTTGAGAAACTGCCGCGGTGCAGGGAGGAGATTAAGAAGCATACAGAACCGCAGAAGGAATACTGGGCGAGGGAGGCAGTATGGGCGTATCGGAAACTTGTGAGAGAAGGGCGGCCTGTGAACTGGACGCAGATACGGAGGCTGACCAATATGAAAAACGTGGATTTTCAGGGATGCAAGCCGTATCTGAGAAAACATGCAGGGGAGGATGCAGACCGGCTGGAGAGCCTGCTGTGATGAAAACGTGGGACTGCAGGAAAGGATATGGCTGCCAGGTGGATTTGCGGGCAGATTACAGGAAATTTACAGGCTGCTGTAAGAACCCGGAAGCCCGCGAAGCCGCATAAACAGGGAGTTTGCGGGCTCCGGATGGGATTCTTACAAAGTTTTGCAACAGTGACCGCAGTTATGAAAGGAGATAGGATATTTTTTTATTAAAAACTTTTTCCTATAAGTCAGTGTATGTTGGAAAATCCTGTAAGTTTGTAAGATTTAGTAAGATATAGATATTTATTATATATAATATATAATTATATTTAAATAAAAGGATTATAAATTGGATATATTGCATAATAAAAAGTGGGATTTGGATGCCGTGGGGATTATAGTGGAAATGTAAGTTTTGTGTAAGCCGTGCGATATCTGAGTACTGGCAGGTTGGAGGTATTGGTGGAGGAGGTAGTTATTGCAGCCGGTCAGGTATGAGTGCCCGTATAGAAAGCAGTCAGGGGTGTATGGGTGCAAATATCAGTTATTGCAGCCGTCAGGTATAGAGTGCCCGTATAAGAATCAGTCTGGATGTGCTGGCAGAGAACCACCTGCCGGCTCTGCCGATATCCCCGGCCGGTAGCTAATCTTTTTATACAGAGCCTGACAACCTGCCGGCAGGGATTAACCCAAAACGGGCAGTCCCAAGGACTGTCCCGCCAGTATCCTTCTGATAGAACATCATCCACAGGTTTCTATTCATCGCTTCCGTCCCTGCCCGTCAGTCTCTTCTGCGGCCTGCACCATTTCTTTCACCACATATGCCGCCCTGCCGGCCAGATATGCACCGTGCCGCAGGCTGTAACCGGTATTTTGTACTGCACGTTCAAAGAGATACATCCGGAAGCTGCCCTTTCGTTTCCGGATGCGCTCCGCAGCCTTCTTCTCATAATCCTTTGACCATTTCTCACGCCAGGGTTCAAATCCCTTCAAATCCTCAGCATCCAGCTTTCCTTCCAGCTCCCCGTACCGCCGTTCCAGTTCCTCGGTCTGTTCCCTGCAGCGGGTTATCCCCTGTTCCAGGGTCTCCGCTTCCAGTTCCATCTGAGAGAGTATCTGAGCTTCCTGGAGGTAGTCAGAGAGGGAAGCAAACCCTTCCTCTGCCAGCACCTTGTCAAGTCTTTCCCTCCGAAACCGGACGGCCTCCTGCTCTGCCTGTATTGCTTCTCCCAGGCTGTCTTTTCGTGCCGGGAAATCAGCAGCCTCTTTCTTTAACCGTGCAATCTTTTCCTTTGATGCCCTGTCACGCTCCAGGGCATTTTCCCTGATTGTCCTTACCCGGCTGATTCTCTCATCCAGCCGCTTTCTTTCGGTCTCCACGGCGGCCTGCCGTTCCAGCAGGCTTTCCAGGTCATACCGGACAGAGAGGATATCGCCCCGGATTTTTCCCAGCTGCTCTGCCAGCCGGTCAAAGAGCCGTTCCTTTTTCTTTTCAATCTCTTTTTCCACCTCGTCCAGGCATTTTTGGATGTCTTCATTCTTTCTGTTCAGCTCCTGAATCTCCTCATTTGCCCTGTACCGGTCAGAATCCGTCTGTCTGGATGCATAGGAGCCTAAGTGGATGCCGGGGATGGTATCCAGCCCCTGGTCTTTATAGGAGCGGCAGTCCACCCGTTCGGGTCTGCCTGCCCGTTCCAGAGCCAGGTTTACATGTTCCTCCCAGGATTTGCGGTATGCCAGGATGGCCTCCCGGGAGTTCCAGTATCGGGCTTTCTCATTCTGCCTGCCGGGAGTGCAGCGTGGATATTTGGATGCCCGGATAAGGTTTCCCTCAAAAGCCTCAGAAGGGGTTAGCCAGACTTTCTTTTTGCCTTTGTAATACTGGTACTGTTTCTGCCAGCCCTCTTCCTTGGCGGCCTTAAATTCTTCAGCTGTGAAAGCCTTTGTTTGGTTTCCTTTCTTACAGAGATATTCCTTCTCCGTTTTCGGCATCCACCGGCCGTTTTCATCCAGAGGCCGGAGGGTCAGGAGGATGTGTGCATGGGGATTGCGGAAAACCATAGCTTTCCGGTCAGTGACCCGGTTCCCGTCTGCATCTACGGGGATGCCGGAGGAATCCCTGACCGGCGGGTTGTGGATATTGATATCAGCAATCATGCCGTCTGAGACAAAGGAATCCCGGACAAATTCCTGTACCAGGCGGATGTTCTCCTGCAGGGATAATTCCTGGGGCAGTGCCACCTCAATCTCCCGTGCCAGCCTGCAGTCCCTGCTCTTTTCGGCTTCCTCTACTGCATTCCACAGGACAGCCCGGTCGTTCCATTCCCCGGGTGCATTTGCCGGGAGTATGATTTCGCTGTATTCCACCCAGCCCTTCTGGGTGTAGTCATCGGTCAGGCCGGTGTAATTGTTCTCTATCCGGGAAGCAGAACGGTAAGCGGCTGCAGAGACAACGCTGCGGCCTTCCCCTCTGCTGATGACCTGGATATGACATTGAAATATTGCCATTTTATTTCACCTCTAAATCCTTTTTCTTTTAATATGCCAATCCCCGGCATCCGTGAAAACCGTTTTTTTATGGCGTGGAAGATTCTGCATATTAATTGTGACAGGAAAAGTCCTGTCAAATAACCTACTACAAGGAGTTGAAGAACATGAATGGAGAATTAGTTTCAGGAGGCAGGGAGAACCTGCGCGTCCTGATTGATTATAAGGGCTCCGGATTTCCGGGAGGGCAGATGCAGGATGATTTGCTTTTGTTCTCCCTGAGACCGGATGCGAGCCCGAACCCGCTGGCTCTGGCGGTAGTAAATTTCCCTCCCATCAGGGGGAGAAGGAGCCTGTATATCCACAGACTGTCAGGAGAGGCACCGGAGGACAGGGACGTCCTGCTGGATGCCATAGAGGCATTTGCCCGCAGGCAGGGATATCCGGTTCTGTATCTCAATGTGATGGAGCAGGAGATGGCCTATCTGTACAGCCGCGGGTTTACGGTATCCCCGGACTGCCCGATAGCGGCAAGGGAAGTGAGGACATGAACGGAAAGTTCTGGAAATGGCTGAACCGCATCTTCGCAACGGGCATCTGGCTGCAGCCCTTTGTGATGGCGGGGCTCATCCTGTTCTTCCGGGCGGTCTTTGGACAGAGGCCGTCCATCCTGTCCCTGTTCTTCCTGTCCTGGCTACCGTCTGTCTATGTGTGGTCAGAGAACCAGAGACAGAGAGCAGCGGGCAAGACAGAGTTTGGCATAGAGGATACCTTCCACGACAGGCCTACCCAGTATGAAAGCCCGCTAAAGATGCAGGCTATGTATCCGAAGGTTAATGAGGGATTCCTGTTTGATGCACCGGAGGGAGTAGTGTTTGGAAAAACAGAGATTGGAACTATCTCCAGGCAGACAAAATACCTGTGCAAACCGATGGAAGGAGTAAGATATACTGACGGACACGCCCTCGTGATAGGGGGGAGCGGTTCAGGGAAGAGCTCGGCCATCCTTATCCCGACCCTGTTATCCGTGTCGCATATAGGGCTGTTCTGTATTGATATAAAAGGGGAATTATGGAGCAAGACCCGGCGTCTGGATGATGACCGTGTGGTGATTGTAGATTTCCAGGACAGGAACCTTTTCGGCTGGGATGCACTGGCAGCCCTGAACAGGAAGGCTTCCCCCTCTGACCAGGACATCCGGGAGCAGATGGAGGAGATAGCAGACAGCCTGATACCCATTTCTGCAAAAGACGGCCAGGAGTTCTGGAAACAATCGGCCAGGTCTTTGCTGATTGGAGAACTGGTTGGACTGTATAAACAGAAACATATCCATGACCTGGCGGCACTGGTCAACGGGATACTGTCCAGGGACAGCCGGGAACTGGTGCAGGAACTGATGGGAGGTGCGGCACCGGGGGCTGTGGAGGTGAAATACCTTTCCTCCTTTGAAAAACTGGCAGATGAAACTTTCTCGGGGGTATGCCAGCAGCAAGAGGAGGCGCTGAAATGTTTTATTGACGATGATGTACAGTATGCATTTGCAGCCAATCCCCGCAGGGCCTGCCCGGAGATGATAGAGGAGGGAAAGGAAGTCTTTTTATCCGTCCGGGAGGAGAAATTGGAGGCATATTACGGGGTGGTGAACTTAATCATCAGCCAGGTCTTCGGATGCCTGATTAAGCGTCCGGAGGGGAGCCCGGGGGTGATAGTGGCTATTGACGAGTTAGGGAGACTCTGCAGCCGGGGAAAAATCCCCCACCTGCATAACGAAATCCTCCTGACCGGAAGGAGCAGGAATATCACCCTAATCCTCATCACACAGTCATTTGAGGCGCTGCAAAACAGCTATACGAAAGAAGACGTACAGAGCATGATATCCAACTGCTCTTATCTGGCTGTCCTGGATGTCAGGAGCCAGGAGACGGCAAAGACCATCTGCAGCATGGCAGGGAAGTATAAGGAGCGTGAGACCACCTGGTCAGGGAGCGGGAAACACAGAAGCAGGAGCACCTGTTACCGTGACCATCCCATCCTGGAACCTTCAGATTTGTCCAGGCTGGTACAGATGGATGAGGTCATCCTGATAACGGCAGAATATTCCTATTGCCGGGTAAAGAAATGCTCATATTTCAAAGAGCCGGTGCTGAACGCCAAATCCATGCAGGCACAGAGATATAACCGGGAGGCTGCCGGACTGGAAGGGAAGGAGCTGCCGGAGGTGAAAGTAACACTGCCGGAGGAGGAAGACTTTCCGGAAAGAACTGAGAGATATATAAAAAACAAGATAAAAGAATATTACACCTGGTGCACCCGCAGGCTGGCAGAGAGCCTGGAAGAGGCGGCCAGGAGGCTGAGAGGTAGATAGAGATGGAAAGAGAAGAGATGAAAAGGATACAGAAGGAGATGGAAAAACGGCTTGGGGATGACTGGGATATCCAGCCGGTCACAGTCAATAAAGTAGGCGGGCAACGGGAAGGCCTGTCCTGCCGGTATCAGGAGGAGAACATGGCTGTGACGGTATACCCGGAGAGCTGTAAGGTGACACTGGGGGAAAAGGCCGGCGCAGAGGAGATTGGGGAATACCTTGCGGGCATCGTGGAGGAGAACCACAGGCCTCCCATAGAGGTCAGCAGGACGGCAGAGGATTTCCGGAATGGGCTCTATATCCAGATGGTGAATGCGGATGTGAACAGGGAACTGTTAAAGGATGCCGTGTATTATCAGAAGGAGGATATGGCGGCCATAGCCAGATGCAGAGCAGGACAGGAGGGAGGGGATGTCTATTCCTTCCTTGTGACAAAAGAGAACCTGTCAGAATTTCAGATGACAGAGGGGGAAGTCCTGGAGCGGGCATATAGAAATACCGCCCGGCAGGAATTTTCCCTGATGAGCATGGAGGATATCATGAGGGAGATGTTTTCTGCGATGGCGTCTGCACCGGAAGATGTGGAAGCATTGGAGAGGATGATAAAAGAAAATCCTTCCCCGCTGTATATCCTTACGAACGAGGAACGGTTAAACGGAGCCAATGCCCTGGTCTGCCCGCAGGTGCTGCAGGATGCTTATGAGACACTGGGAGAGCCGTATTATGTGCTCCCCAGTTCTACCCATGAGGTGCTGCTGGTGAAGGAGAGCGAAGGGTTCAGCCCGGAGGAACTGCGGAACATGGTGTCAGAGGTCAATATCTCAACGGTAAGCCCGGAGGATTTGCTGTCCTTTAAAATATTCCGGTATGACGGCAGGACACTCTCCGCAGTAAAGGAAGAGACCCAGACCATGACAGAGGCTACAAGGAAAGCAAAAGAACATGGATTTAAGCTGATATAGGAGGGACAGAGATGGAGAAAGTGGAGATGATGCAGAGGAGCTTTGAGAACTATCTGCGTGTGAAGCCGGGAAAGATTGCAGTGGATATCATCCTGGCAGATGGAAAGAGGATAGAGGGAATCAGAAGAATCTGAGAGTTAAAAAAGGAGAGTCAACGCTCTCCTTTTTTTTCTGCAAAGATGCAGGCTTACGGTATCGGTTTCCCGGAAAACGGCAGATGTTTTTCCAGATAATCCAGTATCTCATCCTCACTTTGCCTGTCTGCACCCGGTATCATCCCCTCTACCATCTTTCCCAGGTTCACATACCGCCGGGTCTGTTTCTTTTTGTCCAAGGCTTTCTGACGGTTCTCCTCTAACTGCCGGCGGTGCAGGGCTTGTTTTTCCCTTAACTGCCTTAATTCCTCGGCAGTCTGTTCTATCTCTGTCATCTACATGCACCTCCCCTGTACGGCCTTTGCGGTCTGTTCAAGGGGCTGTTTTGCTGCCCTGGCCTTTTCCAGGACAGCAGATGCCTGGTCAATCATGCTGTTTGAGGCCTCCCGGATAGTCTCCAGGCTGGCTTTCAATTCTTTTGTTTCCCTGCCGGAACTCCAGCCTGCGATATAGCCAAAAGAATAGTCCGAGGTGTCCAGCCCGAAATACTTGCACACCACATATGCAACAGATTCGGCCTGCACCTCACGGGTGGAAACATCCCCGGGTGCATCCGGGATATCCGTGCTGTGGAGCATGGCATGCCCCATCTCATGGATGAGGGTCTTCAGGGACTGCTTCTCAGAGAGGGTACTGTCTACAACGATTTCCTTTGTGTCCCTCCGGTAAAATCCGTGGGCTTCCCCCTCTATCGGCCGGAACGTGACGGGGACAGGACAGATTTTCAGGAGTGCATCCTTCAGCTCTTTCTGGCTGCTGTCCAAATCCCCGGTCAGTTCATTGGCTATCTCCGGCAGGGCTTCCCCGTCTGTCTGGGAGATATCGAAAACATATCCCACCTTGAAGTAAGGGATTATCCGCTCCACAGCTTCTTTCTTGTGGCTGCCGTCCGGTAAGAGACAGGGCTTTCCGGTCGCAGGGTCTTTGGCATCCCTGAGGACGGTGGATTTATACGGTGCGGGGCAGAAAATCTTAATGCCGGATTCCCCCTTCCTTACCTGCCTGTTAAGCCGGTTCCATGTAGTGTAAGATGCACAGCAGGTTGCCCCGGGTCTCTGGCGCGCGATGAGGAGCTGGTTATTGAGGGAGTATGTATGGAATTTTGACATGCTGGAAAGGAATGTCATATATTTTTCCCCGTTCATAAATTCGTGGATGGATTTTTCCAGGTCTTCCGACAATGCCTGCACCTTTTCCTGTCTGCTGGGTTTCTTTGTATCAGTTGTATTGTTCTTCATATTGATTCCTCCTTGGATGTTTTCTTTTAATATGCTGTATTTTTGGAGGAATGAAATTTTTTTGCGGAAAAATATGCTGATTTTGAAAACGGAGAAATTTTCTTTGATAACCTTGACCAAGGTACTTATCAGATTACAGAGATAAAAACCCTTGATGGAAATTCATTATTGAAGGAACCTATCATTGTAACAGTGCCTATGACAATGACAGAAGCTGAAGCTAATGAATACGGCAATGTCAACTATGAAACCGCAAAAGAAGATAAGAATTATTCTGGTAAATGGTATTTCTATGAGTGCTTATACGAAATCACCAATAACGCTACATTTAAGATGCCGATGACTGGTGATAATGGTAAATGGAAGTATGGTTTTATCGGATTCGGTGTAATTATGGTAACTGGAATTGGATGGATTATTTATAATACGAAGACCAAAAGAATCAGAAAACGCAAACATAAAAAATAGAATAAAAAATAAAAAGTAAAAAAGAACAAAATAAAAGCTTGCATTTTAATGCAAGCTTTTATTTTGTTCTACATTAATTATTTGGAATCCATTTAGCATATACTGTCATCCCACTTGTTGTATACACCGCCGCTTTTAGTGGTTTTCTATTTGAGGCTGGAGTTTTTGTATCGTACCATCCAGAAAATGTATACCCGCTTCTAGTTGGAGTTGGAATATTTACTATTTCTTCGGCCTGAGGAGCATTTGATAACCATGCATAATATCCTGCTGTTCCTGTAATGGTATATGTAGAATTACCATTAATCGTACCGCCGTTTGCATCAAATATAACTAATCCATTTGAATTTGGATTCATTGACGTAAATTCTTGCGTCCAGTAATACATTCCATCATCAGATTTATAAAAGCCTACTCCCATATAGCAAAAGTTGTTCATCATCATAGTTGCTTTATGCCCTGAACTATTCATCCATCCTTCAACCACGTCTTCTGGTGAATCATATCCCATTGCAATATTTTCACCACTTATTCCAGCTGCCCCAACATCTTTTCCAACTGTCGAGCTGTCTGTCCCATTTGGTCTTGTATGTGAAAATTTAACAGAAATTTCTTTAGCTCTCAACATAGCTGCATCTTGCAATGCTTTATTATACTTCAAAGGCTGCGCCCCTTCTTTGGCTCTCTCAATATTCGTGAGTCTCAGTACCTCGGATGCCATAGCAATCGGGTCTACCGGGCCGTCAAAATCATCGTCATTGTCCCCATGATTATTATCATTGTTGTTATCGCCTGGTTTTTCCGGCTTTGATGTTGGTTCTGGCGTAGGCGTTACTCTTTTCTTTACCTTGATACTTACACCTGTATTGCTTCCGTCTCCATAAACTTTAAATTTGCTACTGTAGCCAAAAACAAAATAAGTATTCGTAACACCTTCGACAGGATTTTTGTCTTCATATCTTGTATACTTGGACGAAATTGTTGCAATTTTTAAAGGTGCTGAATCATTTGCCTTACGATATATCACGTAATGCGTCGTACCACCGGCAGGATTCCAGCTGACATTTACAGTGTTGTCTCCAGTCAGACCTGCGCCGAGTCCATATACGGTTGCTGGAACAGTTCTTGTTGTTAGTCCTGTTTTGCTATAGCGGCCAGACTTCTTCGTTTTCTTATTATAAGCCTTGACGGTATAGGTGTATTTCTGACCTACAACAATTGGATATTTACTGGAAGAGGTGTGAGTATAACTGGATTTTGTGTTATCAAGTGTCTTTATTTTAATCCACTTCTTACTACCAGCCTCTTTGTAATATACGATGTAGTTCGTAGTCCCGGAAGTCTTCTTCCATTTAATGTTGATTTTATTGTAATCAACAGCCTTTATACTTGACAGCTTAACTGTGCCTGGCTTGGCTGCCGCCTGTACTGGAATCTGCGCGATGCTGAAAGCGAGCAGGAGCGCTGCGAAGATTGAAAGTATCTGGTAAAAATATTTCTTGATATTTACTGTATCCATTCACACATCCTCCTTCTGAGTGTTTATGTATCTATTGTACTACGGGGATTTCTCGGAGACAATAGGGAAATAAAGACCTTGCAAAAGAAGATACAAACTATACGAAAAAATGGTATTTCTTTGATTGCAAGTATGAAATCAAAAACAATCAGGTATTCTTAATGCCGATGACCGGTTCTGATGGAACCTGGATGTATGGCTTTGTAGGATTTGCCGCAATTGCGTTTACCGGATGCTTATATTTACTGCTTGATGAAAAGAAGAAAAATAAGAGAAAACATAGACGGAAAAGAAGATAAATCTGAAAAAGCTGAAAGATAAAGGTGACAACAGAACAAAAAAAATAAAAAAACAACGCATCGTCAGATGCGTTGTTTTTTTGTGTTTAAGATTCGGAAATTGGCGTCCAGGTCGCGATTATCTCTAGCACTCTTTTCTGAACTCTAAATTTAGTTATTATAGATTCATGATATGTCCAACCATTAAAGGTGTATCCTTCTTTCACAGGAGTTTCAATTGTAGAAATGTCCATGTCTCTTCCAACTGGCTCTACAATTGATACAAGATTGCTATTATTGCTTATAAATAATCCTCCATTTGCATTAAAATTAACAGTTCCCTTTAAATCCGGATTTGATGAAAAGTCCTGAACCCATAGCCACTGCCCGGTGATTGGGCTTTTACATACGCCAACCCCGATATGTGTAATGCTCTGCTGCATCATTGTTGCTTTATGTCCAGAGCTGTTCATCCACGCTCTGACAACTGCTTCTGGGGTTTTCTGGCCTGCAGCGATGTTTTCTCCTCCGTCACAAGCTACTCCGTTTTCATATAATGCTGTACTACTATCTGTTCCGTCTGGTCTTATATGAGAGAATTTTCTTGTAATCTCTTCAGCTCTGACCATCGCGGCTCTCTGAAGTCCTGCGTGATACTGTAACGGTGAACGTCCTGCTTTAACTCTCTCAATATTTGTCAGCCTGATAACCTCGGAGGCCATTTCCTCAACACTCATCTCCGGTTCTGGAGTCGGTGTAGGAGTAGCTGTAGGAATCGGCGTTGCGGTTGGTGTAGGTGTTGCCGGTTTCTCTGTCGGTGTAGCAGTAGGAGTCGGGGTTACCGGCTTCTCAGTAGGTTCCGGCGCCTTTGTAGGTTTTGGAGTAACTGGCTTCGGTGTAGCTGTCGGTGTAGGAGTCGCTGGCTTTTCGGTAGGCTTCGGAGTCTCTGTTGGGTCTGGAGCCTTTGTAGGCTTCGGAGATGGTGTTGCGGTAGGAGTTGGAATCACCGGCTTTTCTGTTGGCTCTGGTTTCTCAGTAGGTTTTGCTGCATCAGCCGGAACCTTAACGGAAACTCCGTCCTTGTCGTAACTTCCTTTCGTTTTTTTACCGCTGTAATAACCGCGTACCATATAGGTATTGACTTCACCTTTTTTGTAAGCTGCATCTTCATATGATAATGAATTTTTCAATGCCAGCATTTTCCACTTACCGTTATCTTTACGGTATACAAGATATTTGTCAGCGCCTGCTGCCTTATCCCATGTCAGTGTTACAATGCCGTCTTTATATGCAGCTTTAATGTTTTTTACCATTGCCGGTTTGGTATAAGCCATAAGGCCTTTCTTATTGTAAGACCCTGCTTTTTTGGTCTTCTTATTATAAGCCTTTACGGTATAGGTATATTTCTGGCCTACAACGATTGGATACTTCTTGGAAGAAGTGTGAGTGTAGCTGCTCTTGGAATTATCAAGCGTTTTGATTTTTGTCCACTTTTTCGTTCCTGCTTTCTTATAGTAAACGATGTAATGAGTGGCGCCTGATGTCTTTTTCCATTTGACATTGATTTTGTTGTAAGCCGGAGCCGAAATGCTGTTAAGCTTAACCGTTCCGGGTGCAGATGCAGCCTGAATGGATGCTGGCATCAGCAGTATGACTGCCAGCAAAAACAGCAGACAGGGAAAAAATCTTCTTTTTTTCATAAACAGAGTCCTCCTTTATGTTGTATATTGTACTACTAAGATTTCATGGAAACAAGAAGGAATACGGATTCAGGTTTCTGCCGGATAGTTGGAAATATATGGAAAGATAGATACCTCTGAATAAATTGGATGTGTTAGATGAGAAAAGCGTAGAGCAGGGATGATTACCTGTTCTACGCTTTTCCTGTTATGAACAAAGTTGCATACTAACGACTTTACCATTTTTTACTGTAATCCATGCGCCTAAACCATTCAAGCGTTTCATGATGTTTATAAAGTTTGACTTGGAATAATTATTTCTATATGGCTTATCTGGATTTTCGGGGTTAAATTCAAGTGAGAAGTATTTTGTCTTGGAAGTTAGTTTAAAGGTATGTTTTCCGTATTTTACAAAATTTTTCTTGCTTGTATTCAATACTCTGTTTTTGGATTTGTTAAATGAGGAATACATTGTCAATGTGTTTCCTTTACATATGACTTTCATTGTTCCGGTATCGTAATAATATCCGTTCGCACCCGGTTTTCTGCCGCCTTTCTGACGTATTAAATGGGTATAATAGTATGTCGTGCCGGATTTCTTAGTTGCTGCCTGTACCTGCGAGACTTCCATGAATCCGGTAACGAGACAGATAGCAAGCAGGATTGCCAGAACTTTTTGAAACTTGTTCTTCCATGTTTTCATGATGAAGACCTCCTTTTCTTTATATGTCTGATTATAGTACCGGAAGATGGAAGAGTCAATTAAATAGGTGATAAAATATCAGATTGTGAAAGATTACGGGGGAATCTGTAGAAAAGACTTGTCTGTTAGAGAAGAATGTAGTACTCTGAAAGTGCATGAACACTTCACTCATGCAGTAATACACACTTTTTTAATGGAGAAGAGCAGCCGGATTGCCTGGCTGCTCTTTTCGTTATTGGGAGAACGGTTTTGGGGTGACGGACGAAGGACGGCAGGAGGGCAGGAGACACCGGAAGGTGGATGCCCCGAGAACACCTTATAGGTGGTCAGTAATTGCGCCCTTGTGGTGTTGGAGATTACCTGCTATCACTACTTATTACGGTCGGTATCATTATTGTCATCGACATCATCATACTTATCAGCAAGAGAAAGTGGTGTACGCGGCTTTTTACTTTCCTGTATCAGACCATTCCAGTTCATAGCATCAAGTATTATATCAAGTTTTTCAGCGGTCATAACACCGGACTTGCGCAACATATCAAACTGAGTATCAATGACGTGCTGGGAGCGTCTGTCTGATATTATAAGTTCAGTAGAAAGTTCCACGTTACGTCTTAATTGATAATCATACTTTTCATATAGTTCCTTATAGGCAACTGCATTTTGTTCTAATTTATCTGTCAAGTCTTGGCATTTAGCCTTCAGGGAGTCGTTTTCCTGCGTCAGGGAATCAATCTTTTCCCGTAGTTCATCCAATTCTTCAGTTTTCACGGCTACAGAATTGCCTGCTTTTTTTCTTCCGTGTCTGTCTAAAAAATCCACTGCAACATCATCAAGATACTGTGTGCCGCTTCTTATCCTGATGTGTGGGATAAGTTCGTCCCTATATTTTAATATTTTCCGCCGTGCGCCCTCATAAGTGAGACTGCGGCTGAGGGCATATTCTGGTAAAGTTATTCCAACTCCTTTTTCGCAAGTCCAGTAATTGGGAGGACAGCAATCTCCTTCATAGGGTTCTTCCTCAGTGTAGTCTTTATAGAGAATTTTAGTATCATCTGTCATAAGCTTATGCTCCTATATACATTATTTTGCTTTTGATATTATAACACAAAATAAACCATATGTATATGATTATAAACAAAAAATAAAATCAATTAGAAACATATTGACAACTAAAAACAAAAGATATATAACTATATACAAAGTATGAAACAAATAAACATACTTATAACAAAACAAAAATGAATTATAAACAAAGTATAGGATAAAAATTGAAAAAAGGAGGAACTATGATGAACAGCGGATGAAGCGGGATTAGATTTTTGAGGGGTGTTATCTGTAAACAATATTTTTTACGAAAGGGGAAAACTTTTATGAGACCATTTAAAGAACTTTACGATAATAAAAACCATGCAGACCTTCAGGAACTGGAGAAGTTTTACGACAGGTTCAGAGATACTGTCAGGACATTATTTAAGAAAGTAGACCAGGCCGCTGACGAGGCCGAAACCCGGTATCTGATGGAAACTGTCAGGGAAATAGAACAAGAGGGCAGGCCTTTCCGCTATATATCAGCGAAGGAACTGGAAGATGTCAGGACAAAAGCTTCACTTGAAGCAACTCAGGGAGAAATAAAAGCCTGTATTGCTGCTGAGCGTGATTTCCTGAAAGTGCTCAGGGAACTGATGGAGGCGGGGGTGCTCCCATTTGAAGAAGCTGACTTTATTGCGAATGCTGCACACAGGGAAGCCCATGGACAGAACGGTGACATTGAGGCAGCCTGATATAAAATACTGATACGAAAGGAAGAAAAAACTATGACAGATAATACATTAAAAACAAACAATACCCAGCAGGTGGAACCGGAATTTCGCCCATTAACAAAAGAGGAAGCGGAGATGCTCCTGGAGGAAGCAAAGAACTGGAAGGAGCCGGAATATGATGATTACGATGCTTATAACACTTACGAAACAAGCTGTGATGTGGGATTCCCGCCAGCTTTAAAGAAGAAGCCGTCTGCAGAGGAATATGCAAAACAGATAGACAAGACCGGCTTTGAAAAGAAAGGCCTGTATAAAGGGATTGTACAGGTAGAGGATGATTTCCGCAGGATAAGGCTGATTAAGGCATACCGGGAAAGGGCAAAGGAGCTTGGCGGAACACAGATGGCAAAATTCTTTGATGAAATGCTGAAAACTGCAAAAAAAGAATGGATGGAGGGAGAAAAGATGGGTATGAAGAAAAAAACGATGCCGGCGTCCGGAACAGTGCTGGGAAGGACAAATTATACAAATTTACCGGAAGGGATGCAGAACCTGGACTGCGCGGAATGCTGGGAAGCAACAGACCAGGGCATATATTTCAACGGGCAGGAGAAGTATATCAAGGTCTGCAGCCAGTCGGTATCGATTACCGGAATCCTCCGTTCAGTAGAGAGCGGGGAGGAGATAGTCAAACTGGAATTTCGGAGGAACAAGAAATGGAAGAGGATAGAGGTGGACAGAGGAATCCTGGCATCCCCCCAGAAGATAATCGAACTGTATAAACAGGGATTCAGTGTTACCAGCCAGAACGCAAAAGCAATCGTTGCATTCCTGCAGGATATGCTGGACAGGGGCATAGAGAACGGCACTATCCCGGTCTCACTCGTCACATCTAAAATGGGATGGACGGAAGACAAATCAGCATTTATCCCTTATACAGATGAGAAAATCATGTTCAATGACCAGGGGAAATTTAGCAAACTGCCAAAAGCTCTGGAACCGAAGGGTGACTCGGAGCTGTGGTATGAGGTTATGAAAAAAGAACGTGATATCGAGATGGTACAGCTGCTGCTGGCAGCCAATCTGGCGGCTCCTGTAGTGGGGCTGCTTGGGCTGGAAGGCTTCACTGTAAACCTCCACGGACAGTCCCGCGGAGGAAAGAGTGTTACCAGTAAACTCTGTGCAAGCGTCTGGGCTGGACATGAATCAAGGGATGGATTTGTCTACGGTGTAAACAATACCATCAACTCCCTGGATGAGATTTTGGGAACGTACAATACCCTGCCATTCATCATGGAAGATGCCAATAACATGGATAAAAAAAGAAAAGTGGACATGTCATCAGTCATTATGAAAACCGCGAATGGGGTTGGAAAAGCACGTATGGGAAGAGATTTAAAGCTGAAACCGGTACAGACCTGGTATCTGGTAGGAATCACGACTTCTGAGTTCAGGCTTTTGAAAGATGGTGACAATGGGGGTGCTTATAACCGTCTGGTGATGGTGAAAGCACCGGATGAAGAAGACTGTCCATACAAGGAAAATGCGGCAGAACTTCTGGATTTTGCAGAGAACAACCACGGATTCTGCGGCAGGGATTTTGTGAAAGTCCTTCAGAAACTGGGAAAAGATACCGTTGCAGAGATGCTGCAGGGGGTAAAGCGTGAGGTTGATGAGAAGGCAAAGGAAGCGGGAAAATCCGGAGGACAGGTGCTGCCGATAGCGGTACTGGTGCTGACAAGCCGGCTTGCAGAAGAGCATCTGTTCCATGATGGGAAAGTCATTTCCGTGGAAGATGCGGTGAGATGGATGACAGACAAGGATTTGGCAGACCAGAACGAAAGATTCTATGAGACTCTGATGGACACTGTGATGACAAATGGAAGCAAATTTGAAGGCCTTGGTATGAATACGGACTTCCCGCCGCAGAATTACTGGGGACGTTACGACAGCGCAACGAACAAGATTGGGATTATCCCGTCTGTCCTGAGAAAACTGGCAGAAGAGGCTGGTGTGGATGATGTGAAGGCCTTTCTGGAATATCTGGATGGAAAAGGCATGATTGATAAGGATAAGAACGGGAACCTGACAAAAAATGTGTATTCTTCCTGCCTGGCGAAGGGGAACCGGATGCATGTGATTCAGATGAAGAAGGCCGACAAGGATTCCTGTGATGCCTCATTTGGTAACGGGGATTGTCCATTTGATAACTGATAGGGAGGATAAGAGCGGAGAGCCTGGAAACGGGCTCTCTGTTTTGATGCAGGGATTTATAAGAAATTTACAGAAGGCTTACAGGCTGCTGTAAGAGCCCGGATGCTCGCAAAGCCGCATAAACAGGGTACTTGCGGGCTCCGGATGGGATTCTTACAAAGTTTTCCAGAAGTGATTGCTGTTATGGAGAAGGATATAATATTTTTTTCATCAAAAACTTTTTCTATAGGTCAGTGTATGTTGGAAAATCCTGTAAGTTTGTAAGATTTAGTAAGATATAGATATTTGTTATATATAATATATAATTATATTTGAATAAAAGGATTATAAATTAGATATATTGCATAATGAAAAGAGGGTTTTGGATGCCGTGGGGATTATAGTGGAAATGTAAGTTTTGTGTAAGCCGTGCGATATCTGAGTACTGGCAGGCGGGAGGTATTGATGGAGGGGATGGTTATTGCGGCCGTCAGGTATAGATTGCCTGTATAGAAAGAAGTTAGGGGTGTATGGGCGAAAAGGTCAGTTACTGCAGCCGTCAGGTATAGCGTACCCGTATAAGAAGCAGTCTGGATGTGCTGGCAGAGAATCACCTGCCGGCTCTGCCGATATCCCCGGACGGCAGCTAATCTTTTTATACAGAGCCTGACCACCTGCCGGCAGGGATTAACCCGGAACGGGCAGTCCCAAGGACTGTCCCGCCAGTATCCTTCCGATAGAACATCATTCGCCAGTATCCTTCCGCGTATCCTGCCGGTTCATCCGGGCTGTTCTGCCTGTCTGCATCCTGTCAGCGCCCGCCGGTCACTCTGCCAGGCAGAAGCCCTTGATGGTGACGATGATAATGCTAATTCTTGAGGCGGCTATTCAACCAACATCTAAAAAGCATCCGAATTTCAAAAGATTGTTGAATGTTGGAGAAACAACAGTGCGTCATACTGATTCAGAAGGAAAAGTATTCTTTGACAATCTTGACCAGGGAACTTATCAGATAACTGAAATTAAGACAGAGCCTGGAAATGCATTACTGAAAGAACCAATTATCTTTACGTTACCATTTACTATGACAATGGAAGAGGCTGCTCAATATCAGAATGTAGATTTTGACTCTGCAAAAGAAGATGTTGGATATACAAATAAATGGTATTTTTATAATTGTAAATATGACATCACAAATAATGCAGTATTTAAAATGCCAATGACTGGTGACGATGGTAAGTGGAAATATGGTTTTATTGGATTTGGTATGGTTGCAGCTTTAGGTTGTGGCTATGTGGTACTTAATACAAAAAATCATAAAAAACGCAATTATCGAAAAATGAAGAAACAAAAATAACAAATAAAAAGAGAACGCTTAAGCGTTCTCTTTTTATTTGTTGTTAACAAGAAACATATTTTTAGCTATTAGGAACCCAGATAGCTTTAATTATTTCATTATCGCCTAATGTAATACCAGGTATTGTAACACTATACCATTTCCATTTAGATGATAATGTATAACCATTTTTTTGTGGTAAAGGAATATCTTTATTAAAGTTAATAACCATATCACAAGGAAATTCAATTTTTTTAATTGTACTTCCGTCTTCAAAAACCCCTCCATTAGCATCAATCGTAAGAATTCTTTTTTCGTCTGGACCTCTTGAAAATTCCATTGTCCAACAATACAAATTATTGCCGATTTTATACACTCCAACACCTACATGTGTATATCCAGAATCTAAAATGGCCCATCTGTGTCCATCACTGTTCACCCAACCAGTCATAACATCCTGCGGAGTAGAGAATCCCTTTGCGATGTTCTCGCCTCCAGCGCACCCTGCTCCCGCTTCATAGCAAGCAGTTGAAGCATCGGTTCCGTCCGGTCTAATATGAGAAAACTTAATTGAAATTTCCTGTGCTCTTACCATTGCGGCTCTCTGCAAATTTACGTTTGTTTTTAATGGAGCAAAGCCAATCTTCGCCCTCTCAATATTCGCCAATCTAACAACTTCATCTACCATCTGTTGAATCGTTAATGCCGGTGTTGGCGTAACAGAATCAACATCCCCCTCTCCATCACTAGGAACAGCAATAGATAACCCAGTTGTATCAAATTTTCCTGCAGTTTCATTTGACGTGACTGCTTTTACAGTATAGATATTTGTTCTGCCTGTGTAAGGGTCAGAGTCTGTAAATTCTAAATTTCTTGTCTGCCCGCAGGACAGCCATTTCGTGTTATCTTTAGATTTACAATAGATTCTGTAAAGGTATGCTCCGCCAGCTTTATTCCAGGTAATTGTAACTCCTTCGTCCTCGTCATAAGATATTCCGGTCAATTTAACCTGCTGAGGTTTGGTCTTTGTTGTAAGCCCTGACTTATTGTAATTTCCATACCGCTTTGGTTTTTTATTATAAGCACGGACAGTATACTGATAAGTCTCACCTGTAACAATTGGATATTTTGCAGAAGAAGTATGGGTATAAGATAATGTCTTATTATTGACAGTCTTAATTCTTATCCATTTTCCGTTAGAGTTTTTTTCGCGGTAATAGATGCAGTAATTTGTGAATTTACCACTTGGCTTCTTCCACTTGATGTTGATTTTATTGTAATCAACAGCTTTGATACTTGACAGTTTGACTGTGCCTGGCTTGGCTGCCGCAGCTTGTACTGATACCGGTATGAGGAGCATGACCGTCAGCAGCAAGAACAGTAATCCAGAAAATAATTTTTTTCTTTTCATAAACCGAATCCTCCTTTATGGTTATGTACATATTGTACTACTGGATTTTTAGGGAAGCAAGGGTATATATCAGATTACAGAAATTAAGACCAAGCCAGGAATGGGACTCATGAAAGAAAAAATCAAAGTAACGCTTCCGTTTACGATGACGTTTAATGAAGCTTTAAGATACAAAAACGTAAAGTTTTCGACAGCTAAAGAAGACATCAATTATACCGGTAAATGGTATTTCTACGAATGCACTTATGAGATTACCAACAACCAGTTGTTTGGTATGCCGATGACTGGCGATGATGGCAGATGGAAATATGGATTTATTGGATTTGCTGGACTTAGCATTATAAGCTGTGGATTCATTCTGCATAATAAATCAAAGAAAAAGAAAAGACTTAAACAAAAAATATAAGATAAACAAAAAAGAGGGTGGTATTAGACCACCCTCTTTTTTTTGTTTTTATCTTAAATATTCAGTTGTTTGGAATCCATGTTGCGGTCAATTTTTCATTATTGGTTGCTGTCATATAATGGTATTTTTCATTATATTCAGTAACCCACCCATCAAATTTATATCCGCTACGTGTTGGTGTTGGAAATGTATCATAAAGACTGATATGAGCTTGCTTAAATGGAAATGTGAACAGCTTTATTGATGTCCCATCACTAAATACTCCTCCATTAGCATTAATTGTAAAAGTACATTTTTTATCTGGATTATCAGAAAACGTCTGAACCCAATGTCCTTTATAATAGCCAACCCCAATATGAGTGTTATTTTTTGATAAAATCGCAATTTTATGTCCAAGACTATCCATCCAAGCTTTCATAACCTCTGCTGCACTTGATGTACCCATTCCGATATTCTCGTCAGTAGGACTTCCAGCTCCAGCTTGCGTAACAGCTGTTCCGCAAGATGTTCCATCTGGTCTTTCATGCGAAAACTTAACCGCAATTTCCTTAGCCCTTACCATCGCGGCTTTTTCAAGTCTTAAATCATACTTATACGGCTGTAATCCAGCTTTCATTCTTTCTGTATTCACAAGCTTGAATACTTCCTGCGCTTTCTGTTCTGGTGTAGCATGGTCAACTTCATCATCCGGGTCAGGAGTATTTGTTGGTTCTGGTGTTATTGTTGGTCTGACTTCATCGCTGTCTTTTACATAAATACTTACTCCCGTTTTATTCATAACTCCATATGTCTTAGTGCTGCTGGAATAACCTCTTACAGAATAATAGTTTGTGCAGTCTATGCATGGATTTACGTCAACGAAAGATGAAGTATCTTTGACTGTGATAATCTTACTCCATTTGTCGTCTGCTTTGATTTTGGAATAAATAGCATATTTGTCTGCACCGCTTACTTTATTCCATGTAAGTTTGACTGTTGTTCCTTCAATCTTAGCTTCAATCCCGGTTACCATCTTTAATGATGCTGTTACGGTCAGTCCTTTTGTATTATATCTGCCAGACTTTCTCGTCTTTTTATTATAAGCTTTGACCGTATACTGATACTTTTTGCCTACAACAATTGGATATTTGCTGGAAGATGTGTGAGTATAACTGGATTTTTTACTGTCTAGTGTTTTCACTTTAACCCATTTACCACTGCCGGCTTTTTTATAATATACGATGTAATTTGTAGCCCCGGAAGTCTTCTTCCACTTGATGTTGATTTTGTTATAATCAACTACTTTAACACTTGACAGCTTAACCGTGCCCGGCTTGGCTGCCGCAGCTTGTACTGATACCGGTATGAGAAGCAGAGCCATCACAGCCAGTAACATAAGAAGCAAATTTTTTTTCTTCATGTCTGAAATCCTCCTTCATACATAGATTCTCCGCCCTTATTGTACTGCATTTCCAGACTCCGGACAATCCGGAAAATCCCTGCCTGCGTAAAAATCCGCAAAAAAATCATTTTCTCATAGAATTTTAAGCATAGTAGATACAGCAAGAAAAAATTAAAGTTTTTTCTCCCGGGAGAAACTTTCTTGCTGAAAAACCAGCATACTGATATCAGAAGATGAAAAGGAGGATATGCCTTATGAAAACATAGAAGTTGTCCACAGACTTTTATAAGCGGCAGTTACAGCCGCAGCAATCATATACAGGGGATTTACATAGAAAAACAGATATTCCCCCAGATTTTAATGAAAAGGAGAAAAAATCATGAAGAACCCAAAAGAATGTTTCAGCATAGTACAGAACCAGACATTTATTGTTTTAAACGAACTTACCCGTCCAGAGTGCAAGGATGGCAGCGAGCCCCTGACTTTCCATCACGAGACGTTCAGCCGCTTCAATTTTGTTATCATCAGTGCCGATAAGAAAGCAACGACCGCAAACATCCCGGTGAGAGAGATACCAGGAATCTTTGAGAAGGTACACGACCTTAAAATGAAACATCTGCTGACTGCCAGACCGGTCAGCGAAGGAGCCTCAGAGAGTCCGGCTTACACAACAATCATCAATGCAGGCAAGTTAAAGGGCAAGACCCCTGCGGCAGCCCTGGCAGAGGATGGGGCAAAGGGCGAGAGCCTGTTAAAGAGCCAGGTACAGTGGCTGAAGCAGAACCTGGCCGCATATCCAAGGAATGCAGTACAGATTCAGGCAATCGAGGCAGCGTTACAGCTCTATCATGAAGGAAGATTAAACCAGCAGGAAGCACAGAAGGGCTGTGTGGAGACTGAGACAATCTACCGGGCAGAACTGAGACCCCTGACCCGCAGGAAAAAAGGTGATAAGTGCTTTGTTTATAGTATTTACATCCGCTGGAATCCGGGAGCAGAGAGACCGATAGAAATTGAAATAGTAAACTTCTATGCACCGGTCGTGAAAACGGATAAAGGACTGCTGAATGTTTTGGCGAAGGAGAAAACCGATGAGGTCAGAAACAGATTCTCCCTGACGATAGACCAGTGGTGCTGGCTGGAACATATATTGGAAGCAAACATCCGCACATTTGAGAATGAACATTCCGGTTCTCTGTATAGAATGGCGGAGGAGGAGAAAAAAAGGGGCATGGAGGCTTTCAGGAACAGCAATGGGGCGGCATAGAAACCGGTCAGAGCCGGTGAACCGGCAGGATTTCTAAAGCATATGACAGTAACGCTGTGATGATAAAAACATATGAGGCGGTATCTGAGTCCTGTGAGGAGGATACCAGCCTCAAGATTAAGGAGGATTAAATATCATGAAGAAAATAATTGAAGGAAAAATGTATAACACTGAAACTGCAACTTATATCGGCAGATACCGTACTGACACCATGAGCAGACGAGATTTCCGTTATCTTGAAGAGGAGTTATACCAGAAGAGAACGAAAGAGTTTTTCCTCTGCGGTGAAGGCGGTGCAATGACCAAATATGCAAAGTATGTTGAGGGATGCGGTTATACAGATGGTGAAAAAATCATTCCGTTGTCTGAGGATGAGGCAAGGGACTGGGTGGAAGAACATATGGATGTGGATGACTACATTGAACTGTTCGGAGAGTGCGAAGAGTAAAACAGATTGCGGGTATCTTCGGTAAAAGAGGATACCTGCATATATGAAACTGAGATTTCCAAACTGGCTGCAATGCCATAATGAAGACATATAGGAGGGTTAAATACGATGAAGAAATTGATTAGAGGTGAACGTTATAATCAGGAGATAGCAATGCATACGGGTTACCATCTTGAAATCACTGCTACGGAAACAGCTTATCTTGTATCTGGGGAAGATGGTTTCGGAAGAAGGGATGATTCCACTTATAGGAGAAAAGTAGCACGGCATCCGAGTATGCGGGATAAGTACTGTTAATTTTATTGAAATGCCGGATAGAATGCTGTATAATGCAGGCATAAGGTTTCTGCTCTATATTTTTTAGTACTCCTCTTTGGCACTTTTTTGATAATCCCCTTTGTAAGAATCAGAAAATCCGAGCCATACGGAGCACCCGAGAAAACATCAAAAAAAGACATAAAAACATAGAGAAAAAAATTAGAAGCCTTGCATCAGAGACCATCCTGATGCAGGGCTTTTTCAGTCTTGAAAGAAGAGAAAAAAAGAAACCTTAAAGAAATCCACACCCGGAGAAAATGCAGTAAATAAGCTGTTTTCAGCCGTTCTGAGAGAAAAGTTACAAAAGAATCTTATCAAAAGTATACCTGAAAAGAACCTGGTGTTGTATGCATCGCCGGGAGAAAAAGGCAGAAAGAAAAAAGTAAAAATAGTGCAGTATCCCGGAAGGGCCGGAAAGGGAAGTTTTTACAAGTGAGTTTGCTAAAAAAATGCAAAGTGGGTGTGCGAAGGGACAT
>SKES01000663.1_pt1 | contig 28138 bp, 30 predicted proteins | sample 4826851 | NCBI WGS metagenome assembly SKES01 (sample SAMN11008803, study PRJNA524170) | human gut metagenome | biome: Human fecal sample; material: Feces; isolation source: fecal sample from pouch patient p52 | host: Homo sapiens | place: Israel: Tel-Aviv | collected 2016-09-04 | reverse complement strand
CTTTAGAGCAAAAAAGAGTTATATCTTTGACTAAAAAAAACATGGTAAGACTGGTGCTATTGTTAAGTGTACTCACATTGACGACGTATATAAATACAAAAATTTGGGGAGCTCCTTATGCCGAATCGCTGCCGTATTTGGCACAATTAAAAAAATAATGGTGATTATATAATGAAAATATGTAGTGTAATCGTAACCTTCAATCCTAATACTACCCAATTTAAGCAAGTTCTAGATGCAGTGACAGGTCAGGTTGAGAGCATTAAGGTAGTTGATAATGGTTCCTCTAATATTATTGATATACGGCGTTTAACGAAGAACTATAATAATGTGACCGTCGAAATGTTGAACGATAACTTTGGTATTGCAGAGGCTCAGAATATTGGGGTTCGAGGATTTGAGTTTTTGTCCTACGATTGGGTACTGACGCTAGATCAGGACACAATAATACCTTTCAATTATGTGGAACAGTTAAAAAAGGAATGTATAGGTTTGAAGGACGCTGGTATCATTACGGGTGCATACATGGATATTAAATGGAACGCAACGGAAGTTTGTACGATACGTTCTAAACGAACACCTAGAGTTCAACGCGTAACCGAAGAGATTTCTTCTGGAAATTTAGTTCTCGTACAGGCATGGCAGGAAGTTGGCGGTTTTGATGAACGATTATTCATTGACTATGTTGATTTTGATTTTGACTACAAATTAGCAGAGCACGGTTATTCGGTTTATCGAATAAATGATGTTGAGTTCTCGCATGAAATCGGCGCGCCAGTGACAAAAGGATTTTTATCGAAGCTATTATTGTTAAATGAACATGAGGTTTTTGATCATTCTGCTTTTCGAATTTTTTATATATTCCGTAATAGATTGATTGTGCGAAGAAGGCATCCTCAATCTGGTTCACCAGTTAAAATGTTGATTCGTGAAATCTTAAATTTACGTGAAATATTAATTATGCGAAAGCCACGCTTTGCAAAGCTCAGAGCTGCGCTTCGTGGCATTCTTAGGGGAGTATTGGAAAGTAAATGAGGAGGTACTTTGGGTGCAAGAAAACAAGACACGTATACATGCAAGTAAAAAGAATGCACTTTATGGCGTGATTTTTCAATTTTTAACATTAGCCATGTCATTTGTTGTCAGAAGTATCTTCATTAAGCATCTAGGAAATGAATTTTTAGGACTAGATAGTCTTTTTAAAAATATCCTTAGTCTGATGTCATTTACTGAACTTGGCATTGGCGTAGCAATATCTTCTTCATTATATGAACCTTTGGCTAAAAACGATATTGAATTAATTAAATCGTTAATTCACTTGTTAAAGAAAGTTTATCATTGGATCATCATCCTTATTATTACGGTTGGTCTGATAATGACTGTCATACTCCCTAATTTGATTAATGGACAGATGCCTGCAGGTGCAAGAATTGCATTCATATTGTATTTTTTGAATTCAGCTGCAACTTATATGCTGGTGGTAAACAGGACTTTGTTAATTGCAGATCAAAGGGGTTATATCAATTCCATCAATCAATTTGTGTTTTTGATTGTTCAACAGCTTATACAAATTATTTTACTAATAGCTGGGTTAAATTATATTGTATATTTGCTAATCCAATTAATTGCAACGATTTCATCAAATCTCTCTCTTAGTATACGTAGCAAAAAACTTTATCCATACCTTATTAGTAACTCGGTTTCAAGATTACCACAAGAAACAATTCAAAAACTAAAAGAAAATGTAATTGGCATGGTCTCTGCTAAGTTTGGTGGGATAGTGTTGAATAGCACTGACAACTTGGTTTTATCCATGTTTGTAAATTTAGCGACAGTTGGTAATTACACTAACTATACAACGGTGATTAATGGGATAACGACACTGGTCAACACTGCAATTAGTGCTGTAACTGCTTCAATTGGTAATTTGGGGACTGAACGCAATTATGCAAAAGAAGCACGAACATTTTTCCAACTTTATTGGGGAAATGCTATTTTGTTGATGAACCTTTCTTTTGGTTCCTATTTCTTTTTCGATGATTTTATTAAGTTGTGGGTTGGAGCTCAATATCAGCTATCTGAATTAACAACGGTCGCCATAATATTCTTGTTTTTTCAAAATCAGTTGCGACAAATTGCAATTTCTTTTCAGATTGCTCACTCGTTATTCTGGGAGCAGAGGTATAAGTCTTTGTTTGAAGCGGCTACAAATTTGGCGTTTTCAATCATATTTGTCAAAGTGTTTCATTTATCGATTCTTGGAGTTGTTATGGGAACGATTGCTAGTAATTTGTTGATTAACATCTGGTGGGAACCATTGATTGTATTCAAGTCAGGATTTCATGGTAAGATGCGCGACTATTGGGTAGCTTTTTTGGGAGTAAATACCATCTTTGTTATTGGATTAATACTGATTCATTTTATCAAATTGATTTTTTCTAATTTTGTTGCACTATGTGGGTACTATATTATTTTTACTGTGGTTTTCAATATAATTATGATAATCGTAGTTCCAGATTTTAAATTATTAATCAAGAAGTTAGTTAGAAGATAATATTGTTCTGGGAGGTATGGACATGACAGATAATGATAAAACGATGTTTGCAATGCGTATTAATAAAGCGGAGAAGGAGCAGCTCAGATCGCTATATAGTGACATGGGACTTGATTTATCTACAGCAGTAAATCTGGTTTTTAAGCAAAGTTTGGTGGAGAATGGGTTGCCTTTTCAACCATCGCGTAAAGTAAGTGATCACGATTATTAATGAATATAATCTGAAGCTTATATATAAGAAAGTCTGAAATGTTCTGCATCATAATGGTTTGTAGTTGTGGTGCAGAATATTTTAGACTCTTTTTTATAATTAAAGGATGAAAGTATCGAAACTGACTGCACCCGTCGATATCTTTGAGGTATGGTCTTCTTAATCAGGCTATTTAATTCAAAGTTATATCGTCAATCACCTAATGCAAGCTTATTAGTATTCTTATATTGTAATAATAGTCAGAATAACATAGAGTAAAACTATCTGATAGACTCATCGTTGCTTTGAATTTGAGGTTGACAAAGTATCACATACCCATCTACTTTAAGAGGTACAGTCTGGCGATATAAATGCGGTTTCATACCACAGTGAGGAATAGACTGTAATTGGGTACTCTTTATTTTGTGACCTGGGGAACGAAAACACTAATTTTTGCTAGCGTCATTTTGGCGGACTGTCCCGTGTTCTAGCGTACAATTGATGGAACTAGGATTGCATAGAAAATCGAAAAGAATTAAGAAAGTGTCGCATCACAAAATTAGCTTCGGTAACTAATTTTGTGATGTGTTTTTAAATTACTCTGAAATCAAGGCATGTTTTTGATAACTATATAGTTAATGATAGGCATCTTTCCAAACTAACCTCTAAATACGTTTAATCCCCTCAAAAATCAGGTTTAAATATTTTATCCTAACCACCACGTCTAGCTATAATCAAACTAGACTAGTATAATGAAAAATTACTTGAAACGGCTAGTCAGTTTAACTGACTAATTCGGATTAGTTTTAAGTGATCATAACAATTTGGGGGAAGCTTATGACAAAAATTGCGTGTGTGATTGTGACCTTTAATCGTAAAGCGCTACTTGCGGAGGCTATTGAGAGTGTCTTGACGCAGCCGGAAGCGCCAGAATATGTCTTCGTCATCGATAACGCATCGACGGATGGGACGGAGGCGTTTATTCAGCAACAATTTGACTTTGATGATCAACACTTGGTTTACGTTCGTTGTCAGCAAAATCTTGGTGGTTCCGCTGGTTTTGCAACTGGAATCCGGCTAGCATTGCAGACTGACTGTGATTGGATCTCGATTTCTGATGATGATGCGATTTTTCAGACCGACTACTTTGCGGCGATGCGGCGAGCGATTGTGACTCAGCCGCAACAAGGCGTATTTTCAGGATCAGTGTTATTACCAAATGGACACCATGATGCGATGCATCGTGAAATGATTACCAATTCGCAAACACTGACGGTTAAGCCCATAGCCGAAGCCGACTATGCGCAGGACTTTAAGTATGATATTTTTTCGTTTGTGGGTATCTTAATGAGTCGCGGCATTGTTGAACGAATTGGGTTACCTGAACAGGATTACTTTATTCGGTTTGATGACTTTGAATATGCGCTCCGGGCTCGCAAGTATGGTCAGTTTCTAAATGTCCACGACGCGTTGGTCCTACACAAAACGACGTATACTCGTACTGCTATAGCGCCGTGGAAGGAATATTACGTGATGCGTAATCGGCTGGCATCATTATTCAAACACCGTGGGCAAACTCGGGTTACCCGCTGGTATGCCCGTCGCTTTTTAGCGCGCAAATTATTCGCCATCTTGCTTTTTCGGGATAGATGGGGCCAAGCGGGGCCACTGATAAAAGCGTATGTTCATGGTTACCGTGATGGTTGGCATGACCGGCTTGGGCGCAATCAAGATTATTTACCATAAAGAACAGAACGTTAGGCTAAGACAAGGAGTGGACAAAAATGCAATATGGGGCGATTGTGGTAACTTTCAACCGCAAACAATTACTAATCGAATCAATTACGGCACTACTGAATCAGACGGTCCCACCCGCGAAAATTATTATTATTGATAATCATTCGACGGATGGGACAAAAGCTGAATTACAAACAGCTGATATTTTGGCTAATCCAAGTGTTGATTACCGGTATTTGACCAAAAATATCGGTGGTGCTGGGGGCTTTGCTCGGGGGATGCAGATTGCGGCGGCGGATCCGAACTTGGATTGGGTTTCAATGTCCGATGATGATGCAATTTTTGAGCCAGACTACTTTGAAAAACTAATTGCTTATCAGCAAGATCATCCAAATCGCCAAATCTTGACGGGGAGTGTGTATATTGAGGATGGCCGTTTGCAAGCGGATCAGCGGAACCGGTTCACCAATTGGAGTACCTTTCAAGCGCAGGCGGTCCCTGAACGTGAATATCGCGGTAATTTTGAGTTTGACCAGTACACTTTCTGCGGTGTTTTCATGAGTGTGACCGTGATCAAGCAAGTGGGAGTGGCGGACGCTGGCTACTTTATTTGGTGGGATGACTGTGAGTACGCGGTACGGACGGCCAAGCTAAGTCGACCGGTTAATGTGAGTGCAGCTAAATTAATTCACAAGACGGCTTTACCGTCCCTGGACTTCAAGTCTAAATTCGTACCCGATTGGCGACTCTATTACGGGCAGCGTAATCGCTTGATTACGATCAAGCGGTGGCGTGCAAACTCATTGGTCAGTCTCGGATGGTTGCTTGGATTCTACGCCCGATTGGCCATTAAACTCTGTGGACCGTTTTATCGTGGCTATCGCAAAATGGTTATCAGAGTTTACTTGGAGGCGTTACGTGATGCGAGTCGCGAGCGTGAGGGCTTGAATCCCAACTTCATGCCGGGACAGAAGTTTTAGTGTGGGCCTGATCGTGAGCTGTCTGATGACATGGGAACCGTATACAGGCGAAACCAGTGATTATTGCAATTTAAGGTCAGATTATTAAACCAGGCCGACTCAATTTTGGACATCAGCTTCATCATTATTAACAACGAATTAAAAGCTAGTTGTGCTGAGAAAAAACTTCTTGGCACAACTAGTTTTGTGTTTTGGTGACATTTTAGACGGAAAAGCAAAATTTAATTTTTAGATTTATTTTGTAATTCGAATGGATAATTTTACTGTTTTTACAGCAACGTTTATTGGCCTTTTGACCAGTGACCACCAGAAAGCATTCAGATGATTGCTTGTATTTAGTCGCAATGGTTGAAACCGGTAATCATAATATTATTTGTTATTTAGATAGTAAACTTAATTTAGCAAGCCCCAATATTTGATTAAAACCCATTATATCCGTATATTGAGCGATTGTTTATCACGTAATGTTTGTTATAATTCACCAAGAACAAGTTAATTTTGGGGGAATTCACATGAACGAACAATACGATTATTTGGTAGTTGGTGCGGGACTATTTGGTGCCGTCTTTGCTCATGAAGCAGCCTTACGCGGTAAACGGGTCAAAGTGATTGAAAAGCGCGACCACATTGCTGGTAATATCTACACTAAGGAAGTGGCGGGGATTCAAGTCCACCAATACGGGGCTCATATCTTCCACACTTCGGATCGTGAAATTTGGGATTACGTTAATCAATTTGCGGAATTTAACCGTTATACGAATAGCCCAGTCGCTAATTACAAGGGTCACATGTACAACTTGCCGTTCAACATGAATACGTTCAGTGAACTCTGGGGCGTTCGGACACCGGCAGAAGCAGCCGCTAAGATTGCGGAACAACGCGCGGCGGCGAATCTCGGTGATCACCAACCACGCAACTTGGAGGAACAAGCAATTGCGTTGATTGGGACCGATATTTACGAAAAGCTGATCAAGGGTTATACGGAAAAGCAGTGGGGACAAAAGGCTACGGATTTACCAGCGTTCATTATTCGGCGGTTACCGGTACGCTACACTTACGATAACAATTACTTTAACGATACTTATCAAGGTATTCCCATCGGTGGTTATACGCAGATTGTTGAGAAGATGTTAGCTCATCCTGAAATTACCGTGGAAACGAACACCGACTTCTTTGCGCATAAGGCTGAGTATCTTGCCCAATACCCGAAAGTCGTCTTTACCGGGATGATTGACCAATTCTTTGACTATCAGTTAGGGGAATTAGCCTACCGTTCACTACGTTTTGAGACTGAAACCGTGCCCGTGGATAATTATCAAGGTAATGCCGTAGTCAATTACACTGATGCTGAGACGCCGTATACCCGTGTTATCGAACACAAACACTTTGAGTTCGGTAAGGGCGATGCGGATCAAACTGTAATTACACGTGAATTTCCAGCGAACTGGCAGCGGGGTGACGAGCCGTATTATCCGGTCAATAATCAAACCAACAATACGCTCTACAAACAGTATGCGAAGCTCGCCGCGGCTGAACCCCAAGTCATCTTTGGTGGTCGACTAGGCCAGTATCGCTACTATGACATGCACCAAGTGATTCACGCGGCCTTAGTGACAGTCGCGTCGGAATTTGCAACGACCAAATAAAAGAATGTGTGATGATTGAAGATGAGAAAACGGCTAGCAATTGTGTGGGGGAGCCTAGCATTGCTCGCACTATTATTGGGATATGCTTGCTACGCCCTGAGTATTCAGCGCGGTCAAGACACGGTCACGCGGATTTATCAAACTGATCAAAATGGGACGCCGATTATTTCACCCGGACCAATTACCTTAGTAGGTAAGGTCAATCACCGCAATTTATTTCAATCTGGCATTAATGGCTATGTCTTAACGAATCGCGATCCATTGTCGACTTTGTTGCCGCGCCGTAATCAAACAGTGCATCTAAAGTATCGTTCTGCACAGACGACGGTGGAGCTACGCAAGACGCTACGTCAAGCACGGTATTTACAGGCCGGTACTCAGAATACCGCCACGCCGGTCTTTCAAAATCGACAGCATCGAGGTGATGCGACAACGTACGGTCGTATCAGTACCAGCCAAGACGGCCGGATATGGACGAAACTACCCATTAGTTATCCGCATGTGCAATTGTCACGGCCGAGTGTCTGGTACGCGAATGGCCGCTTGACGTTGATAGATGGGAAAGACCGTTACTGGACGACTAATTTTAAAGATTGGCAACATCAACGGTTGAACTTTAACGGGGCTGATTTTAAGCAAGGTCGGGTTCAGGCCGTCTTTCCAGGTACGACTCGTTCAGCGGTTGTTGTGGTTCGCGGCATTGATCGCCAAAGCAGTCGCGCCAAACTCTATTATGGACAGCTCACGAAGACTGGACGGGTCAAAGCTTGGCACGCGTTACAACTAGGAAAGCTCCCAGCGCGCCAAGTTGCTGGAATGAGCTTGATTGATCAACACTTATACCTGTTTCGTCAGCGCGGTACGCAGTTGGCCATTTATCGTGCCAATCGGTTGACGCGTCCGGTCAGGTTGGTTGGTCGCGTTAAGCTAAATCATGCGCAGTCACAACGAGTGACCGCGGTGAATTTGATACCGACCACCAAGCATCGCTACCGGTTAATATTTGACTTGACGACAGCTGAAAAAGTTCAGAAACAGCCACGTTATCGGTTACTTGATCGGCGATTTAAAGCAGTGGGGCAGCAGCATCTATTGGTCACTGATTATCTCTGGAGCCAATTTCAAATTAGTCTACGTGGGAGTGAGTGAGGCACATGAAGGTACAGCCAAAGGAACGCTTTAGTCTAGCGTGGCGGTGGTTGCCGCTCGAATTGCTGATCATTATGCTAAGCGTCGGCCTTGGATGGGCGGGCAATCGATGGCTACCTAAGCCGGTGTATCAAGCATCTGTTGATATTCAGATTGCGCAAACGCCGCGTTCAGGGCTGTCAACAGCCCGTCTAAAACGTCAGCGACGCCAGGATATCAAAGCTATCACGCAGTTCAACGTGATGCCACACCAGAGTGCAGTGCTGACTCGAGCCAGCACTTATGCCTATGCGCATTATGGCATTTGGCAACCGATTCAGGAACTGAGTGAGTCGGTCCAAGCGGCACCAGTTGCGCGGCGACCGGTCTTGCGAGTGACAGCAACGAGTAGTTCACGGCAAGTGGCCCAGCAGAATGTTCAGGCGTTCAATGTGGCGATTAAAGCTAATCTGACGGGCTTAAAAAATTATCGAGTGAAGACAGTTAAACGTACCGTAACGCGTGAGACGAACGTGATTCGCGGGGCGCTTTGGAAGTTAATATTAGTTGTTGGGGGCGGCTTGGCGTTGCTGAGTCCGTACCTCGTGAAATATGGTCAGGGTTGGGGGCGGCACGATGATGAGACGTAGGGGAGCAAGTATGCAGCAGCACCGTAATGTGCTCTATCTGATTATCTTCGGAATCTACTTAGCCTCAGTCACACTACAGACGACGACCTTTAACGAGATGATACCGCATCGAGTGGGCGTTTTGATTGAATTAGCGACTTTGGCCGCATTACTGGGCCTCGTGGTTTGCTTAGATACCTTGACCCCCGGCCAAATTATTGGAGAAGTCAGTTTACTTGTACTGGTGACTGTCGTGACACTCACATCGGGTGCGCATTATTTGATGCCGACAATCATGTTGGTGATTGCAGCCCGGGAAGTTTCGTTTCGGCAGATCATTCAAGTTTATCTGGGCGTCGTGGGGACGATTCTCTTGTTAGCGCTAGTTGCTGCGGAAGTCGGACTGATTAAAAATATTACGTTTGCAACTGCCGATGGGTTACGTCAGTCGTTTGGTGTCGTGTATACCACTGATTTTGCGGCCCATATTTTCTATCTGTGTGCGGCGTATTTGTATTTATTGGCCCGTCGTTTTCGATTAGTAGCGCTATTACCCGTGTTGTTTGGCCTGGCAATGATTTACCAGTTTACGAAAACGATGACGGATGTGATTGCTTTACTCGTTTTGATCAGCTTGTACTTGGTCTATATCTATCGCCGTCAGCTTCGGTGGCTTCGGCCGATGATTCGGTATAGCTTTTTGATGTTACCACTTGCTAGTGGGCTAATTATTGGGTTGTCGAATATTTTTAATTATCAAGACCGGTTGCTGGTAGCGCTCAATAATACCTTGTCCACGCGACTCGCGCTAGGGAATAACGCGTTATTAGCATATGGCGTTAAATTATTCGGCCAAGCCCCGATTCCAATTAATGGTTGGGGCGGCGATCGGTTTGAAACGTTTACCAATGGTGTTGGTGATGCAACGTATTTCTTCATTGACTCGTCATTCTTAAATATGTTGATTTCATACGGATTACTATTAACGCTGATTATAATTATCGGTATGACCTGGTTTTTGTATCAACGTACGCGGCAACACGATTATTTGTTGCCGGTAATCTTTGTGGCCATTGCCATCAGTAGTATGTTTGATCAGCACTTCTTAGAAGTAACGTATAACGTCTTTATTCTGATGTTATTCGCTGATTTACCAAATTATCAAACGGCAGTCGGCCCCGCATTTGACCAACCTGTCGTTATTCGAAGGGGGGCGTCGTGCCGATGAATCATCAACAGGCTTATCGGGTCCAGCGGTTGATCCTGATCATCGCCCTGATGTTAATTCTATTCGGTGATACCGGGATGAACGCGGTATTTAGTTTTAGCCACCAACCACAAAGTATCTGGTTCTATCCGCAGCTCGTCATTGCATTAATAACGGCAGCGGGCCCCAACTTATTGTTGATGGCCCTGGGCGCCTATCAATTGCGGCGCACGGCATTGACCGTGCCACAGTTGATTCGCCGAGTCTTATGGATAATAGGCGGAATTACCTTATTCTCACTGGCCTTCTATCTTGAAGACTTGGTGACCCAAGGCAGTTTAAATAGTTTTAACATTGCCGGCTTTTTAACCGCGTTAGCCCAAGCGCCCGTGGGCTTTTATGACATTTTGTATGAGCTGTTGGGCTTCTTTGTCACCTTGCCGTTGTTAAGGGTGATTGCACACCATGCGAGTGTTGCGATTCAGCAATACCTATTTTGGGCGGAGCTCGTATTTATTGGCATGGTACCAATCTTGGCCTATTTCACTGGTTTGACGACGATCAGTGTTAATTCGCCGCTCGCGATTACGGCCGGTTGCTTTTTTGCATTGATGGGGTATTGGTTGAGCCAAACGGAGGTGTTACACCGGATTACGCGAGAACATCTCTTAGTGGCGTGGCTGCTGACATGTGGGTGCTATGCCGTGATGGTGTCGGTCACGATGTATCAAGTGAATCTGGAAAAGAATTTTGACCTTATCAGCAGCCAGCCATTTGCCCAAACCTTTCAGGCAATTCCATGTTTGACGCTGTGGGTGACGATTGCCACCTGGATGATGAACCGGCCACGGTCCAAAGCAGTACGCCGGCATAACTTTGTTCAAACGGGTTATGGTGATATGCTGGTGGCCGGTCTACTGATTACACCATTTATGGTCATTAATCGGTTGCTGACACCAATTATTGGTGCGTGGTGGTCTGGTTGGCTCTGGAGTATCGCGGTGCTGATCGTTAGCGTTGAACTAGTATGGTTATTACGACATGTCCGCTGGTTGCAACGGTTATTACCAGATTTATTTGGTGGCTCCCAGTTAATAGGAGGCTCTGTTAATGCGCAAAAGAATTGAGTGGATCGATATTGCAAAGGGAATCGCAATTTTAGCGGTCGTGATTGGTCATACCTTGGGCCCCTATAACGGGCAATTCTTCGGTAGTTTGATCTTCGCCTTTCACATGCCGATTTTCTTCATGTTGAGCGGTTATTTGTATCGCTCACGCCCGGCACGACAAGAATGTCAGCGTGGCATCATTAACCTATTACTACCGTATCTCGCAACGGCAGTTGTGCTCTTAGTCGTAAGTGCGATAGCCCGATTATTACCGAATCCGCTCCTTAATGCGTATTTTCCAAGCTGGCGACAAGGACTAATTGCCACGGCATACGGGGCCGGTTCGGCAGTGTTCAATCCGTGGCACTGGCAAGTTCAACCGATTGGGGCCGTGTGGTTCTTGCTCAGTATGTTTATTGCGCTGCAACTGTTCAATGGTGTGATGCTACTAACGGCCCGACGTCATCAGCGCTGGCGTCAGGCCATTGTACGGGGCGGGGTGTTCGCTATTTTCGCAATCTTAGGTGGTTGGCTCGGTCATGCCGCTTATTTACCGTGGGCCGTTAACGCCGCGTTGTTAGCACAGCTCTTTTTATATGCTGGTTACCTCGTTAAACAAACAGCCCTGCTAAGTCGGATATCATCAGCTTGGTATTTATTATTCACGTTCATGTGGTTAGTGAGTGCTTTTCAGGGTTATTTTGCGTTGACAGTTCCAACATCGCCTAATCTGTTGATTAGCGTCATGGGGGGCGTTGCTGGCAGTTTGTGTATCATTCGCGTCAGTGACTGGCTTAGTCATTATCCGAATGCGCGGCCGATTAAGTGGTTAAAACGCTACGGTCAGTTATCGCTAGTGGTTCTGTGTTTTCATTTGATCGATCTAAACGTGATTGGCATTGAAGGATGGTTGACGAATCATTTGATTACCCATATGGGACCACTCGTGACGACGATCATCGCAATCAGTTACCGAATTGGCTTCGTGACGGTTGCCATGCTGGCAATTCCGCATCTTCCGGGAATTCGAGCTTGTTTTTTACCTCGGCAGTATCTATTTCGCCGGCTACAACGTCGTTAAATTACTGTGTATAATCCGGCAAATACCGAGATAATTAATTGACCTAACAGTCACGTGCAAATACTTGCATTATTAAATGATGGAAAATTTATCATGATTTGAGGCACAAATTTCATACCAGAGGGGGACTGGCAAATGAAAGTACAAATTTATGTAGCGGCTCATAAGCCGTATCAAATGCCACAGGATCCAACTTACCGACCTATTTTTGTTGGTGCTGCGATCCATGGAGGTGCACCACAAAATTATCAACCTGATGACGTCGGTGATAACATTTCGGCAAGCAACCCGAACTTTAACGAGCTAACAGCGATGTACTGGATTTGGAAGAACTGTCATGCGGATGTTAAGGGCTTGAATCAATATCGACGCTACTTGTCTGAAGCACCCAAACGCAAATTAGCCGGTATTTTATCAATGACCGAAATTGAAAGTTTATTGCAGCAATATGATGTCATCGTACCAAAAAAGCGCCATTATTATATTGAATCGAATTATTCACATTACGTTCACGCACATCATCGAGAACCACTGGACATGATGCGAACGGTTATTAGTGAACGTCATGCTGCCTACTTAGATGATTTTGATCAGTTGATGCATCGAACGTCGGCGCACATGTTTAACATGATGATTATGTCGGGTCCTAAGTTTGACGACTATGCCAAATGGGTCTTTGATATTCTGTTTGCTGTGCGTGACCGGATCGATATTGCGGATTACGATGTCCAAGAAGCTCGCGTTTTCGGGTACTTATCTGAGTTCCTATTGGACGTGTGGATCAACCATAACCAACTTAAGTACGTGGAAGTCCCGGTAATGTACATGGAAAAGCAACAGTTACCGGCGAAAGCGTATAATCTGTTGAAACGTAAGTTCTTCCCACAAGCTGCTAAGCGGACCCATTTTTAACGTTTGACATTTCAATTTAATGCAGACAAATTGAAGTGTTGAGTAGGTGATCCTGGTGTACCATGAACATCAAGTAACGTGTATCGATAACCACCAGTACGCGTTTAATAGTGACCAGGTCATATTAATAGGACTGACTTGTTAACGACAGATAGTTTAGTTCGCGATACTTGAGTGGTGACAAACCTACAGCCTTTTTGAATGTTTTTGAGAACGTAGGGGTGTCATAAAAGTGCAATAAAGATGCGATTTTACCGACAGATAGCTGACGTTGTAGTAACAAACGCTTGGCTTCTGATAATTTAATATGCTGAATATACGCATTAATTGAAAATCCTAGTTCTTTTTTGAACAGTTTTTGGGTGTAATCATTGTTCAAGTTTAAAGTATGCAGAACTCCATGACTGTTAGTAAGTTCTTGTGGATGGGCACTGATGTAATAAGCCGTTAAAGCCACTTGTTTTGATAGATTCTGGTAAGAAACATGAAAGTCGAAGTTGTCTAATAAATTGAAATAAGTAGTAATGATATCATTGCTTAATGGCCAAAATGTCGATGATGTACAAGGTGATTTTTTAATAAAATTAAAGAAATATAATCGCAATTTTAGGAAGTCATTTAGGTTGAGATTGTGGGTATAACTAGCTGCTGTTAAGCTACCAATTAAGCCCAGTAGAAGTTGATTAAGTATTTCTGCATCGATCCAATTTATAGGATGAACTTCCTTGAATTTATTGATGCGACTAATTGCGTGATCGAAATCACGTATTTTAAAAAAGTGTATCAGATCATGTTCCAATAATGAAAAATTTAAAATGAATTCTTGCTCGGATGATGAGATACGCAAGGGAGTAAAGCGTGCAATGTTCATAATTAGAGACCTTCCATCATAATTATTAAATTTGATATTTTGCAATACAAATCATTCATGGACAACACAAAAATTATTAAATGTAATTTATTTTGTAGTAGAAAGATGTTACCATTATGATTAATTAAGGCAACAAGGTAACTTTAGCATGCTTTTGTAAAAAATCGTGCTATATATTCTGCGTTATCAAATAGGTAATGCTATACTTATCGTGAATTTAACTGAGAAACTTTAATTATAATGTCCCATTTTACACCTATCCTTTCGCATGATTTTTTACAAAATCGTGCGAAAGGATAGATTTTTATGTTAAAAAAGGATAATTTTGGAGAGCATAAAACACACTATAAGCTTTATAAATGTGGAAAAAACTGGGCTATTATGGGGATTACGTTGGTTTCATTGGGGGTAGGTACTGTTACTATGACACGGGCCGCCGCAGCAGATTCCGAAGTGACGAACGATTCAGCATCTCAACATGTGACGAGCATCTCTACTGATGCGTCTAAAAATCAGCATACGTCTAGTAATGTGATTCTTACAAATGATGATAAAAGTGTTAGTGCATCAATTAATCAAGACGCTAGCGCGAGTGTTGTCAATAAGGCGGTCAGCGCAACTAGCCAAGAAAATAGTAGCGTTCAAAATACTAGTCAGGCAACCAGTACAAGCAATCAAGAAGCTAACAGTGCCAAGAGTATTAATCAAGCGACCCGTACAAGCAATCAAGAATCCAGCAGTGCGAAAAATACTAGTCAGACAACCAGTACAAGTAGTCGGAAGATTAATAGCACTAAAAGCCAAGCCCAATCATTAACAACTACGACTACGGGCAAAGCGGTTCGTGCTACCTCGACTAGTGTTAAAAAGTACTCCACCAAGACAAAAGTGTCATATAGCACATTGTTACAGCAGCTTCGTACAAGTAAAGCGTTGATCTCTGATGAAGCGGCCTTGACTCATGTAGACAAGGACAATTTCCTAAAGTATTTTAGTTTGAACGGATCTGCAACATATGATGCCAAGACGGGAATTGTAACTATTACGCCCAATCAAAATAATCAAGTTGGTAATTTTTCATTAACCAGTAAGATTGATATGAATAAAAGCTTTACATTAACTGGTCAGGTAAATCTGGGGTCTAACCCGAATGGTGCGGATGGAATTGGGTTTGCTTTTCACAGTGGCAATACAACTGACGTGGGAAATGCTGGTGGTAATTTAGGTATTGGTGGATTGCAAGACGCTATCGGGTTCAAGCTAGACACATGGTTTAATAGCTACCAAGCACCATCATCAGATAAAAATGGGAGTGAAATCTCATCAACAAATTCTAATGGCTTTGGTTGGAATGGTGACTCAGCCAACGCACCATATGGCACCTTTGTCAAGACGAGTAACCAAGAAATTTCGACTGCGAATGGTTCTAAGGTACAGCGATGGTGGGCTCAAGATACAGGAGAGTCGCAGGCGTTAAGTAAAGCGGATATTGATGGTAACTTTCATGATTTTGTAGTTAACTATGATGGTGCTACAAGAACGTTAACCGTTAGTTATACGCAAGCTAGTGGTAAAGTATTAACTTGGAAGACGACTGTTGCCAGTTCTTATCAAGCAATGGCCATGGTTGTCAGTGCATCAACTGGTGCAGCTAAAAATTTACAACAATTTAAGTTGACTAGCTTCGATTTTCAAGAAGCAGCGACTGTGAATGTAAAATATGTTGATACTACTGGACATCAGCTAGCTCAAGGAACAGCTAATTATCCAGATGGAGCGTATGTCAATGGTCGGTACACCACTAAACAATTAATAATTCCCAATTATAGATTTATTAAGATGGATGATGGCTCAGTTACCGGCACAAAAAGTTTAGATGCCAATGGAACCTTAATCCAATCGGGTGACAATGGTACTGTTATCTATGTATATGTGCCTGAATATATGGCTATTGTCAAGACAGTTAACGAAACTATTAATTATGTTGATGAAAATGGTCATGCGTTGACCACTAGCTACACCGCCAATCCCATCCATATATTGACCGTGACGAATCCGGTGGATGGAACGACGACAACCTACTATTCAACAATTACAACATCGATAGAACTAGATGCGACAACTGGTAGACCAGTCGATTCTGGATGGGTATTGGGTAATAGTCAAGATTTCGATGCAGTTACAAATCCACAAATCAAGGGCTATACAGTAACAAGTACTGATGCGCCTAATTCAGATTTGCAGCATGTGTCAGCGCAGACGGTTACTGGTGATTCTGGTGACCTTGAATTTACCTTCGTGTACACCAAGAATGCTCCAACCGTGACAACGGAAAGTAAAACGGTCAATGAGACTATTCATTATGTTTATACGGATGGAACTACAGCCCACGATGACTATGTGGCCCAGCCCATCACGTTTACACGGACTGTATCTACAGATGCTGTCACGGGTGAAAAGACATATGGGGGTTGGTCGGCAGCGCAACAATTTGCGGCCGTGGATAGTCCAGCAATTAAGGGCTACACACCAGATCAGAGCAAAATTAGTACGCAGACCGTTACTGGTGATTCCAGTGACCTTGAATTTACGGTAGTTTATAAGGCTGATAGCACATCAACAAAACCGGTTAAACCAGAACAACCAACGATACCAACAACACCGACAGAACCGGTTAAACCAGGTCAACCAACAACACCGACAGAACCGGTTAAACCAGGTCAACCAACAACACCGACAGAACCGGTTAAACCAGGACAGCTAACGACACCAGCAAAACCAGATCAACCGATGACATCTGATAAGTCGGTTCAAACAATAACCATTAAGTTTGTGGGTCAACGATTACCACAAACTAATGAAACGGATCAACAACATATGACGCTTAGTGGTTTATTGTTATTAGCCATGAGTGGCCTATTAGGTCTCCTTGGTATGGCTAAGCGACAGCACAAAGAGTAGGGCAGAAGTATATGCTAAATCATCAACAAATCAAAGCCCAGTTTGAAAGTTTAGAAACACTACAATCTATTCAGAAGCAAGTGCACCAAATGTCAATACAAGGACTTGTAACAACCGGGATTTCCATGCGTGAGTGGGAAGTATTAGTCTATCTTGAGCAACATGAACAAGCTAGTGCTAGTGAGTTAGCAAAAGTATTCAAGGTCACTCGCACACTAATTTCTAGGAATACTTGGCATCTCATTCAAGATAATTTGATTCAGCCACAAATTGATCAAAGCGATCGACGAATAGTTTGGTTGTCATTGACTACTACTGGTCAAGAAACTATTGGGAAAGTTGCTCGGCAAATACAGGCAAATCTACAAGCTTTTGATTGTAATCACGAACTGGCTACATTAATGAAACAGCTCAGATACTTAAAGCAACAGTTAATTATACTAAACAACTAAAAAGCAACCCTAAAGTGCCCCATAAATTGGATTTACTCCAATTTATGGGGCACTTTAATCTCAAAGACCCAATAACTTATTTAACTTTGTTGGGCCTTTGTAATTGATGTATAGAGACGACATATGAAGTTAATGAAGATTGTTGCGTAATTTGATAGCGTTGCGTAATACAGGCGGTTGTAATAGTAATATCAGTCCAAGATACAATAAGACACCTACACCAATTTGTAAACAAAGGTTTAAGTAGGAAGCTGTCATGGTGACGTTTAGGCGAAATACAAATGTAAACATTAATCCACCAGCAAGTGTGTATTTCCAAATTCCAGTAAATAGAGATTGCGCATGCAAAACATGTCGAGTGATGAATAGTTGGTAGCCAGTGACACAAACTTCCGAAATCAAAGTGGCGCACATGGCACCGGCCACGCCCCAAAACCAAATAAGTGGGATGTTGCAAGCGATGTTGACGAGGGCCCCGATAGTGACGGAAATCGTATAGGTCTTAGTCTGCTTAGTCGGTAGCAGAAACTGCTGACCAAGCACGTTGCTCATCCCAATTAGGATGATGACGGGTGCCTCAATCATCAACAGTCGGTCGACTGCCCAAAATGCCCGTCCAAAAAATAGGGGTGCGAGCGTCGTTGCGACCGCTGCCACGCCGAGAGCCATTGGAATCGCAATCGCGAGCACAAAGTCAAAGGACATGTATAAGTATTGTTTGACGCGTTCAAGTTGTTGCTTCATGAAGAGGTTGGCAATGTGGGGTAACATGACTGTTCCAGTCGCTGTCACGAGCGCTAAAACGAGCTTGATCAACTTGTCGGAGTAATCATAAAATCCGGCGGCGGTTAGCGAATCCATTTGCCATAACATGGTCTTATTCAAGGCAAGGTAAACCGTCGTGGCGATTTGTGGCACGAATAATGCTAATGAGGGCCGCAGATGCCGAAAGAGATTCAATTGACGCCAGTTGGGCCGTTCGACACTATGTCGTAAGTATGGCCACAGTGTCAGATTGCCCAAAACTTGTGAGCCCGCTAAAATCAAAATGTAGATTCCGGTATCTTGCCGAGTCTTCACGAATATGAAAATCGCAATCACAGAAGCAATCTTGACGAGCATGTTACGGAGCACGGTTTTCTTGAAATCCTCGAGACCCATAAAGTACCAAGAAATATCAACAGCACCCGCAATAATATAAAATGATTGATAGAAAAAATAAATTTGCAATTGGTGCTCAAAAAAAAGAAAAACTAAAAAGGCGAGATAAGCACAACTGATGGTCAATAACTGTAATATTTCAATTTCCCAAAAAGTTTGTGAGCGTTGCCCCCGATTATCGCGAATAAAGGCAATTTCGCGATTACCATAAATTGTAATACCGACCGTTCCGAACAATAGAAAGTAAGTAATGATCGAATTGGTCGTTGCATTGATACCGACGCCGGTCGGCCCTAAGACCCGTGAGATATACGGGACGGTTAGGAGGGGCGTTAGTAAAATTAAGAGGTTATACCCCGCTGTATAAAAGTAATTCCTTATGATTCGCATGAGTGGCTCCTTGTGGCAGTTAAGCAGTCTAACGTCGAATTTCTCAACATTCAATTCATTGTATCACAGCCAATTAGCCGGTTGATAGTGGTTTTAACTGGCTAGGGTTGGTTATTAACAAACTTATTATTTTATAAATTAGAAAGTATTTTTATTGTTAATTAACTGCGGAGTGACATAGTTATATCAACGATAATTAAATTGGGAGACTGGCGTAATACTTGGAGCACCCCAGTGAGTTGTGTTCGTGTGCACTTATGATCAAGGACTGAAAATTTGGCCGGTAGGGTCGTGGAATCAATGATGATTGCAGGAGAGGGGAGATGATTTTGATGGTATGGCGAGCGAATGGTGCGTGGTGTGTTCAAATCAATGGGTTACAAAAACGCGCAACCAAATTCCCCCTTGAGTTTGGTTGCGCGTTTTGTTTTTTATGTTTAATAAGCGCCATTAGGCTTGAACATAATGACCACGGTCTTGAACAGAATGTAGACATCAAATGCGACACTCCGTTTAGAAATGTAAGTTAAGTCTAACTTAACCATTTCATCAAAACCGACACTGTTACGAACGGTTGCTTGCCATAGACCGGTACAACCTGGCTTGACGGCTAACCGTTGTTTGTCATAGTCGGAATATTCTTCGACTTCCCGTGGCAATGGCGGCCGGGGTCCAACTAAGCTCATCGAGCCTTGAAGGACGTTTAGCAATTGTGGTAGTTCATCAATGCTATACTTACGGATGAATCGCCCAATCTTAGTTACGCGGGGATCATCCTGCATTTTGAACATGGCACCATCAATCTCGTTATCTTTAAGTAATTTTTCCAACAATTCATCGGCGTTGGAAACCATCGAGCGAAATTTATACATCTTGAATGGGACTTCGCCACGACCTAACCGTGTCTGCGAGTAGAAGACGGCGCCTTTAGGATCTTCAACTTTAATCGCAATTGCAATTAGCAAGAAGAGTGGTGATAAGATGATGAGGCCTAAGAGGCTAGCGACAAAGTCAAACACGCGTTTAATGAACCGATAACCATAACGACGATGCTGACGCCCGGCGTCAATCGTAATCGGTCTGATTTCTCGTTCCTTCAATTCCATAAGTAACACCCTATGCTTCCTTTAAATATTTTCCCCCGTAAATCACAGCCAGGTTAATCTATTACTACTGTTCGGGTTACCACAAACTGACTATGTATGAACCATATTGATACAACCTAATGATTATAGTACAAAATAGCTATCAAGTAAATATGCTTGATACGATTAACTTTGCAGCCTTGCTAATCTCATTATAGCAAATATTGTACTGGAATAAACCAATATTTGAAGTGCAATCGTGCGACAGCCGGTTTTAGCTATTTTGGCTAGTGGAAGTTTGGTTAACTATAATTTACCAGCATTTTAACAAGTTGCAATTATTAGCAACTTAAAAGCGCGCAACTGTTAGTAAAAGTGGTGCGTCGTAAAATTAGTTAATGAACAGAAAAGATGTCAGCTACGTATTCTAATGAGTTATGGGTTTAGGCCTAATAATTGTGACCGGGATAAAATATGAGGGGAAAGTGAATCAATCTATGAAAAAATAATTGAGGTGATTATAGTACTAAAAACGGTATGATAGTGATGACTCTGCCAATTGGTGAATAAATATTTGCTAAGCATTAACTATGTGTTAACCTAGCAATCGCGTAATTTAAGACATACGGTTAGAATAAGTTATAAGCTGAATGAAGCGTAAAGAGCTCGTTCTTATCACGGTCATTAAGTAGAAGATAGTCCAAATTAATGAATCTTTTTGTGGCTATGGTTACAATGGCTGCTGATATTGGCCCATCGTTCGAAAGTAAGCTGGCAAATTTTAGGTTGCTACGGTGGCTTTCTCGCGTGATTTCTCACACATTCCCCCTAGGTTTTCACCACCGTTCAAGGTACAATTAGATTAGAGCTCAAATTCAAGTGAAAAGGATGTCCGATATGAATGACGATTGGATCACGGTTTTTCCCGCGGATTATAATAATTCGTACCACTTAATTTTGAAACGGGGGACGGCCCATTATGCGTACTACTACTTTAAGGTTGATAAGCTAGATCAACGGGTCATTTTCTATGATGACATTGAGCGTAGCGGTATTTCAATCAAGACTCAGATCACGCGGACGTTTATGCGGGCACTGGTTAAAGCAATTGATTGGCATCCGGTCGGTAACAGTATTATTATCGAGATTTACCCTGTCGACCGTCAAGAGACGAAAGCGATACGGCTATCTTGTGATATTTAGCTCTGAAGTGATTGCCAAGAGTAAGACGACTTTAAATGATAACCAAAGAATCCCCGGTCAATTACTGACCGGGGATTCTTGTAATTGCAGGTAACGCGAGGTTAAGCCTTTGGTGCAGTGACGATTGGTGTCTCGATGGTTTCGACGTACTTAGCGGCAAGCGGTTCGGCGACTAAGTTTTCGCCATCTTTCACGAATAGCTTGGTGGCAGCGAGGTCCGCCATTGCCTTACTAACAACGTCTTTACTCAAGTTGTCGTTGGCGTAGTGTAACTTCAAGTGGTGAACCTTGTTTGTGCTAGTCTTAAAGCTTAAGTCTAAAGTTTTCATGGGCGCTTCCTCCTATTATTATGGGTGTGTTAAGCGATGGGTTGTGGATCGTAGCGGTAGGCGTTGGCCAAGTTAGCGGCCGTGAACTGGTCGCCCGTCAAGACTTCGACGATCTTGCCAAAAGCGGCAAGTTGTTCGTCAGTTGCGTCTTGGGCGATTGCGTTAAAGGTTTGCTTACGTTGTTCGTCCAATTCCGTAGTTGTTTGAACAGTCAGGGTTGCTTTTAACCAAGTTTTAGTCATGATGAGTTCCTCCTTGAATTTTGTGGTGGTAGGCTGGCCAGCTTACATTAATACAGACGGTTGAGCCTGACGATTTGTGCAAGGTTTGCCTAAACTTTTTTGACTAGCACCCATTTAATCCGCAAACTCGGTGATGGTTCGAACGGTAATACTGATGATCTTCTCAGCGAATAGTGGGGTCAGAATGGTAATCAAGCTAGTAAAGTCGCTGTCTGTCAGTTCGCGACCTGCTAACCAGTGTTGGTGGAATTGGCGTTGATTAGAATCAGTTACTGTGAGCAGTACATGTGTGTGCATCCAAATATGCATCGTGAGTTCCTTTCAGACTGCGACAGTCTTGTTAGTTAATTGGTGGTTTGTTGCTGGTAAAGCTTGTGGGCCTTGACGAGCAGACTGGCCCGCCAGTTGTAGACTGTTCGGCGGCTGACCTGGTGGCGCCGCATGATACTGCTAACGGTCTGTTCCTCGAAAAAGAATTCGGTGAGATAAATCCGCTCACCTGGCCGACATTGAACAAGGAGTTCTGTTAAGAGGGCGGTTAATTGCCAATGGGTCTCTTGTTCGGTCATGGGATCAATGGTAATGGGCAGTGCGTGTTCCAAGTTGACTTGCGACTGGGTGCGCAAAGTTTGTTTACGTAGATAGTCGACAGTTCGCCACTTGATACGGCGAAATGCAAATTTACGAAAATCTGGTAAATTAGCGGGCAATTCGGGCGCGTAGTTCTGGTAAGCAGACAGCCAAGTCAGGTGGGCCACGGTTACACAATCTTCGAATTGCGGGTGGTATTTGGTGACTTGGGCGGCTTTTAAAGCGCCGTATAGTAAATGTTGGTGCTCGGGTCGGGCGAGTAAATCGAAAGCCATTTGATTATCAAAACGGTCAGCGTGCATCTAAATAACCCCATTTATGAGCGATTTCCTTGGCCAAGGTTGATATCAGTGTAGCGAGCGATCGCAACTGACGCAGGTCGTGAAAATGGACTGAAAAGTGACGATTTATTTTCATTATTAATGTTCCAATGAGATTTGGATAGATTACAGACCAACTACTTTCCTAGATTGTACGTAATTGTTATGATGTGATTAATCTAAAATAACCGCGGACAGCGGGGGCTCGGCTGGTGAATGTTAGAGATAAATACCGACTTTGAGGGGGATTTACCATCTATGAACCAAAATATTGACGTTCCGCATCACGTTAACACTTTTTGGCAGTGCCACGCTGGTACTTGGGACACCCGACAGCCACAACGATTATTAATCATCGCGCAACGCTCAGAACTTGCCACAATCGACGTGCTGGAGACACTTTTTCTACTTGACATAAAACACCTGACATGTGTTGAAAATACGCTAATCTTTGATCGTCAACGGGGATTGATCAAGACAAAACTGACGACGCGCCAGATCATGATGAATTACGCTGGCCGTCTGGGGTTATCTGGGACACAGTTGATCAAGCAACTCGCCGGTGAACTCGGTTTATCGAAACACAAGTTACCTGTGATTCACGGTGATGCGATCCTGATGCCGTTAAGTACGGCCAAACGGGGAACAACCAGCTGGTACAATCGGCATTATTTGAAGCATATCGAGGCTCAAGGATTTATGACGGCCTTAGTTTATGATGGTCAAATTACGATTCAAGTGGATATGAGCGAGCGCGTGGCCACTCGCCAACTTGCGAAGGCTGGTCAATTACAAGCGGCGCTCCAGGAACATCATCGCCGGCGATTAGTGCCCGATCAATCGGTACCTTCAATGGCGGACACGGATCACGAGATGATGCAGTCGTATACTGACCAAGTCTTAAAGCACTTTGGCATCTTAGCACTTCCTGGAGAAATTAGTTGTTTGACGCGGCGATTTTTCGGTAAACTATAGGAGTAAAGATTAAATGATGGGAGTTGGTGTCGTTGACTAAGAAGGTCACGAAGATTGTCGCGCAAAAGCGAGCTGGACGTTATAACATTTATTTAGACGAGCAGTACGCTTTTCCAATCAGTGAGTCGGTGATGATCAAGTTCCGCGTTTTTAAGGGCATGGAAGTTGATGAACAACTGCAAGCAGCGATGATTGCGGCGGACGATGTCTCCAAGGCGTATACGCGCGCGCTGGATTATCTCTCACATCAGTTGCGTACCGAAAAAGAAGTTCATGACAAGTTACGGGATGAAGAAATTGACGAGTCGGTTATCGACGCGACGATGCAACAATTACGTGAGTTGCGGTTATTGAACGACCAACAGTATGCGGATGCCTTTGTGCGGACGGCCAAACGGACCAGTGACAAGGGGCCACGGGTGATTCGGCAGAACTTACGACAAAAGGGTGTGGGCGAGCAGCTGATTGATGACGCGCTGGCCGGGCAGTTTAGTGCTGAAGAGCAGATCGATAATGCTAGTGAACTTGCGCGTAAACTGGCAAAACGGTATCACCGCCAAGCTTTTAAGACCATGCAACAGAAAGTTCGCCAAGGTATGATGACGAAGGGCTTTGATAATGACACGATTACGGCCGCGATTGCGAGTTTGGCATTAGAACCCGACGAAGATGAACAGTGGGAAGCCCTCGTTGCACAGGGGGCAAAGTTGTGGCAACGCAATCGCAAGTATGCGTTTCGTGAACGCATGATGCGCACGAAACGCAGCCTGTTCCAAAAGGGCTTCATGATGGACGATATCAATCGATTTATCGACGAACAAGTTGCTGATGAATGAAAAGGTTGAATTACCTGCCCGCACGCCATAAAAATCTGGTATAATGTTTAATGAAATTCGATGAAAATTTACCCTCATTTTAGAAAGTTGGGTTAATATGGCGCGCGAGGCTAAGGGACCTAAGGAAGGCGACTTCATTACGATCAAAAGCTATAAGCACGACGGAAGTTTACATCGAACTTGGCGCGATACAATGGTACTCAAAACAAGCGAGAACGTACTAATTGGTTGTAACGATCACACACTAGTCACCGAGGATGATGGTCGCCGGTGGGTGACGCGGGAACCTGCAATCGTTTATTTTCATAAGCATTATTGGTTTAATATCGTGGCGATGATTCGCGATAACGGCGTTTCATACTATTGCAACTTAGCATCACCATACGTGTTAGATAAAGAGGCTTTGAAGTACATCGACTATGATTTGGATGTCAAAGTCTTTCCCGATGGTGAGCGGCGGTTGTTGGATGTTGATGAGTACGAAGAACACGGTGCCCAATGGCGTTATTCGGCTGATACTGATCGCATTTTAAAAGCAAATGTGAAAGTCTTAGTTGATTGGATCAAAAACAAAAAAGGCCCGTTTTCACAAGACTACATTGATATCTGGTATAGTCGCTATCAAGAATTATCACGTCGGCAATAGCTCTGCTGACGGTCTGTCAGCGGCGTAATTAAAGTACAAAGGGAGTGACTCCGTGCTGGGGTGCTCCCTTTTGTGTTCTGGTTGCGTCTCGACATTGAATAATAAGAGGTGATTACCAGCCGTCATGGTTGACACAAGTCATGATAATTAGGACAATAAAAAACGACCCACAAGTCGCCTCTGTGGGTCGGGTGAAAATAGGAATTACACTTTTAAGCGCCAAAGTTGACTGGCCGCGAATAGCCAACCGCGTGCCACCATGGAACGTAGACTTTTTCATTTTTGACACCATTGTCCTGAGCGTCAATCATCTTTCCACCACCAACATAAATACCGACGTGTGATATCGAACCTGTGCCACTACCAAAGAAGACTAAATCGCCTTTTTGGGCGCGCTGTTTGGAAATTTTGGGATATTGTCGGTACTGAGCTTGGGCCACACGTGGTAAGGTTTTCTGCGCAGCTTGCTGGAAGACATACTTAGTGTAACCGGAACAGTCGAACGTGTTCGGACCGACCGCACCATAGACATAGCGATGGCCAAGTTTGGATTTGGCCACGTTATAGAGGTTGGTGAAAGATCTGGTGCTCTTCTTGAGGGAGCCGGTCTTGACCCAGCCACGAACACGGGTATTAGCACTCGTTATAAAATAATAATTAGCCGTGGTATTATTAGCTAAGCGAATTTGCCGTTGTTGGGTGACAAACCAAGTGGTATTACCATATTGTCGAAGCGTTCCCCGACTCTGGATTTTAAGATTATTTGCGGCACCACTCATGTTATAGAAGCCGCCCTGAGTATTCTTCGTCAGGTAGGCGCTTTTAGTAAGATTAGTGGTTTTAATGACGCGATTCGTTGAGCTGGCATCGACGTTTGGTGCTTGCCAAAGCCCCACCGTGAGGCCTAAAATAGCAACAATCAGTGTGATAAGACGTTGTTTCATATGTATTTCCTCCCCGAAAATCCCCATGTCCATCTCATTCAATAACGCTGACCCCATCATAAGCGCTCATTGTAACAAAGTTGTTGCAAATGAGTTGCGGTTCGATTAAGTAATGTCAACAGCTTGAGTGGATTAACAATAATTGATTAGATCTTGACCGATAGGAGTGACGAACTTGGCTTTTTTGAAGATTGATAACGGTGAATTACTTAAGAATATTCGGCAATTTGCCAAGAAGAATGGACTGACCTTAGCGGAAGTGGCGACCTTAGCAGGCTTAAGTGCGAGTGCCATCTATAGTTGGAAAAAGCACACGCCGTCAGTCGGTACGCTTAAGGAAGTTGCTCAAGTGCTCGGTACGAGTTATACCAAATTGGTTGGTAAGGATAAAGAACCGACAGCTAAGGCGATCAATGCCGCTGCTGTTGATCTTAAAAAAGTGATTGAAAACAAGAAAAACCAATTTGAATACGACGGTCAGCCGATTACTAATGAACAGATGAAAATTATCAGAAACGTCTTGAAGTCGATGTTCAAGACCCCGCGACTTTAATTTTAAGTAAAACTCGGTTCTTTTAGGTGCAACTGGGACCTGCTTAGTGTAAAATATTGCTCAGTTACTTGAATAATTGCTAGCAGCGCTTGACGGGTTTGAATGAATGGTGCACAATGGCAACAATTATGGAACGGATTGGGAGATGGGCGTATGAAAAAAGTTACTACCGCATTAGCAAAAAAGAATATCAACCAGTTGTTAACGATTGTTAATCAAGGCCACGATACCATTGAGGTGGAAAATCCCAGCACCCAAGATTCAGCGGTAATGGTTAGTATGAAAGACTGGTTGCAGATTGTCAGCCAATTAGCCAAAACGAATCATCATGACATGGAATTCAGTTAAATAATAACAAAGAACTAATCGTGCCAGTCAAGGTTCGCTTAGTCCAATAAGCTAAAGGCACCACCGACATAATCATGTCGGTGGTGCCTTTTTGAAAGTGTTAGTTCGTTGACGTTTGAGTGCTGATTAGTCGGTCTGACTTTCAGCGTACTTGGTCTTGATATAATCAGCTGAAACTTGTAATTTTTTCAATTCTTCGTCTGTGAGATCCAATTGAACTTGTTCGACGATCCCGTCACGACCAACGACGGCTGGATATGAAAGGTATACACCGTATTCTTCCCGGAAATTTGAAACGGGGAGTTCGGTGAGGGCGTCATTCAAGACCGTGTTGGCTAAGCGCACTGCAGCCGTTGCCACGCCATAACTCGTATATTTTTTGCCATGGAAGACCCGGAAGCCACCGTCGCGTGATTCGGCGTCTAGTTTGGTCAAATCTAAACCGCGGTCAGCGGCTAATTTGGTAATTGGTTGACCTAACACGCGTACCGTTGACCAAGCTGTAAATTGGGAATTGCCGTGTTCACCCAGGTTGTAGCCGGCCACGGACCGTGAATCCAGGTGTAGTGCACTGGCGACCGCTCGTTTCATTCGTGCAGAGTCCAGTAGTGTTCCTGTTCCAATCACGTGATTCTTTGGCAACCCGGTAACCGCTTGGTAGATCGATGTGATGACGTCCACGGGATTAGTAATGACGACTAGAATTCCGTTGAAACCACTGGTTTTGATTTTAGCAGCGACGTCTTTGACTTGTGTGCTGGTAAAGGGTAATTCTAGGAAGCGGTCATTAGTTGGTGAATCTTGTAACTTAATATTCCCGATAGCTGAGATAATGACATCGGCATCAATGAGGCTGCTATAGTCATTGATAATGATATTCGTGTGATAAGGTAAATTAGGCATTGCATCCTGAAAATCAAGCGCGTCTGCTTCAACTTTGCTGGTGTTCGTATCGATGAGGACAAGGTCATCGGCAAAGCCATTGGCGACGATGTAGTGAGCGGCGGTTGAACCGACGTGTCCCATTCCGATAATGGCAATTTTACGTGACATAATGT
>SKES01000640.1_pt1 | contig 28680 bp, 35 predicted proteins | sample 4826851 | NCBI WGS metagenome assembly SKES01 (sample SAMN11008803, study PRJNA524170) | human gut metagenome | biome: Human fecal sample; material: Feces; isolation source: fecal sample from pouch patient p52 | host: Homo sapiens | place: Israel: Tel-Aviv | collected 2016-09-04 | reverse complement strand
AGAGAGAAATGTTTTAAAATAAACCAAAAATAAGGTAAATTAATATTAATCGATTTCGTGATTTTCCCGTTTTTCCTGGATGAAAAACTGGTTAACCATCAGCGAGGAAGTTACCGGAATCCGGATAATGACTTCAAAATTAATCATAATTTTCGAAGGAGGGGATGCTCTTGAAGTCAGCAGACTACCGCAACGCCCCAATGGAGAAAATGAGTTGGAATGTTTTCATTGGTGTTGGCTTAGGACAAATTGTTAGTAGCTATACCTTAGGGATCGTCGGGGTCGCCCTCGACCGGGTGTCCAGCTCCATGACCCTATCCAGTACTTGGTTAGGGCTCTTGGGGGCCGGGTCGTTAATCGGGCTGTTTGGTAGCCTCTTGGTGGGGCGCCTTGCCGACCGCTATGGGCGCCGGAAGTTTTTCATGGCCGATATGCTCGCCCTAACGCTTCTATCAGTGCTACAACTATTCACCACTAACTTAGCCGCCCTGTTAGTGATTCGAATCGCCCTTGGGATGGCAATTGCCGTTGAATACACGGTCGGCACCGCCCTATTGATGGAGTGGGTGCCCGCCAAACGTTACTTTCGTTACCAAACCTACCTGTTAGCATACTGGGCGATTGGTTACTTTGCCGCCTACCTAGTCGGGACCTTTACCACCGGGTTTGGCGACCGGACTTGGCAAGTGATCTTAGCCTCGTCGGCAATCGTCAGCACTTTGGCCGGGCTACAGCGCCTCGTAGTTCGTCAACCCGAGTCACCACGCTGGTTGGCCTCTAAGGGGCGGATTATCGAAGCAATTAACCTGGTGCACCGTTACGTCGGCGAAGATTACACGGTCCATCCGGCCTCGCAAGTCGAAGTAAAAAAGGGCGCCTGGCGGATGCTGTTTAGCAAAAAATACCGGCGCCGGAACTTGGTCGGCGGGCTCTTTTACGCTTGCCAGACCTTCCCGTTCTTTGGGATCAGCATCTTCTTGCCCATCCTGATGGAAAATATGAACGTGACTAACCCCTTGGTCACCCAGTTGCTTTACTACGCCTTGATGATCGCCGGGGTCCTCGTGGGGATCGTCTTGAGTAACCGCTTGCCGCGCCGTTACTTCTTGATTGGGACCTTCTTAGCCTCGGCGGCCTTCCTGCTGGTGCTCAGTATTTGGCACCAGGCCCCGTTAGCCTTAACGCTAATCTTGTTTAGCCTCTTTTCCTTGACGATTTCGGCCGCCTTGGTAATGGACTACGCTTACCCAAACGAACTCTTTGACGCCAGCATCCGGACCTCCGGGGTTGGAATGTGCATTGCCATTAGTCGGATTGGGGCCGTGGCCGGGACCTTCATGTTGCCAATCATCAGCAACGCCTGGGGCAGCCAAGCGATCTTCATCATCTGCGGGACGGTCTTGTTAATCGGGGGGATTATCTGTTACCAATGGGCACCAGAAACTTCCTTGCGCTTTGCCAAGCACAACCGCAGCACCATTAACGAACCAAGCGGCTCCCGGGTAACTAGTAGTCGCTACTCGGACAGCACGATTGATTAAAGCACGGTTGACACCGGTTACAAAATTAGTTATTTTTAACCCATCAAATTAAAACCACTTTTTCCGACACCGGTTGGGAAAAGCTAGGCACCTATGATTAGCCGTAGGTATGACGGATTCCGTCTAAGGCTGATCATGGGTGCCTTTTTTCATAAAAGGAGGATTTAACATGACCCAAGTAACGATGTTAAGCGCAAGCCAGATTAGCCACCTCTTGGACATGCCATCCGTGATTGACGCCGTGGCGGATGCTTATAAGGAAAAGGCGAATCATCCCGCAACGCTTTGGCCAATGGTTTATGAGCAACTCGGAGGTGAAGCGGACATGGACATCCGTTCCGGGGTGTTAGCTTCTAAGCACGTTTTCGGCAACAAACTCCTCGCTTGGTTCGGCGAGAATGCCAAGCGGGGTCTGCCAGAATTAAACGGCCTAGTCAACCTTTACAACAGTGATACCGGGGAGCCAAGCCCCCTACCAAATCATGGCGCAGCTGTGCGTTTTACCCAAGGTGACGCAAGTGCTCCTGGCTAATCCACGCGACGCAAAGAAGGCCTAGGCGGCCGCAGCCCAATTGCCAATGACTTTAGAGAAATTGTTTAGCCAAACTATTAGGGCGACCAATTCGGCGACCAATTCGGCGACCAATTCAGTGGTTGCAGGCCTAATTGACCACCGGCTAAGCGAAGTTGAATTTACTGGGGTCACTGACTTACCAGCGGCCGTACAACGCTCCCGGGTAATCGTCACCGCCACCCCGTCGACTAAGCCGCTGATTCAAGCCGACTGGGTGCAACCGGGGACCCACCTCAACGCAATCGGCGCGGATATGGAAGGCAAGCAAGAACTCGACGCAAAACTATTTCAAGGGGCCCAGGCCTATACTGATGACGTACCCCAGGCAAGCGAGGTTGGCGAAATCCAAAATCCAATTAAGGCAGGCGTTATCAAACCAGAGCAAGTAGTTGAAATCGGCAACTCCCTGCTGGATCCGACCCTAGGGCGTCACGATGCGAATGCCATCACCATCTTTGACAGCACCGGAATTGCCTTGCAAGACTTAGCCGCCGCTAATTTAGTCTTCGTGCGGGCCAAAGAACAGGGCGTCGGCACTCAAGTAGACCTATAAGGAGGAGTACCATGAAGATTAAAGACTTTGGCGTGGAACAATGGATGAACGAATACGAAACGAAGGCCAAGTATAACCTGGGCGAAACCTGCGTTTCCTCGTTAAGCATCCGTGAATTGTGTGAACTGGTGGGTGTGGACGTTAATGACTTTGCTAAGCAGCTGGTTGATCGGCGCCTGACTTATGGCGCCATTGAAGGGGCGGTCGAGCTAAAGGAAGCAATTACCCGGCTCTACCAGAATTTGACGCCGGACGAGATCGTGACCGAACACGGGGCGATTGGGGCGAACAACTTGGTCTTAAACGCCCTGGTGGAACCCGGGGATGAGGTAATCGCCGTGACGCCGACTTACCAGCAACTCCAGTCTATCCCCGAAGCAATCGGGGCGACGGTTAAGTTACTACCGTTAAAGAGGGAAAACGGCTACCTCCCGGATGCTGAACAATTGCGGGGGTTAGTGAGTGACAAGACTAAACTAATCGTCTTGAATAACCCGGATAACCCCACCGGCGCCCTGATGAGCCAAGCAGGGCTCCAGACGATTGTGGACATCGCCAAGAGCGTTGACGCTTATGTATTGTGTGATGAAGTCTACCGGCACCTGACCCAAGAAGACGGGTACTCACCGTCAATTATCGACCTCTACGATAAGGGGATTTCGACCTCATCGTTTTCCAAGGTCTTTTCCCTCGCCGGGATTCGCTTAGGTTGGTTAGCGACCCACGACCAAGCGGTGATGAAGGCCTGCCTGTCCTACCGCAACTACGAAACGATTTCTTGTGGCCAGTTAGACGAAATGGTCGGTACCCTAGCCCTGAAAAACCAAGCAGTGCTCCTGGAGCGGAACCGGGGGATTGTCCGGGAGAACTTAAAGGTCTTAGAGGAATGGGTTCACCAACAACCACACATCACCTGGTTAAAGCCTAAGGCGGGGACCACGGCGCTTTTGTACTATGACTTTGACCTACCAAGCACAATCTTTTGTGACCGCCTAATGAAAGAGTACGAAACCCTACTGGTACCGGGGAGCTGCTTTGACATTGAGAATTTGCTGCGGATCGGCTACGCCTTTGAAACCACCCACCTGCGCGATGGGATGAATCAATTGGGGGAGTTCCTTGCTAAATTAGAACAGGAAGCAAGGTAAGGATGCACCCCTTTAATTATGAAAACCGCCTAGTCACTCCGTTGTAAGTGCCTAGACGGTTTACCAAAAATTGTAATTAATTACGTTGACAAAGTAAAACAAGAGAGTACTCTAATAACATAAGCTACTTAATGCTAGCTTACACGGCGACAACTCCACGAATAACACAAGCGATTGTGGACAAAGGGAAGTGGTCAAAATGTATGAAGCATTGTTGCATGTAGCAACCTTGTTTAGCCTGATGAGCGGCGGCGTTCTTGCGGTGGTATCAACGATTGATAAGTTGTACGACCTAAAAGAAAAAGCCCACAAGCGACCGGGCGATCACAAGGGGCAATAAGTAAGTAGCTTATGAGTTAAAGGCTGGGTGTTGCACCACCTAGCCTTTTGCTACAGTTACTTTATCACGAAAGGGAACGGGTGGCAAACGATGAGATGGATTATTTTAATTGCTTTGTTTGCATTGGACGTTGGTATCGTATGGTTAATCGTTCGCAAGGTTAAGTCCATTCTTGCTAAGAGAAAAGGGCGGCGTTCATAATGCCAAGACCTAAGACGTTATCTGATAAGCAACGAGAAGACCACGCTAAAAAGAGTCGTGATCGTTGGAATGCTGCCAACCGTGATAAGGGCTATCGCTACCAAAAGAAATCACGTGCTAAAAGCTTTATCAAAAAAGACGCATCGCTTGAAGAACTTCAGGAGCTCCGAAGTTTGATTGATGATCGGATTACAGAAATGAGGGACTAGTCATTATATTGGCTAGTCTTTTTTTACTACTTAAATGGTCCTTGCAAACCTGGACCGACCTCAAAAACAACGTTAATGAGTCGCTGGTGAGCCGTAATAATGGTCAGTCAGCCGTGACCAAAGCCTACCGGCAGATCTTAACGGAGTCGACCACCGCTACTGTCACCGGTTTGATGACCCACGAGGACGCCGTCCAGGCAGCCATGTACCGGGTGGTTGATAAAGGACTGCCGACCACGTTGATCGGCGGGGCGCAACTGGAGCATTGAAGGTTACACACGGATGGTGGTCAACACGACCGTCAACCGGGCATTTAACGAGGTTCGCCTGCAACGGATGAAAGACTTCGACATGCACTTAGCCTTGATGTCGTCACATCCCAACAGCCGGCCAGCGTGTGCACCAATTCAGGGCCACGTGGTTAACTTAGTTTCGCCGAGTGATCCGGACTTTGACCCACACTACGATTCAATCTTCAATCACGGATATGGCGAACCGTCTGGAACACAAGGGATTAACTGCCGGCACATTCTGTTCCCGTACGAGCCAGGCGTCAGTGAGAACCATCAACCACAGTATGATCCCGATGAAGCGATCAAAAACGGCAAGCTGGTCCAACAGCAACGGGCACGAGAACGGGCCATCAGGGACGCTAAAAAGCGCCTGAGAGTTGTGGAACAACTCGGTGATGATCAGATGGTGAGCCAGACTAAAACGCTCCTACGAGCCCGCCAGGCGAAACTACGGGACTTCATCAAAGAGACCAACGCCGGCAAGAAAAATCCGATTCTGGTAAGGGATTATTCTAGGGAGAAGATCGTCACAAAGATACCGATAATCAAGGTGAACGAATCGGAGCTGATTTCAAAGACCGTTCAACATTACGGGTCCTTTCTCTAGTGTAGAGAAGGTCCATGCCTATCTTTCCATCCTTTCATTGGCATCACTCCTCTCAAATACGGAGCGTCGCCAACGATCTTGACCTAATCATTATAGTGTGAATCAGGGGGAAGAGGTAGTATCGTACCAAAACGAATACACCCAACTGGTAGTGGCGGGGTGGAGGAAAGCGAGCTCGTTGCTAAAACTGGCAACGGGCTTTTTAAATGGGGTAGTGTTTTGGCTTAAATTAACCTGTCATTAAAATTATAGTTTTAATGACACACATTAAAAGAAACCCTTTAGTATCAATGGATTTCGTAATTTTAATTTCGTTGTTTTTTTACACACCTTGGTTTAACTTTGCAACGCCCCGCTCGCCTTCGCTGTTGGCAACGGTTGGATACTTCCCCGTTGGTTGAAGAAGTTTAACCAGGATGCCAACCATCAAAACCTTGAAACGAACCAAGACTGGGCGCCGGACGGTTAATTAGTGCCACTTTTATAAATATATGAAAAAACCGTCCAGTGTTTGGACGGCTCGGATGGCTTAATTTAAATGCTTCTTGAGGAACTCCAAAATGAGCTTGAAGACGGCTGGTTGCATGAACTGGACGTCCATGTGGCCGGCAGTTTCTAATTCATAGAGATCCGCATCAACGCCCGCTTGGTTAAGGGCTTCGTACAGGACCTCGGAGTCTTTAACCGGGACGACCTGGTCCTGTTGGCCGTGCAGGATTAAGAATGGCACGCTCTTTTTTGAAACGTAGGTCAATGGATTGGCCTTGGCATCCAGTTCCGGGGCGTCCTCTGGCTCGGCCCCCAGTAAGTTACGGTAAACGAAGTCAAAGGCGTCTGTGGCGCTGCCTTGTTTAGCAGTTAACGGGTCAACCACGCCGTACCAAGGGACTGCCACTTGAACGTCACTGGAGACGTCTAAGTGGTCGCCGAAGTCAAATTCCGTCATCCCGTTGGTCAACCCCAACATGGAGGCCAAGTGACCGCCGGCCGATTCACCCATCACGACAAAGCGATCGGGATCGGCCTGGAACTTCGCGGCATTAGCGCGCATGTAACGAATCGCCGCCTTGGCATCCTCGAGTTGACCCGGGAAGTTGACCTTGTTAGAATCGCGGTACTCCACGCCCACAACCAAATACCCCGCCCGGGCAAAGTCAACTAAGTTTGGCAAGTGGATGTTGTGGTCGGTATCCATCCATCCCCCACCGGCAAACCAAAAGATCACTGGGAACTTGGTGTCATCCCCGGTGGCGAAATGGCGTATTACCGATAGCCGTAAGTTGCGGGTGGCGTTGCCCAGCCAGCCGGGTACCTGGGCATACACAATGTCGGAATCGAGCCAAAGCCCATCCCGTTCAACAGCAACGTTAATCACTTTCTTCAAAAGAAAAACACCTCCAATGCTCTCATGATAGCGCATTCGGGAGGCGTTTTAAAGTTATAGCTTCAGTTCGTATAAGTTGGCTTCTTGACGACCAACGTCTTCGTAGTCGATGACGACCCGTTTGGCGAGTTGGTAGCCGTTCTTTTGGTATAAGGTATCCGCCGGTGGGTTACCGTCAATTACGTCTAGGTGAATGACGATGGCGCCCGCCTCTTTAGCAACCTGCTTGAGTTGTGCTAGGAGACCACTAGCGACCCCCTTGCCACGAGCGGCGGGACCAACCGCCAGTAAGTGTAGGATCGCAATTTGGTCGTCCGTGGCTGGGATCTTCCAGGCCTCGCTCGGGTAATCTGGGTCTTCGCCCTTCGTCAGGATCCCGGCCCCCAGTAGCGTACCATCGTCATCAAAGGCGCCGATGAACAAGTCGTTGAGGCTTTCTTCTAGCGACTGTTCACTTGGGTAAACGCCCCAGGTCCAATCCGGACTGTATTGATCGAACTGTTGGTGGTCACAAGCATCCTTATAAAAAGCGATTACTTGCGGCAAGTCTGTTTTAGTTAAACGGCGGTAATTAATCATATAATTCCTCCTTGCGCTATGGCGTTTGGTAAGGGAACCAGTGGTTGGCGCTGTGGTCCCCTAACCGTGAGAAGGGAACCATTTCAATCCCCTGCTCCTTTAATTTGTCTTCTAAGTAATCACGGACCTCCCAAACGTCGCTAGGGTCTGGGTGCTCTCCATGTTTAACACCGCGTCCAGTCGCTCAGCGTTCATCTCTAGGTCGGCGAGTACGGTTGCTTCTGGTTGGTTTAAGCGTCGGTAATTGGCCTGTAGCTCCTCTTTAGTCGCCTTAATTTCGGCCCTTGTTAACATCGCAACGCCCCCTTTTCAGTTATACTGATATTATAACAAAGGAGGTCGGATGAATGGTGACGTTATTAATCGGGGCTGGATTAATCATCCTGGGGATAGTGGTGATTGCCCACGATCGCCGAACCCTTTTAAGTGGCCTCTTGCCCTTCTTAGGGTTACTAACCTGGCTCACTGGGCTGACCCCCGTTTGGCTGGCTAGTACCCTGTTTGTCATCGTTCTCCCGCTCGGCATTTTAGGTGAGGTGTTGACCAACGATGGCTACTGGCTACTGAGCCGTTACGGTACGTCTGCTAAGGGCTACTTCTTTTTGGTGGGTGGTTTTTTGGTAATGGTGTTCGCCCCGCTGTTCCCAGTTTTATGGCTACTATGGCGCTCAGTTTTGATCGTTAAATTGATGTTGGCCATCTACGGCTACGTGGCGGTCCTGATTGACGCTTACCTTTTGGCAACGGTGATCAACGCCCTGCCATTAACAATTAAACCAACCAAGATACTAATTTTGGGCGCCGGTCTCATCAAAGGGGGCGTGGGTCCGGTTTTACGGCGCCGCTTGCTAGGCGGCTTGGCGCTTTACCAACGCTTCCCCAAGGCTGAACTGATTATGTCCGGTGGTCAGGGGGACGACGAACCCGAACCCGAGGCGGTCGCGATGCACCGGTTTGCCCGCCAAAAGGGGGTTCCCGAGTCTGCCATCCGCTTGGAAACCAACTCTACCAATACAGCAACCAATTTGAGCGAGGCCAAACGCTTCATTAACTCAGGTGACCGGGTGGTCTTGGTAACCAGTGATTACCACCTCCTACGCTCCCTGCTCTACGCTCGCCGCCAGGGGGTGAATTGTCAGGGTCTGGCCGTCCACACCCCCCACTTCACCTTTACTTGCAACGCCTTCATCCGCGAGTTGGGGGCCTACACGATCATTCACCGGTACCTCATCCCCTTAGGGTTAGTGTTGGTGATTATACTTTGTCTAATCTAAAAACCGGGTGTCCAGTGGACCCCGATTTTTAAATTAATCACGGTCATCGATGTAGTCGTCAACCCCGTTTGGATTCCCCGACCACTTGAATTTGTCGTACCAAATGGCGTGTTCTTCGGTGTTGAGACTGAAAATGGTGGCCATTTCAGTGTCGGTTAAGGTGAAGTCAAAGACCCGTTGGTTAGCAATGATTCGTTCTTCGTGAACTGACTTGGGAATAACCACGAGCCCCCTGCTGGAGTTCCCAACGTAAAATGACCTGGGCTACCGTCTTTTGATGGGCGTCGGCAATCGTTTGGATAGTTGGGTTTGACAGCGCAGCGCCCCCACCTAGTGGTGACCAGGCTTCCACTTGGATGTTGTGTTGGCGGCATAGGTCGCGAACGTCATCCTGGTGGATCCGGGGGTTAAATTCAATCTGGTTGACCGCCGGAACGACGCTCCCGTCTGGTTGACCGCCGGAACGACGCTCCCGTTATCCAAAAGGTCACTGAGCCGTTCAACGTTGAAGTTGCAGACACCGATCGCCTTCGCCTTGCCGGCGGCGTAAATTTCTTCCATCGCCCACCAAGTTGCGTTGTATAGCCCGTTAACTGGCCAGTGCATCAAAAGTAGGTCGACGTAATCGGTTTGCAAGGCGTCTAATTGCCCTTCAATCGCGTCTAAAGTTGGTTGGTGACCCTGGTCACCGTTAAAGACCTTGGTGGTAATGAAGAGGTCTTCTCTGGACTTGCCGGTCGCCTTTAAGCCTTCCTGAATCCCCTCGCCGACGCCGGCTTCGTTGCCGTATTGCTTAGCCGTATCAATTAGGGTGTAGCCATCTTTAATTGCCATGGTAACGGCTTGCTTGGCATCTCGATTGGAGGTCTTCCAACCCCCCATCCCTAGCTGGGGCATCTTCAGTCCGTTATTTAATGTCACTGTTGGAATTGTCATAATATCCCCTCCTGTTAAAGTACCTTTATTATACGCCAATTGAAAGCGGAAACAAAAAAGAGGCCATAAATGACCTCCCGTGAGTTTTTGACTTAATTCAAGCGCACGGCTCGGTTTAAGGCGGGAATCAGTACTAAGGCAACGACAGCGCCCACCACCCCTTGCAAGATGTTAGTCCCGATCCCGAGTACCCCGGCGGTGATCGTGTAGAGAACTGTGTCGGCTACGAAGTAACCAATCACCATTACAACCACCCCAACGCTTAGGGCGAGGTAGCGGTTATGGGTTCGCTGGTAAAGGTAGCCGATAACCCAGCCTTCCAGCCCGTGGGCGATTAAAGAAAAGGGCGCGTAAGCAACGTAACCAGAGATCAGGTCTAGAATCATCCCGCTCAAGCCACCGACCACCCCACCGGCTAGCGGCCCAATCATCAGGGCGGCAATCATAATCCCTAGGTCACATAGGTTAACGTTGCCGTGGGTCCATGGAATCGGAATTAAAAAGAAGCGTCCCATGACGACGGCTACCGCCACCAAGAGGGCCGTTAAAACTTGCTTTTGTGTGCGTTGATGATTCATCCCAATCAATCCCTTCTATGCTTCAAAACTGGTCAAGTAGGCCAGTAAGTGACTAAGTTGCAAGCCGTAGCGGCGTTGGCCCTCGTCAAACGGGGCCGTTTGAACGATCGCTAGGCGCAGGCCTTCGTGGGCAACTTGAATCGCCCGCTCAAACGGGACGTCCTTGACCAGTTGGCTGGCTAAAATGGCGCTAAACAGGTCGCCGGTGCCGTAAAAGTGGCCTGGGATCCGGGGCGCCATCAACCAGTTAAACTGATCGTCCTTTTCCGCCTGGTAGGCAGTTGATGAAGTCCCCTGCCCTAAGATACCGGTTACGATCACCCGAGCGGAGATCCCCTCTTGGCGCAGCTGCTCCACCATGGTATCTAATAGCTCCTGAGTGCACTCACTGGTGGGGTCATAACCGGCTAAGAGGCATAACTCGGTCCAGTTTGGTGTGATGACGGTCGCCTTTTGGCAAAGCTGGCGCACCGCCACTACGTAATCTTCATCCAGACCGGGGTAAAGGCTCCCCCGGTCTCCCATGACCGGGTCAATAACCGTGACCGGCAAGGAAAAGTGGTCAATGATGACCGAAAGCTTATCAATTAAGGCGGTTTGACCAACGTAGCCAATCAGGATGCCGGCAAACTCCTCCCCCATGTCAAGCCACTGGGCAAGGGCATTTTCCAGCCATTCCTCAGTTGACAGGGCTACTGGGGTGCCAAAACCTTCCGACTGGGTTGAAAGAAGGGCGGTGGGCAACATTGCTGGTCTTACGGATTGGGCTTGTACCACACCGAGGGCATTGGCTAGAGAAATTTGCCCCAAGGCGGTCAGGTCTTCAGCAATCATCAGTGTTTTCATTGTACTCGCTCCCTTTTTGAACACATCTCGTTTGTACGTTGATTATAGCACGCCTCGATCATTAAAAAAGTCTAATGCAAAAAAAGAAAGGGCTTTTCGGGAAATAAAAAGGCCCCGTTAACCACTTTTTGATGGTGTTGGGGCTCCTTTTGGTCGCTTATAGGTGGCTGACGAGGTAATTTCCGAACGAACTGGTCGAGAGGACGTTGGCAGCCGTTGAGGTTGCTAGGTCGGCCGTCACGTGTTGCGATGCGATGGCCTGGGCGATCCCCTGGCGAATCAAATCACCAACTGCTTCCCACCCGAGGTAATCAAACATCATCGCCCCGGACAGAAGCAGGGAGGTCGGATTCATCTTGTTTTGACCAACGAATTGGGGTGCCGTCCCGTGGGTGGCTTCAAACAACGCTTGGCCGGTTTGGTAGTTAATATTAGCACCCGGCGCAATTCCTATCCCCCCCACTTGGGCGGCTAAGGCGTCGGAAAGGTAGTCACCGTTTAGGTTCAACGTGGCAATGACGGCAAAGTTTTCCGGGTGGAGGAGGCTTTGTTGCAAGAAGTTATCGCAAATGACGTCGTTGACGATCAGCTTCTTTTGGGCACGGGCGCCTTGAAGGGCCTGGTCAGCCTGATGTTGACTAGTTTTAGCAAGGGCCTGGTATTGTGCCATTGTAAAAAGTCGGTCACCGTACTCTTCCGCTACTTGATAGCCCCAGTTTTTAAAGGCCCCCTCGGTTTGCTTCATGATGTTACCCTTGTGGACCAGGGTCAGGGTGAGTTCATTATTTCTCAAGGCGTATTCAATAGCGGCCCGGACTAAGCGGGTAGTCCCCTCCTTTGAGACCGGCTTGATGCTGTAGGCAGACGTCGCCGGGAAGCGAACCTTGGCCAGTTGCCGCTGTTCTTTTAGCAGTGCTGTTAGTCCCTTGGCCGCCTCTGTCCCCACCCCCATCTCGATTCCTGCGTAAATGTCTTCGGTGTTTTCGCGAAACAGGGTCATCTTAACCCGTTCGGGATAACGGACTGGCGAGGGGGAGCCGGGATAATAGCAAACCGGGCGAACGCAAGCGTATAAATCAAGTTCCTGACGTAGGGTGACGTTAATTGAACGGTGACCTCCGCCTACTGGGGTAGTCAGTGGCCCCTTGATGGCGACCAGGTAGCGTTTGAGGGCGGCAAGGGTCGCGTCCGGTAGCCAGTTCCCGGTTTGTTCAAAGGCGGCTTGACCCGCTAAGACCGGCTGCCAAGTAATTCGTCGCGTTCCCCCATAGACCTTTTTAACGGCAGCGTCAAAGACCGGTTGGGCTGCTGCCCAGATTTCCGGCCCGATACCATCCCCCTTGATAAAGGGAATGGTGGGGTAATCTGGAACCCGGAGTTGACCGTTTTCAAGTTTAATTATTTCTCCCATGTTTTCCTCCTAACTAAGTGCTAAAACAAAGGCGGTCAAGGTAATGAAGGAGAGGGCCGTGCTCCAAAACTGGGTCGAAGCTAACTCGGCTTCGTGGACATTAAAGCGAATTGCCAGCGTGGAGGGCATCGTGGCCGTGGGGATGGCCAAGGCTACGACCACCAACCGGGTCAGGGTCGTCGGACTATTGAAAAGGGCCATGCATCCCCAAACAACTAGCGGGAAGGCGAGGTTCTTCAATAAAATAGTAGAACAAATCGTTTTGTTGAAAGTGATCTGGCGGGTCTTTAATACGATCCCGGTGGTGAAAATGGCTAACCCACCTGCGCCCTTCCCTAGCAGGGTGAAAATAGAGTCAAATTGCGTGGGCATTTGGGAACCACATAAAACTAGGATAAAGCCCAGCAAGGCGGCAATTACTAGCGGTTTCTTAAAGGTGTTTTTCAACCTGGCGGATACTGTATCGCCGTTATCGCCAAAGGCACTAAATGCGATCGGTAACATGATCACGTTGATTGTCAGGGTACAGATCCCGATCGTGATAGCACTGTCATTAGCGCCGAAAATTAACGGTAATACGGCCGAGCCAACGAAGGGAACCGAGGGGTCGGCAATCGACATTGCGCGTAGGATGGCCACGGGGACGTCATTTTTCAAGGCGTAGCGGTAGACGAGAATCATCAAAAGAAAGCAAACGACCATCGCCACCGCTAGCCACAGTGCCAGCCCCACGTCTTGGATCATAATTTTTCGAGACGTTCCCCAAATGCCGGCAAAGACGTTGAGTGGCAGCATGTAGTTAAGGACCAACCGAGCGAGTTTATGGCTATCTTGTTCGTCAAAGGTCCCCTTGACAGCCGAGTAGTAACCTAGTCCGATGGTAATTAAGATCGGAATTAGGGCGAAAAATAACGTTTCTAACACGTGATTCATCTTCTTTCTATCAATTTGTTAATGTGATGATTATTGTAGAACAGAAATCGGTTAATGTTCTAATCTATTTTTAATTAATTAACTTAATAAATGAATGGCGCCAGCGTTATTTGCTTAATAAAGCAAGCTTACCTGACGGGGGCGAGCAGAATACGAACGAAGGCCGTTGTAAATGACCATGCTATAATGAAGGGAACATCAATTCGTAAGGAAGTTAAGCATGGAAACGCAACGATACCTTAATTTAATCGACCGGGAGCTAAAGCAACTGCCAGATTTTGTCAGCGAGTACCAGCTAGGCACCCGCCATTCCCTCACCACTTCGTACCAGTACCTAACCGAACTGCGCCGGTTTTTCACCTGGCTACGCAAAACCGGCTTAAGCAAGGCCACGGATAACGCCCACGTGACGACGGCGGAACTGGAAAAGCTACGCCGCAACGACATCATACAGTTTATTGACGACTTGGCCCACACCAAAAATGCGCAGCAACGACTTAATTCGCCCACCACGATTAACCGGTCAATTAACGCCCTGCGCTCGTTGTTCAAATATCTGACCGTAACCGCCGACATCAATGGTGGCCAGCCCTACTTTGAGCGTAACGTGATGCTAAAGATCGACTCCTTAAATGACACCAAGACTCTGAATTACCGCGCCCACGTCTTGGAGGCCAAGATGTACACCGGCCAGCTCAAGTACGATTTTTTAACCTTTTTAGACCAGGAGTACGAACAAAAGTGTGATCCGCGCGCCCGGACCGCCTTTGAAAAGAATAAGGAAAGAGACATCGCCTTGGTAGCCCTGATCTTGGGCACCGGGATCCGGGTCTCGGAAACGGCGGGTGTTGACGTCAACGACCTTGATTTAAAGGGGCAGACCCTGGAAGTGACCCGGAAAGGTGGCCAACGGGATGCGGTCCCAATTGCCCCCTGGACGATGCCCTACATTCAGGCTTACGCCACGATTCGCCGTCAGCGCTACCAACCGGAGAAAACGGAGCGGGCCTTCTTTTTAACCCACTACCACGGGCAGACCAAGCGGATCTCGGTCAACGGGATTGAACGGTTAGTCAGCAAGTACTCGCGGGCCTTTGGTCATCCCTTGACCCCGCACAAGCTTCGCCATACCCTCGCCTCGGAGCTGTACGACGTGACTAAAGACCAGGTTTTAGTTGCCCAACAGCTTGGCCAAAAGGGCACCTCGGCAACCGACCTCTACACCCACGTCGATCAAACCAAGCAACGTCAAGCACTGGATGAAGTCGGCAGCGACGCACCAAGTAAAGAGGGTGACTAGGATGTGCACGGCCGTTTCCTTTTGGTCAACGGAGCACCACCGCTACTTTGGGCGGACGATGGACTTTCCGGTCAAAAACACCCCTTGGAACCTCACTTATTTGCCGAAGGGGTACCTTTGGCGTCCCCTCGCCCCCCAAGCCGCCTACCCCTCTAAGTACGCCATTTTAGGCGGGATGCGCCGAGTGGATGATTATTACTTAATTGGCGACGGTTTTAACCAGGCGGGGCTAGCGGTCGCCGAGCTTTACTTTCCCGGCCAGGTTGATTACGCCGCCCGGGCCCAACCGGGGAAAATTAACCTCTCACCCCAGGACGTGATTGGTTACCTACTGGGCAACTGCGCCAACATTAGCGAGGTGGCGGCCCTGCTACCCCGGTTAGTAATTACTAACCGGCAGTGGTATGACCACGATATCATCCACCCCTTCCACTGGTTCATCCAGGATGCCAGCGGGACCTACCTATTGGAACCAACTAGCCCCACCCTGTCCTTGCAGCGAGTTGAGTTAGGGGTCTTGACTAATTCACCCACCTACGCCAATCACCTGCGGCGGCTCCGTTCCTTTCTGGGCTTGAGTGCCGACGCCCCGCTTAAAACGGTGGAGGAAGCGTTAAAGGATTACCAAGGTGATCTGCCGCAAGCTCGCTCCCCGCGTTCACGGTTCATTGCTACGAGCATCCGGTTAGTGCACCAACTTCCGGTTGATGATCACCAAGCCGTTGCCCAGTCAATGAAGGTTTTGGGGGCGGTGAAGATGGCGCACCTGCCGGGTCACGATGACTTCACCCATTACCTTGGAATGGCGGATCTCAACTCCCTGCGCTACTTTTTCACTCCCGTTCCTGAAATGACGACGATTACACAATCCTTGCCAGCCTTGATGGCTAAGTATTCAACGCCCCAGGTCCTATCGCAAGTACCCTAAAAAAAAGCGCCCCGCGGGGCGCTTTTTTTATTTCTGGGCCTGGTAAGCTTTAACCCCACGAACTAAGCGGGCTAAGGCGTCTTCAATGACGGTGGTTGGGTAAGCTAGGTTAACCCGGACAAAGCCCTTTCCGTTTCCCCGGTACTCAGTTCCCGGCGTCAGGAGCAAGCCGGTTTGTTCCCTCAAGAAGGCAACAAGAGTGCGGGAGTCCTCCGCAACGGCTTGGGTGTCTAACCAAACTAGGTACGTCCCTCGTCCCGGTACTAAGCTAAGTTCGGGAAGGTCAGTTGCCAAAACCTGTTGTACGAGTTGACGGTGGTGTTTGATGAGGGCTTTAAGTTGGTGGACCCACTCACCACCGTTTTCGTATGCGGCAATCGAAGCCGGGATGGCCAGTAGGTTGGGACCCACGATCCCCTGTTGGTTAGCTGCCTGGGCAAACCGGCCCCGTAATAAGGGGTTGGCGATAATGGCGGTCGCCGCTTGTAAGGAAGCGAGGTTAAAGGTCTTGGAGGTTGATACGAGGGTAATTACGTTACTCAAAATGACTGGATCTAAAGAGAAGGTTGGCGTGTAGTCTTCCCCCTCAATAACCAGGTCACCGTGGATTTCATCAGCAACGACCAACACCCCGTATTGGTTGGCTAAGCGAATCATCCGTTCCAGGTCCATTTTCGACCAAACCATCCCAGTTGGGTTGTGGGGGTTGCAGATGATGAACATGCGGGTCTTGGTGTCGGCTAGTTTTTTCTCTAGGTCGGCCCAGTTGATTTGGTAGGCGTGGTTTTCCCTATCGTAATCTTGTTGGCTAGCGACTACCTTACGCCCGGTTTTTTCAATCGCCCCGAAAAAGGAATTGTATATCGGCTCCAGCATGACGATTCCGTCGCCCGGGGCCGTAAAGTAATTCAAGCAAGCCGTTAACGCCGGGATGACCCCGCTCACGTATTGCATCCAAGCTGGGGCGACGTCTACCCCGTGCTCCTGTTGGTACCAGGAAGCGACGGCGGTAAAGTACTCGTCCGGGGTGTATTCATAGCCAAAGTTACCGCGGGCAACCTTGGCTTGCATCGCCGCCTCAATTTCCGGTGCCACCCGGAAATCCATGTCGGCAATCGTTAGGGGCAGCTCGCCGTCTTTAACGCGCCACTTGATCGAATTAGTGTGGCGCCGGTCTAAGTTAGTGGTGAAGTCGTAAATGGTCATCTGGCATTCTCCTTAAAAATGAAATTTCTTTAATGATAGCACGGATTGACCCAGTAAGTACCCTTGAGCGCTGGTTTTACTTTTGGTGGAAATGGGGGGAGCTTCTGTTCCCTCCTAAAAATTATCGAAAAACCAATCAAAGTTTGTGATCCTTCCGTTAGTTTGAAAAATAGTGTCCGAAAGTTAAACGCTCATTTCACAAGCTAGGAATGGTAATCAGATTTGCAAAAATGCATTAATTAAGGCCTAAATGGCTAGAATAATCAAATTAGCTAGATAAATAATTCACGATGGTGATCACTTTTGCTTAACAATCATCGCCCTTTTGACTTAAAATTAAATGATAGCGCTTGCAAAATGAAAATGAGCATGTTATATTTCAGGTGTAGAAACGTTACACAGGTCGAAACAGGAGGTTCATGAAGATGAAAGCTGCAGTTTGGCATGGTGCAAAAGACATTCGGGTTGAAGATGTTGATCTGAAACCAACTAAGGATAACGAAGTGGTGGTTAAGGTTGCCTGGACTGGAATTTGTGGGAGTGACCTCCACGAATACCAAGAGGGACCAATCTTCATCCCGGTCGGCCACAAGGATAAATTAACCGGTGGTGAAGCTCCGGTGACCTTGGGCCACGAATTTTGCGGGGTAATTGAAAAGGTTGGTAAAGACGTTACCAAGTTTAAGGTTGGCGACCACGTTAGCGTTAACCCGACTGTCACCCACGGCAAGGTGCCCGACAACGTTGACGTATACGATGGCTACTCCTTCATCGGACTTGCTTGCGATGGTGGTTTAGCGCCGTTAGTTAACATCCCGGAAGAAAACCTCTACCTACTTCCAAAGGACTTCCCGCTGCGGATTGCAGCCACCATTGAACCAACGGCGGTGGCCGTTCAAGCCATCAAGGAAGGTGGCCTCAAGTTTGGTGAAAACGTGGCCATCTTCGGGGCTGGGCCAATTGGGGTCTTGGTAGCGGCGGCGGCCAAGGCGGCCGGGGCCTCCAAGATCATTGTTTCCGACCTGTCAGAGGTTCGTTTGAAGAAGGCCCTTGAAATGGGGGCGACCGACGTCATCAAGTCCGACCAAGAAGACGCCGTAAAGAAGATTAAAGAGCTCGTTCCGGGCGGGGTCGACGTCTCCTTTGAAGTGGCTGGGGTAAAGCCAACCTTTGACCAAGCCATCGAAGCCACTAAGGCACGGGGTACGATGGTAATTGTGGCCATTTACGGCCACCCAATCGAATTTAACCCAATGCAGCTAACCAATACCGGGGTTAAGATCACCAGCACAATCGCTTACTCCCGGGAAACCTTCCAACAAACGGTCGACCTGGTTACCAAGGGCTCGTTGGTTGTGGAACCGGTCATCACCAAGGAAATCACGATCGACCAAGTGGTATCCGATGGGTTTGAAGCCCTCACCAATGATAAGGCCCAAGCAAAGATTTTGATCAACGTCGATGGCGAAGACGACTAGTTAAAACAGTAAAAAAGAGACTGGAAAACGCAGCGTTTCCAGTCTCTTTTTGCGTTAGTAGATAATCGAGGCATGTCCCAGGTTCTCCGTCATCAGGCATCGACGTCAATAACGACCTTCCCCATGCTCTGGCCAGAGGCGAGGTAAGCGTGGGCGGCCGGCAGGTCCCTAAGGGCAAAGATGCGGTCGGGTTTCGCGGCTACCTGATACCTCTGCAGGTAGGAGAAGAGTTCGTTAATCTTTTCTTCCGTGACCGCCCCCGAGTAGCCCCCGGTCAGGTAGGTGCCCGGGGCAATGTCGGTGATCGGGTCAAAATGCTCTAGGGTCCACTGGTTGCCGAGTAGCCCCGTCATGCAGACGATCCCGCCCTCATTAACGTGGGTGAAGGTTTCCTTAACCGTCACCGGCCCGATCAATTCAAGGACCTTATCAAATTTTTCCGCCGTTTGGAGATGCCCGTTTTGGTCCTTAATCACGGTTGAGTAACCAGCGTCCTTCATCCGCGCGGCTTTGGCAAGTGAGCGTGAGGTGCCGGCGACGTAGGCTTGGGGGTCCTTGGCCCGGATCAAATTTAGCATGGCAATCCCGACCCCACTGGTACCACCGCGAATTAAGTAGCGGTCGCCAGGAGCGGGCCGGAGGTTCTTTAACGAAGTGTAGGCGGTGTAGTAAGTCTCGGGAAAGACGGCCAGCTGGGACCAAGGAAGGTCGGTCGTGACCGGGTAAATTTGTTGGTTAGGTAACAGGGCGTACTCGGCGTAACTACCGTCAAAGTTGCGCCCCATCTCCCCCATGATGGAAATGACGGCTTGTCCAACGGGTAGTCGTTGCGGGTCGGTCGTTTGGGCGATCTCCCCCACCCCTTCGATGCCGAGAATGCGGGGGAAATGCACCGTTGGCGATTGCCCCTTTCTAGTGTAGACCTCCGAGTGGTTAAGACCAAAGGCGTGAATCTTAACCAGTGACCACCCAGGGCGAAGTTGCGGGGTTGGTAGGTCAACGAGTTTTAGTTGGTCGGGTCCCTCGGCCTGGTAAATGACAACCGCTTTCATCAGGGCGCCTCCTCATTATTTAGTGCTAAACCGTGGTCGAAGAAAATGCTGCAGGATTCGTAAAATGGCGATACTAACCAGGGTCAGGGCGACCGTCATGATGATCCCCCATAACAAGGGGGGCAACTGCTGGGTTTGGAGGCCTTCAAACAGCAAGTTTCCTAGCCCGCCGGCGTTGATGGTGGCGGCGATCGTAGCAATCGACATCGTTGACGCTAGGGCTACTTGGAGGCCCGAGAAAATCGCCGGGGTCGCCAGCGGTAGTTGAACCTTGAAAAAGACCTGCCGGCTAGTCATCCCCATTCCGTAGGCAACCTCAACTAAGCTAGGGTCAATTGCCCGGAGTCCGGTAATAAAGGTCCGCAAAAGGACGTACTCACTGTAAACGACTAAGACAACGGTAGCAGTAGTGTCGCCCAACCCGGTTAGCGGTAGGAGCAAGGCGAAAAAGGCGAAGCTCGGCACCGAATACAGCAGGGAAAAGACGTAGGTTAACCCAGTCAACAGCCGGTCGTGGCGTAAGCACAGCAGGATTAAGAGGGTGGCGATCAACAGGGCAATCAATAGCGACGTTAAGACGAGCTGGGCGTGCTGGGCGGTATCAGTTAGAATGGTGGTGGCGTTTTGGTTCCAATAAGTAATCATTGCAGTCGCCTCCAGAGTTCCTGGTTACGCTCCTCGGTTGCCAGTAGCTCTTCAACAAAGGGGCTCGCCGGGTGTTGGACGATCGTTTCCGGGCTGGCAAACTGTTCGAGGCGTCCCCTGTTCATCACCATGACCCGCTGCCCCAAATAAAGCGCCTCGTTAATGTCGTGGGTAACAAAGAAAAAGGTCTTATCGGCAAGCGAAGCGTGGAGGTTTTTGATTTCCTTTTGCAAATCAATCCGGGTTAAGGCATCTAGGGCGCCGAGCGGTTCGTCAAAGAGGATGAAATCGGGGTTGGCGGCCAGGGCGCGGGCGAGGCCGACGCGTTGCTGCTGCCCCCCGGATAACTGGGCGGGGTAGCGATCAGCGTACTGGTCGCTGGGAAGTTTGACTAGGTCCAATAGTTCGTCAACTCGCTGGTCAATTTTAGCTTGCTCCCACCTCAACAGCTTAGGAACAACGGCGATGTTTTGCTTGATTGTCAGGTGGGGAAAGAGGGCAATCTGTTGGACCACGTAGCCGATGTGGCGCCGCAGGTCCACTTGGTTGTGCTCCGTTAATTCTTTACCACCGATCTTAACCGTGCCGCTGGTCGGTTGCCAAAGACCGTTGATCATTTTGAGGGTCGTCGTCTTCCCCGAGCCAGATGACCCCAGCACGGTCACGAACTCCCCCTTGTCAATGGTAAAGGATAGGTCCGGGATGACCGTTGTTTGACCAAAGCGCTTAACGACGTGTTCAAATTCAATTTCGGGTTGGTTCATGGTTTTCCACCTTTCGGATGAGGAGGTCGAAGCCGACCATTGTGATTAAAGAGAGCATGGCGACGCTGGCCCCACCAATGATCACGTCGGCCATGTCGTACAGGCCTAAGCCGGTAAAGATCAGGGTGCCTAACCCGCCGGCGCCGATATAGGTTGCTAAAGTGGCACTAGCAATGATTTCAATCAGGGCAAGCTTAATCCCGTTTAATAGATAGGGTAGGGCTAAGGGAACTTTTACTTGCCAAAGCAGTTGGCGTTCGTTCATTCCGAGGGCGACCCCTACTTCTTGGTAGATCGTCCCAACTTCATTAAAGCCTAGGATCGTGTTGATTAAAATTGGTGGGATGGCAAGAATGACCAGGGCGATTCCGGCCGGGACAACTCCGGTTCCAATCAGCGGAATCAAGAGGAATAAGAGCCCCAAGCTGGGGATGATCCGCAAGACCTGGGAAAATGATGAACAAATTAGGGCCACCTTGGGGTGTTTTGAGCCGAGGTACCCTAGCGGCAGGCTGATCAGCATGGCAATCACTAAGACCGAAAAGCTCAGTACCAGGTGTTGGCCCACGTAGCCCCAGTACTGGGCGTGGTTAGTTTGAAAGTAATGGATGATTTGCGTAAGCACGGTCAGGACCTCCGGTATTAATAAAGAAGAAAGTGGCAATAACTGACCTAGATCAGCTAGAATTGCTGTGATGGGGGCGTATTTTCCGCCTAATCAGCATAGAATAGTAAGGGGCCGGGAGAAAATTGGATTTTCCCCTAGCCCCCAATCCTAGTTAATATTTTTATTAAACCAGTTCTTAGCCACAGTTTGGTAGTTTTGCCCGTCGACGTCAACTTTTTTGTTTAATTCCGTCAGGGTTTTAGTTGTTAACTTCTTGTCGACCTGATTTAAGGCCTTAGCCATCTTCGGGTGCGACTTGAGGGTCGAATTCCGAACCAACGGGACCAAGTTATAGGCTGGCCACAGGTGCTTGTCATCCTTTAAGAGGGTGTATTTGTTGCCATTGGCCAGTTGCCCGTCGGTAGTCGAGACCGGCGCCGCATCCCCCTTGCCTTCGGAGAGGATCTTGTATTTCAAGCTGTCATCGTAGTCCTTTGAGGACTTGAAGTCGAACTTACCGTACTTTTTAACCATCCCCGGCAGGGCGTCGGCCCGTTGGTCAAATTCCCCTTGCGAGACGAAGCGAATTTTGTTGGCCTTCTTTTGCAGGTCGCTGATCATGTAGAGGCCGTACTTTTTGGCTACCTTGGTGGTAACGGCGATCCCCTGTGAATCATTACCCGGTGCCGGTGTCAGGGTCGTTAACTTATACTTAGCGACCCCCTTCTTGGCGGCCGCCGCAATTTGCTTAGCGTTCTTATTGGTGGTGCTTTGCTTTAAGTAGGCGTCCACAATTGTCCCCGTATACTCGGGGTAAACGTCAATTTGCCCGGTTTGGACCGCCTTAAAAACGACCGAATTAGAGATATTTTGTTTACGGGTCACCTTGTAACCGGCCTTTTCCAGGGCCAGGGCGTAAATTTCACTGACGACCTTACTCTCGGTGAAACTCTTGGACCCGACGATAATCGGGGTCTTACTATTAGCGGCGAACCCGGTTGTTGGAAGGGCTAGGGCCCCCAAAGCAGTGACGGCAACGGTGGCCACCAGTCGCCGAACCCATTTCCTCATATTGATCGCTCCTTTTTCTTAGTACTTGTGATTTCATAAGTAACAATAACACAATTGAATAGCTTATTCAAGGCTGGTGTGATAGGATTAGGTTATCAAAGTGTTTTTACTTGTAATTAATAATGGAACGAGGTGAGAAAATGCGTGCTTCAACCCGCTTTAGCGATGCTATCCATATTTTGTGCTTTCTGAAGGTTTACGAGGAGGCCCGAATCACGAGTGACCTCTTATCATCGAGTATCGGGATTTCACCGGTCATGGTACGGCGGTTAATGGGGAACCTACGGCAGGCTGGCTTAGTCCAAACTACCCAAGGGACGGCACAGCCACGGTTGGCTAGGGACCTGCAGAAGATTACCTTATACGATGTTTATTTGGCCGTCGAAGAGAGCGATGGTCCCCACCCCCTCTTCAACGTTAACCCCGATACTAACCCCCAGTGTAAGGTCGGTGGTCACATTCAACCAATCCTAGCCGAGGTATACCAAGAGGCACAGGCGGCAGCGATGATTCGGTTCAATAACGTAACCGTAGCCGATATCGTGGACCAGATCAACTTGAAGTTGCACCAAGAAAAGTTACAAGACTAAAGAGGAGCGTTCACGGTTTCCCGTAGCGCTCCTTTTTCTATTCAATTCGCTTTGCCTCCATTGAAAAGACAACCCGGTCGCTCAAACTGTTGTGAACCGTGCAGTACTTATCCATCGTCTTTAGGAGCCGGTCAATCGCCTTATCCGTCATTGAGGTCGCTAACTTAACCGTCACGTGAACGGTGGCAAGGGCCTTAGCCCGGCTCCCTGGTAGGTAATCGGTGGTCCCTTCAATCTCGAGCTCAAAGCGATTGACGTCTAGTTGCTTGTGGCGGATCACGTCTAAGGCGGTCAGCGACAGGCAACCCCCGAGGGCCCCCAATAAGGATTGAACCGGGTTTGGCGCTGCATCCGTCCCTTCTTGGGTCAACGGTTCGTCAAGTAACCACTGGTGGGTGCCGTCGTTATTGATGACTTGGCAACCCACCTGGCGTAAAACGGTGTGAATTTGGTAATCGGCCATTAGTCTTCCTCCGTCATGTCCTTCATTAAAATGAAATCGGTCTGCGGGTCATCGCCCACCATGAAGGTATGTTGACTAACCCGCTTAAAGCCGTAGCGCCCATAGATCTTTTGGGCCGGGTAGTTATGTTCCCACACCCCTAACCAGACCCGCGGGACGCCCAATTTTTTAGCTTCTTGCATGGCAAAATCCATTATCTGCCGCCCTAGGTGGTGACCTTGGTATTTAACCCGTAGGTAGATGCGCTGTAATTCCATGGCGTCGGGGTAATCCGGTTCGGTTTGGGCGTCCTTCCAGGAAAGCTTCAAGAAGCCAACTACTTCCCCCCCTTCGTTTTTAAAGAAGTAGGTAGCGGTGTTGGAATCGGTTAATTCCGCTTCCATTGACTTGGTGGTGTAGTATTCCTTTAAAAAGGCCGCCATCTCGTCTGGCGGGGTGTTAGCGTCAAAGGTCGCCTTAAAGGTTTCCCGGGCTAACTGTTGTAAGACCTTCATTGAGGCGGGATCGGTGGTAACTAGTTCGGGGGTAATTTTCATTGGGCAAACTCCTTAACTTTTCTTCCATTATAAACCGAATTAAAACTAGGCGCTATTAAATGCCCAGCCCGTCTAGCTTAGTGCTTCAACTTCAATTGGTTCTTACGCTGCTCCCCGGGAATTACCACGAAGACAATGATTACCAGGGCAATAGCGGCGCAGATCGTTGACATTAATAGTGATTGACGATAAGAAGCCACCCCATGGGTCATCCCACCGGTAACCCCAACGATTAAGGCAAGGCCAACGCTGGAACCGATCTGGTGTATCGTGTTAATCAACCCAGAAGCGGCACCGGCATCTTCGGGAAGCGTGTTAGCGACCCCGGCATCGGTATAAAAGGGGGCCAGGTAACCGGCAAAATTAGTGAGTTGGTTTAAGAACTGCTTGACCGGGACCGCTGGCTGGCCCGACCAAACCGGGGACCCCACTAAAATAAGGTTATACTGATCCAGTTCCGGAATTGGGTTTGCCAGCGGTGGCAGCTCACCGGTCGCAAGCTGGTTCTTGGCGCGGTCGGAAGTGGCGTACATATCAGTTAAGTCATAAGTGCCTGCCGGGACCGCAATTTGGTATTGGTCAGCTCCTGACAAGAGCTTGGCAATTTGGTCGGCTAAGCGTTTGGTGTGGCCAGACCAAGAGTAAGTGGCGATTAAAATCTTCTTTTCCATCCAAAACCCTCCTTAAAGTAAGGATAAATGAAGGGGTGCACCCCTTCATTTTCGTTTCCGGGGGTTAACCATTACCAAAACTGATTAATAAACTGGTCTGGTAGCGCCTTCCGTAGTGGGATCGCCAATCCCAAGACTATCGTTAGCTCCCAGGGATGGGTCGGCAATGATGCGGCAGACCACGTCGGCAATGCTTCGGCGGGATCCCGACACCCCGACGAACTGGTCGTGGCGGTGCGTCAGGGTGTAATTAACTTCCGGCCGGTCGTTAAGCCACGGTAAGCGTAAGGTGGTATAAGTTAAACCAGACTCCGCCAGCAGTTGATCGGTCAGTACCGCCGTGGTCCCGGTTGGGTCGCCGTTAAAACAGTAGTCCCGGTTCCAGTCCCCAAATTCACCGGGCACTTCGTTGTAGAGGCCCAGTAGGCTGGTTTCTACCACCCGCTCGACCCCGTTTAACTTGGCGGCCGCAATGATGTTTTTGGTTGGCCGGTTAGTTTGGTCGTGATCCACGACGGCCGACCGGATTAAATCGGCGTCCTTTGTCGCCTGAATGACGTTAGTGGGATTCGTTAAATCCCCGTCTAACAGGGTCACCCACGGGTTGTCGTTCAATTCAGAAAGTCGTTCCGGATGACGGAGCATCAGGGTTAATTGGACGTCTTTAAAGGTTGGTTCAGTTAACAGCCGTTCTTCAACTAGGTGGGCAATCTGCCCGTTGGCAGCTAAAATGGTAACGTTCATAAGTTCCGCCTCTTAATTGACTGATGGTCATTATTTTTGATAAAAAAGGGGCGCCCCTATTTTACTAAGTAAGGCGCTAGCATGGAACCGAGGGCAACATCGCAGTAGTCGCGTAAGCGTTGTTCAGGGCTTGCTTGGTCATCAACCCCCCAAGCGACTAAAACGCCATAGAGTTCCACCGTTAAAAGGTTGGCGATGGTTGCCACAGGGGTTGACGCCGTTAAACGTTGGTGGTCAACCAACCCTTGTAAGAGTCGTTCAATCCCCCGCCGGTCGTTTTCAAACTTACCAATTTGTCCATTAGAGGGGTCCAAGATAAAGCGGAGCCAACTCCGGACCATGGCTAAGGTCGATTGATCGGTGACCACCTTGAGGTAACTCATTAAGTAGTGACGAATCCCTTCGACTGGATCGCCGTTGACCAGAAGCGGGATTTGGTCATTAATCGCCGCAAATCGGTGTTGACTCAGGGCGATCATTAAGTCCCCCCTTCTTTTTAAAGTAGGTATAAAAGGTTCCCTTAGAAACCCCGGCCAGTTTGGTAATTCGTTCGACCGACACCGCTGCGTAGCCTTCCTTAACGATTAGTTGGTCCGCCGCCGTTAGTAGTTTTTGCTTGGTTAAGCGGACTTGTTCTTCACGCTTCAAAGTGCACCTCCCTTTCCTTGATGCTCGTATCATACAACATAATTGACTGACGGTTAATTATGTTAGAGCGAAAACTTGGATAAGCCCTATTTTTATCTAGTTAACATAATGTAATTAGTTGATACCGCCGAAGTCGATTTGATCCAGCAAGTCTTCCCTACTCTGCTGGTCGAGCCCCAAGTAGGCCAAGGTCATCGCCTCGCTGGAATGGTTGAGCAGCTTCATTACGAGTCCAATGTTGTAATTGGACTGTACGTACACCCGGTAAGCACCAGTTTTACGCATCGTGTGGGTACCGAGGTAGTTTAAGCCGAGTAAATCCCCCACCTTGTGCATGACTTTATAGTACTGATGCTCGGTAATATGGCGTTCCGGGCGTTGAAAGGAGGGAAAAAGCCATTCGCTGGTATAAACCTGGCAGTCCGGGTTAGCTAATTGGTAGTTGGTCAACCAACGGGCGTAGCGCTTGAGGTCTTTTTCGACCGGCTTCAAATAAAGGGTGTTTTGCTTGTGGGTTTTCTTGTCGACGATGAAGGCGTTGCGTCGTACCTCCCCTTCTTCATCAAACACGTCGGCCTTTTTTAAACTGATAACGTCGGACACCCGCAACAGGGTCGCCTTCCCGACTTGGAAGATCGTGTAGTTGCGTTGACCAAACTTGAAATTGTCACGCAAGGTCGCTAATACCTGGGATAACATCTGGGAGTCCTTAATGGGGAGTACCAACTGCTTCAAAAGATCACTTCTTTCCTGGGGGCTGTTTTTTAGCTATCCTCAATTATAGTCCTCATCACCCAAACCGTCAATTTTAGATCCTATTAAAACGGCATTCTCGGGGGCCTATTTGTATATTATAGTCCCCGTTTTTTGCCTATGAACACCCCTTTTTATAAATTCGCGCTGAGACTAAATGAATTTGGATGGGATGATGACTTACCCACCTCACTTCGTCTCAGGAGGAATGTTGTTTGTTTACATAATATAATTATCCAAAAAGCTTTCCATAATAAAAGCACCTCCCCTTCTTGGTTCGGTGCTCGTCATTTAGTGATGGATTTTGATTCGTTTGAAGGGAATTGACTCAATCAGGATTCCAAAGATAATTAGGAAGGAACCTAATAGAGTGATCGAAGTCAACTTGGTCCCCAGCAGGGTCACCGTCAAAAAGGTGGCGACCAATGGTTCGAAAGCGGATAGCATTCCAGTTAACGCTGGGGAGATGTATTTAACACTCCCCAAGAAGAAGGTGTAGGCCATCATGGTTCCAAAGACAATGATGTAAATCAGGTCCAGCCACTCTAGGCCGGTGAAATGTGGCACCGGGGTTAAGAAGAGGTTCGGACTAATGCATAATCCGCCCAAGAACATTGCCATCCCACAAACGGTGATTGTATCGTAACGGGCAAGCAGGCTTCGTGGTCGTGGAGCTAGGGTGTAGATTGACGCCGCCAGGGCTGCGCTGATCCCCACATCAGGGCGTTTGGGGTGATGGTCAAGGCGTCAAGACGGCCCCCCGTCACTAAAAGGAAGGTTCTCACTAGAGCGAAAATGATTGAAATTACGTCGATTCGGCGCGGCCATTCCCGGTTCCGGAACGCCAGCCAGAGAATGATTAAGACTGGCGACAGGTACTGGATAATGGTGGCGGTTGAAGCGTTACTGGTCTGAACGGCAAGCATGTAGGTTAGCTGGGAGTTAAAGTTCCCCAAGAAGGCGAAGATGACTAAGATCGCGATGTCGCGTTTGTTGGACAGAATCTCCTTAATTTGATCACGGTGCCAAGCCCGATCAAAAGCATAATCCCGCCCCCAAACAAAAGGCGCACCGTTACCAGCCAAATCGCGGTCATTGATGTGTTGGCAAATAGATACTGGGCAGCCGCCCCCGAGCCACCCCAAAAGGAGGCCCCAATAATGGCCATCCACAGTCCCTTACTCTTCTTCGTCATTCCTGTCGCTCCCATCAGTCTAATATTCTTCTAATATAACAAATATTGGGGACAACCAAAAGAGGCAAAAGAAAAACGGATGCCGGTAATTGACGTCCGTAGAATCTATTTAAGGGTTAGCGATTTTAGCCAGGTGGCGATTTGACCATCGTTATTAGAAAGAATCGTCCCCTGGTTGAGGGTGACATCGTAACCGTTCTGCTCAACCGTCCGAGCAAAGTAACTTTGTGACCTCCCGTATGTTGAACCACCCGAGGTTGCAAAGCCGGTTAAGGTCTTACCGTTTAAGTTAAGATCATCAATCACCGAAGCAATCATCCGCAATGGAATCCCCCACCAAATTGGGTGGCCGATCAGGATATTCTCATATTGACTGAGGTCCGGAAAGTCATCAACCATGTCCACCCGACGATTGTGTTCGTGTTGTTCGATTGAAGTCCGCGACTTATCATCGTGCCAATTAAGATCAGCAGAGGTATAGGGCGTGACGGGATGAATTTCAGCTAGGTCGGCGTTTAGTTAGTTGGTAACCTTTTCAGCAACCGCTTTTGTTGACCCGCTATCAGAATAGTATAGGACAAGACTCTTTGCCATTTTAATCATTCCTTCCGTTACTTGAATG
>SKES01000580.1_pt1 | contig 31093 bp, 33 predicted proteins | sample 4826851 | NCBI WGS metagenome assembly SKES01 (sample SAMN11008803, study PRJNA524170) | human gut metagenome | biome: Human fecal sample; material: Feces; isolation source: fecal sample from pouch patient p52 | host: Homo sapiens | place: Israel: Tel-Aviv | collected 2016-09-04 | reverse complement strand
CCATTCACTGTAATTCTCATCATTATCGGAGCCTCACCGTTCCGATTCAATTTCGTCCTACGAATGTAGAACAATAGACAAAATGTTGTTCTTTCCATCTTACTTGTTTTTTAATCACAAAACTAAATTTCCAAGAGCAACAAGTCAAGATGCAAAGCACTGATAAACAATGAATTATTTACTTAATAGGTGTACCTGGCATTGAAGGCAATCAGGTACACCGAATAGTACACCGAAAGAATGCTTTGATATGCTTATTTTTGCTATGTACCAAAAACAAAAAATCCCCGTAAAGTATTAATTTACAGGGATTTTCTTTGTTTTGCAATTCTTTCCAGCGGAGAGACAGGGTTCTGAACCTATTCATCTAACCGCCTATAAATCAGTTTTTTATTTTCCAATAATTCAAATAGGTAACGAAACAGTAACGATTCTCTATCGCTTTTCTGTCCAGCTTTGTCCGCTGTATGTCTGCCTATCTCACGGGTTCAAAGATACAACACATTTTTGAATTATGCAAATGTCTGAATATAAATGTTTCAGCTTAGGTGCAAGGTGCAAGCTATATATAGATATATACTTGCACCTTGCACCTATCCGACTTGTAACAGAAAACCTTATAGCTAATCAATAACAACAAAAATGAAAATAAATAGCTTTTTCTTTTGATGTCACCAAATGGTTACTTAACTTTGTCACCAAATAGTGACGCATATAACTTATGGAACTAAAAGAAACGGAAAAGCGGTTGCTTGAAGCAGTTAGTAAAGTAATCGAAGAAGAGGGTTTTACCAAAATAGGCATTAATCGCATTGCAAAGCAAGCGCAATGTGATAAGGTTTTGATATACCGCTATTTTGGTGGTTTAGACGGATTATTGGTAGCTTGGGCAAAACAATATGATTTTTATTCATTTGCCTATTCAGAGTTTATCAATCAGGTAGAACAGGCTACAACTTCCAATCTCCGGGATATAATAAAAGCGGTATTGTTGAAACAACTGGAATACTTGAAAGATAACCGGCTTATGCAGGAATTGTACGTGTGGGAGTTGTCGGGAAATTCATCATTCCGGGCAATACAGGTAGAACGGGAAAAAAACGGTCATAAATTGCAGTTGGAATTGGAAAAAAGATTGGGCGATAACTGTAATTTCTATATTACTATCATCATTGCCGCAATTAACTATATCATATTGTTTACCCGTCAATATAATATGTTTAACGGAATAGATTTCAGTAAACCGGAAGCATGGGATGAACTGAAAAGCGTTATATCCGATTATGTTGATATATTCTTGATGTCAAAAATAAAATGAAAAAGATACATCTACTTACTATCGTCTTGCTGTTCTTTACATTGCCAATTCTTGCTCAAAAGACAAACTATCTTTCCGAATGCGGCGGACAACAGGCAACAATCGTTTGGCAAGAGAATAGAACAAATGGAAAGATACACTTGGATGTAACACAAGGGAATGAACGGCACGAATATGTAATGAACAAGTCATTCCAAACTGAAAAATGGAAAGTTGTAAACCTACCGTCTCAAACTGATTTGACGATAGAACTACATAACGGCACATATTCGATAGCAGGAAAGCTCAAAGGCAAGTATATTGCCAAAACCGTTAAAAGTAAGGGCTATGTTTGGTATCAAAACATTGCTTATAATGCCGGAATATCGTTAAAGGATAAAAGAGCAATCAGATATGAATGTTTTCGTCCTGATAATATAAAGCTATATACAATGGTAGCAGAAACTCAGGGTACAGAAAAATTTGAGAGAATGAACGCCAATAAAATAACGGTCAGTCTTACAGGCTTTTTATCCGTCTTTTGGAGTTGTTCTTACTATTTTGACCCTGCAACATTAAAATTCATCGGTTATAAAGGTGTGAACGGGAAACCGGGAACACCGGAAACAATCATAAAAATAATGAAATGAAGACGATTATATTCTATTCATCCACCTATAATGGGAATACATTGAAAATTGCCGAAAGTATGGCTGCGGCACTTTCGGCTGAATTAGTTTCGATAGAAGCTAAAATATCCGATATAGACCTGTCAAAGTACGATTTAATAGGCTTCGGCTCGGCCATACATTTTGCCGGGCATAATATCCGGTTACAGCGTTTTGTTTCAGAATTGCCCTTACAGGAAAAGCAGGTCTTTATATTTTCTACCCGTTGCCGTCCGTTCTTGGGTAGTTATCACAAAGCACTGAAAGAAGTTCTAAAGCGACAAAAGGCTAATCTTGTCGGTGAGTTTTCTTGTGCAGGCTTTGACAGAACAGGTCCGTGGGTATTGATAAACGGCTATAATAAAAACAGACCTAACACCAATGACCTGTTCAAAGCCCGCTTGTTTGCAGAAAAACTGCAACAGAAGCTCAACCCGCTTTCTTTCATCGTCAAAGAAGCCATTACAGAATACAAACAAGGCGTTGCCTTTCGCATAAACGGAAAAAACAGAATAGCAGGTCGCAAAGTGGTATTCCTCAATACCACTTCGTGCATACAATGCGGAAAATGTATGAAAGTCTGCCCGATGAATATTTTTTCCAAAAGCGATACCATCCTGCCGATGAATGACGAAAATTGCATCCAATGTCAATTATGCGCCAAGAATTGCCCAACGAGTTCTCTATACATCCATGAGTCGTTTGCAAACGGGATGCGTATTGCCGTGCGGGAAATGTTCAGTACAAAACTGCAAAATCGTTATAAAGCCAAAGTAGAATAAGTTTTGAATGATTTTGATAAAATATTGGCGCAATTAAATATAGAGATAGACGAAATCGACCTCTACGGCTATGATATTATTGAAACTTCTCTTTCAATGCAAAGCACCGAATGTCTTTTTCATACAATACTGCAGTGGAATAAAAGAATTAATTTTGCAATCGCAAATATATCTGTCAAATTGTTGTTTTTATGGAATTTAGAATCATATATCCATCTGCGCTTCTTGCCCCGTTTGTGAAATACTACTGGGTGTTTGAGCGGAATTATCTTGTCCGAACCATCGAGCGAGGTATTCCGATTGGGTGTATGCAGTTGGTATTCCACCGAAAGAATCGTGTATTCTCGACAGCAATTAACGACTTCCAGCCAAAAGCATTTATCGAGGGACAAATGTCATCCTATTGGGATTTACAGTATGAGGGAGAAAACGAAACAATAGCCATAACATTCACCCCACAAGGAGTACAGGCTTTCTTTAGTACTCCATTGTCCGAGTTTTACAACAAGAATACTCCAGTAGAATGTATCGGAGACAAACTATTTATAGATTTGCAGCAAGCAGTATTGAATGCTGATGATAAAATAGACTGCATCGGAATTATAGAATACTATTTGCTCGAAAAAATAAAAAACTTAAAACCTGAAATAGCTGTTTCAGAAGTTATCATTCAGCAAATTGAATATGATTGCAATACTTCCATTGAATGGCTTGCAAATGTTTCTAACCATAGCTATAAACAATTTTGCCGCAACTTCATGAAAAGCATAGGTATTAACCCTAAGCAACTTGCACGGATTATTCGTTTTCAAAATACGTTGGCAACACTGCAAGCCGGAAATAAAGAAAGCCTTTCTGCACTTGCCTTTAGGTGTGGATATTATGACGCTTCACACATTACGAGAGAGTTTAAAGAATTTTCAGGTTATACCCTGAATGAATACATCAATATTTACAATCCCTTTTCTGACTATTTTTTGCAGAAAGAGTTAATTCAAAACAGAGCTTATGATAAGACATGCACTGATTGACGAGAAGAGAAAAACATACGAGTGGATGTGTTTGTCCGACACCGCTGCCGCCCACATGGGAGGTGCGGAGTTTTCAGTAAATCCAATCCCGACTTGGGAAGAGTTTCAAGAAGCATTTGAAGATTGGTATTATACCCGTGACGGCAGGAAATTCGGTTCGGTGATGATTATCTTTAATGAAAATAAAGAAATCGGCTGTACCTGCTATGCCTGCTTTCATCTGCACGAGCGAATGGCGGAACTGGACATTTGGCTGAAATCCGAATCTGAATGCGGCAAGGGTATCGGGACGCAAGCCTTAAAAGATACTATCGACTACTTAAACAAAGAATTGAGTATCAACAAATTTCTGATTCGTCCCTCTGAAAGAAATGTGAGAGCTATCAAATCGTACCAAAAGGCAGGATTTACCTACCGGAACGATAAAGAGAATGTTTTGCGCAGATATTACAAAACGGAGTTTTTCGATACATATAAAAGCGGAGATTATGGATTCGAAAATACGGCTGTTCTTACGCTTGAATTATAGATAAAATACTCAAAGTTTAATGAAACAATATTCTGATGAAATAATATCCAAAATCAATGCAGAAGTAGAAACGTGCTGCGTAGATGGTGACTTATCTTCCGATAAAGCTCTGTACATGATTAATTTCATAAGACCTTTATTTGAGGAACTGCGGGCATTCACCCACCAGTATGTATTTCACAATGAAAACGAGGAGATTTGTTTCTTCAAAGAAACAAAACCTACTATCATGAGTAAGCTGATATACTTTAATGACATTTATACGCTTGAACTAAGAAAGCCAAGCGGCAGTAAAGAGGTTGTGAAAGCATATTATCAAAAAAGGTTGGGGGCAATAACAGAGTTTTGCAACGCCAATCTTGACTTTTACCAATATTATCGCTCTAAAGCTACTCACTTAGATAAATACTATTTCCTTAGAGGACATGAGAATTACAAATTATGCCACAACTGTGGTATGTTTGATAAAGACCCTATGTTTTCGACTTGTTGCGACCACAAGGTAGCAAAAATGCTGGCTTATGATATGTTGGAAATTTATCTCCAACAACGATTGCAAGAGGTAGAAAGACAAGAAGTAATAGAAATCAGCCGAGCTTCACTTCCCGACAATCCTTTCCGGTGGACGGGTACAAAAATAGCTGCTATTGAATTGGGATATGCAATATATGCAGCAGGTGTTTTGAATAATGGCAATGCCGACATCAAGGAGATAATGACCTATATCGAAGCGTCCTTTAAAATTGATTTAGGAGATTATTATAGAACTTATCTTGCTATGCGGGAAAGGAAGAAAGACAAAACATCATTCCTTACCAGTCTTATAAATAAGTTATTGCGAAAAATGGAAGACGACGACAAGCTGTAATAAATCACTTATAAAAAACTACCAAGTTACCACCAACTTGGTAGTTTTTTTATGCCCTTTTTTAAAGAGTGTTTCTACCCTTAAATTCCTCTATTTAGCCCTGTTTTGACACCAATTTCTACAAAAAATAAATCAACCAACTTGGTTGTATCTTGTAAGTTTTATCTTTTGAAACCCTCCATCTTTGCAGCAAATCAATTAGTTAGCAACATGGAAATAATAACATTCGAGTCAAAAGCCTATAAGGAATTAGACAACAAGATTACCGCTATTGCGGATTACATTTTCAACCACATAGAAGCGGAAAGCATCAATGAGGACGAAATTTGGGTGGATAGTTACGAGGTCTGCACATTCTTAAAAATCAGTGAAAAGACACTCCAACGTCTGCGAGTGGCTGGAACTATTGCCTACTCTAATATTCGAGGACGTTACTTCTACAAAATCAGCGAAGTAAAACGGATGCTGGAAGAACGCTTGATAAGAAGTAACAAAGAGAATATTCAAAACCTGATAACCAACCATCAGCTATATGTTAAGGAAAGAAGAAATCTTAGAAAGGACAAATAACGGGCTATCTGTGTTCAAACACTATATACCGGGTAACTGGCGGATAGGTCGCAATTTCCTGAACCCGCTTTACGAGGATAACAAGGCATCGTGTAACATCTATTTTGACCGCCGGAATGGTAGCTATAAAATGAAAGACTTCGGCAACGATAGTTATAGCGGTGATTGTTTCTTTTTCGTGGGGCAACTCAAAGGACTGGACTGTAATAATCCGGTGGACTTTGTGGAGATATTGGAAATCATTGACCGGGATTTGGGGTTGGGACTGGCAGCAGGCAACCCGATACCTGTTACCCGCACTTCCTACCGGATGGCGACACCCATACCGGAAGAAACACCTGAAAAGGAAAGCAAACCTTACCAGTTCAGGGAACAGAAATTTCCGCTTGCCGAATTGATGTACTGGCAACAATACGGCATCACCCCAGAAATATTAGAACTGTACAAGGTTTGTTCCCTACGGGATTTTCAAAGTGAAACGGCAGACGGTACACCATTTACTTATACTTCGTCCGTGGCAGAACCGATGTACGGTTATAAAAGTAAACGGTATATAAAACTATATCGTCCGTTCTCGAAAACCCGCTTTCTGTATGGCGGCAGCATCGGTGAAAATTATTGTTTCGGGCTGGAACAACTGCCCGCAAAAGGTGATACGCTATTTATCACGGGCGGAGAAAAAGATGTTATGGCAATGGCGGCACATGGTTTTCACGCTATCTGCTTTAACAGTGAAACGGTGACTATCCCGCCTACCCTAATTTATAAACTGACGTTCCGTTTCAAACATATAATCTTGCTATATGACACTGATAAGACGGGTAAAGAAAGCGCACGCAAACAGGAAAAACAGTTAGAAGAATTTGGTGTAAAACGCCTGCTCTTACCACTTCCCGGTACAAAAGAGGAAAAGGATATTTCCGATTATTTCAAAGCGGGAAATACCCGTGAAGATTTCCTTAAACTTTTCATTGAATTTTTAGACAACCTTTATAGCGATACATTGATTATGCTTAAATCGTGCGAAATAGACTTTAATAATCCTCCGGCAAAAGCTCAGGTGATAATTTCTGCCGGGGATGTCCCATTGGGGACACAAGGCAACCTGTTCGGTATCACTGGTGGCGAGGGAACGGGAAAAAGTAATTATGTTGCTGCAATGGTAGCGGGGTGTATCTGCCCGGCAGGGGCAGAAGTGGACACGCTCGGCATACAGATAGCACCCAACGGCAAAAGTAGGGCAGTTTTGCTGTATGATACGGAACAGTCGGAAGTGCAACTATTCAAGAACGTAAGCAACCTGTTAACCCGTGCCAAGCAGCCGGATAAGCCGGAAGAACTGAAAGCATTCTGCCTGACGGGTATGTCTCGCAAAGAACGCTTGCACGCTATTGTTCAGAGTATGGATAAATTCTATTACCAGTACGGCGGCATCCAGTTAGTAGTTATTGACGGCATCGCTGACCTTGTAAAAAGTGCGAATGACGAAGCGGAAAGTGTAGCAGTGATAGATGAATTATACCGATTAGCTGGAATTTATAATACCTGTATTCTTTGCGTGCTGCACTTTGTTCCGAACGGATTGAAACTACGTGGACACTTGGGAAGTGAATTGCAGCGTAAAGCGGCTACAATTCTTTCCATCGAAAAAGACGATGAACCCACGCAGTCGGTAGTGAAAGCCCTGAAAGTAAGGGATGGCAGTCCGCTGGACGTTCCCCTGATGCTCTTTGCTTGGGACAAGGTAGCCGGGATGCACCTTTACAAAGGAGAAAAGCCACGTGAAGAAAAGGAAAAACGCAAAGAAAAGGAATTGGTAAGCGTTGCCCGTGATATTTTCGGGCGGCAAACCCATATCACCTATATAGACCTTTGCGAACAGTTGCAGCAGGTTTTGGACGTGAAAGAACGTACTGCAAAAAGTTATATCCGCTTCATGCGGGAACGGGACATAATCATTAAAGACCCGTCCAACCAAAGTTATTACATAATTGGTTTAATTTAATCCGGCAGCCTTATGTACATAGATAGAGAAGATTTTGTAGCATGGATGGAGCGTATCATGGATAGGTTTGATATGCAGGACAAAAAGATAGACAAAGTGATAAAAGGACGTAATTGTTTGGACGGGGAAGAACTACTGGATAATCAGGACTTGTGCCTGCTTCTGAAAGTAGCTCCCCGAACGCTGACCCGTTATCGTAAAAAGGGAATACTCCCTTTCCTTATGCTGGATGGCAGGTGTTATTACCGTGCCACGGACGTACACAAGCTAATCCGGGAGAAAACCGATTAATTTTTTCTTTTCTAATGGCTTTCAGTCCTGCTTTGTCGTGAGATAAGGCGGGATTTCTTTGTCTTATATGCAGGAGATTTCAGGGATTTGGCTAACTTTGCAAAAGTTACATAAGGAAAGGGATAAAGATGACTTAAATCCCCCTTTCAAAAGGAACATATATTACGACCAAAGTATTATTTTTGCAGTATAATTGGATGAAAATGAGAAGTATTCTTAAAGATGATTCCTATAAAACAAAATATGGCAGCGGACTATCAACAGACGTTGTTGAATTTAAACATATAAAAAATTACTTAATTAACAAATTAGTGTATGAACGAACAACCAATTTCAGAAATAATTATCGCATTGGAAAAAAAAGCTATGGAAGCATGGCTCAATGGCAATCCCACTCCTTTTCTCGACCTTTATTCGAGGGATTTTTCTTATTTCGACGCCTCTCAGGAATGGCGGCTCGATGGTTGGGAAAAGATAAAAGAATTATATGAAAACATACGAGGGAAAGCAAAAATGGATAAGTTCGAAATGATAAATCCTATTGTGCAAGCAATTGATACAATGGCAGTCCTTACCTACAACTTACATATACATTCAGATGAAAAGGTATGGAAAGAAAACTGTACAGAAGTGTATCGGTTAGAAGATAATAACAAATGGAAAATAATCCACAGCCATATTTCACCAACTAAGCCTGCTATTAGTTAACTGTATTTTGTAGCTTTGGGTACTAAAACCATTCAGTGTAAAATAAACTAACGTAAATCAATCTAAAATTAAGCAGTGATGAAATTCAGCAATGTGAGATTATTAGTCAAAGACTATGAAAAGTGTTTCAAATTTTATACCGAAACACTCGGCTTGGAAGCAGCTTTTAATATTGAAGGCTGCTATGGAAGTTTTAAAGTAGCGGAAAATATCGAAGGATTGGCGATATTTTCGTCTGACCTCATGGCTCCCGTGGTTGGTAATGGAGAAAAAAATCAGCCGACCGATTGCAGAGAAAAAATGATGGTGTCATTTGAGGTTGACAGTGTTGATGAAACCTTTAAAACTCTTTCTGCAAAGGGCGTTAAGTTTATCAGTCAGCCCGCCGATATGCCCGGTTGGGGGATGAGAGTTGTTTACTTGAGAGACCCTGAAGAAAATCTGATTGAACTTTTCACGCCTTTGAAAACAGAGTAGATAGTTTTGGCTGGCGAGATTTTAAAATGCCAACCGTGACAGGAAATTTATCGAAACGACATTTAACATCGGTAACTTTTTGATTTCAGAGATATAAATTGACTAGATAACAATTAAATGACTACCTTTGCAAAAGTAACATAAGGAAATAACGGCGATTGAACAGTAATCTGTGATTTCGCCTTTATATATAACATATTCGTTCGCAGAACGTCTCAAAGTAGAAAACTGGCACTTTTCAATAATGACGAGATTTTCAGCGCAATGTCTATGCTATGTTTTAACATAGCGTGGGCTTGCCTGTTTCGTCATTAAGGTATGCCAGTACCTCTACTTTGAAGCAGTGTAAGTTCACGCTTCTTTTTTTGATGTATTTGCGAACAGTTTATAAAAAGTAACTGTTAAATACTCAATTATGAAACACTTAAAAACTTGTATTGCTGTATCTCTCGATGGCTTCATTGCCACAAAGGATAATGAATTGGACTGGATGCCTGAAAACGTAAGAAAAGAGATTTCGGCAACCTATGAACAACCCGGTATATTTCTTGCCGGAGTAAATACCTATACCTATATCTTTGAACATTGGGGCGGATGGCCGTACAAAAGTAAAAAGACTTTTGTAGCGTCCCACTACGACACCAATGTGACCGAAAAGGAGAATGTAACCTTTCTTACCGATATGCCTTTGCGGGCAATCAATGAACTTAAATCAAGTTCGGAAACGGATATTCAGGTTATTGGCGGGGGCAAGTTTATAACCTCGCTGATTGAAGCGTCCCTGCTGGATGAAATAAGCCTGTATATCGTTCCGGTCATGCTGGGGGACGGTATAAAGTTCATAGGAAAGACGTTCGGGGCAAAGTGGGAACTGACCGGACACCGGGTTATAGACAATCAGGTCGTTTGCCTGACCTACCAGTATAAAGGAGAATGATTTAAAAAAGCACCCGGTATCCCTCCGGGTGCTTCAACCACAAAAATTTCAATTATAATCTATCTATAATGAAACTTTCCGTGGCAAATATAACGATTTTCGTTTTACTTCTTCGGTTTGTCTTTCTTTTCCGGAAACACGAAAGTAACATTAAACTGCTCGTCAAAAGCAAGCGAAGCATCGAATGCTTTGCCGTTCCTGCTTTTGAAACCTTTGATTAGTGCGGTTTTCCCGGTAGTCACCAGTTCGGTAATCTGTTTGTCCGTCAGTTGCTTTTCGCTCTTGTTGCGGAAGATGGTAACGGAACAGTCCACATTGGAACATTTGGCGACTTTGGGATAGAAAAGGATGCGCCCGGTCTTGCATTTGGGACAGATACAACTACCACCCGAAGCAAACGAAAGCTGGACGTCCAACAGTTCAGCCGTGATTTGCCTTGCATATACTTCGATGCCTTTACGGAACGTGTCGGGGTTCATTTCTCCGCTTTCTATTTTGGCAAGTGTATTTTCCCACATTCCTGTCATTTCCACATTGGCTATTTTCTTGTCCCGGATGATGTTGTAAACGGCAAGCCCCTTTTCGGTCGGGACAAGGTTCTTTTTCTCCCGGACGATATACTGGCGGGAAAACAGCGTTTCGATGATGGCTGCCCGTGTTGCAGGCGTGCCGATACCCGTGTCTTTCATGCTGGCTTTCAGGTCGGCGTTTTCCAGTTCCTTGCCTGCGGTTTCCATCGAAGAAAGCAGGCTGCTTTCCGTGTGTAACGGTTTGGGCTTGGTCTGTTTCTCCAGCAGTTCAATATCGGAAAGAGATAAGCTATCTCCGTTCTGCATGGCGGGCAGGGTGGTGTTATCCTCGCCATCCTCTTTTTCTGCGAATACGCCACGCCATCCGGCGGACTTGATGACAGACCCTTTGACCGTGAAAAGTGACCCTGCACAATCCAGCGTTACACTGGTAACGTCTTTGACGCATTTTTCTGAAAAGGCTTCCAGCATACGTCCGGCTATCAGTTCATAGATTGCCTGTTCGTCCGCTTCCAGCTTGCCGGGCAGGTTTTCCGTCACTATCAGGGCGTGATGGTCTGTTACCTTACTGTCATTTACCGAACGGGAGTTTAAAGTTTTGCCTTTCATTCCTGCGGCATATCCGGCAAAACGGCTGTACTTTTCCAAATCAGCCAACTGTTCGGGGATTTCCTCGAACACGTCCTGCGAAATGTAGCGGCTTCCGGTTCGGGGATAGCTGATTAGTTTACCCTCGTATAGCTTTTGTGCGATAGATAGGGTTTTGTCTGCGGAAAAGTTCAGTTTCGTATTCGCTTCTTTTTGGAGCGTGGTTAAATCATACAGAAACGGCGGTTCTTGGTTCACTTCCTTGCGTTCTACGGATTTCACCTGTACCGTTTCCACTTCCTTTATCCTTTGCAGTGTGTCGATGGCGCTCTGCTGCATATCGTATTTATTTGCGGACAGGGCAGTAAAGGAAACATTGTCCTTTGCTGCCTGTAATTTCAGTTGCCAATACTTTTGCGGGACAAAGTTCTTGTTCTCTAAATAGCGGTTGCATATCATCGCCAACGTGGGCGACTGTACCCGTCCCAAAGAAAAAGTACCCTGTCCGGCTGCCACGCTTAACGCCTGCGATGCGTTAATGCCTATCATCCAGTCCGCTTCACTGCGTGCCTGTGCCGAACGAAACAGGTTGTCATACAGGTTACCGGCTTTCAGGTTTTGCAGTCCCTCACGGATTGCCTTGTCGGTAAGGCTGCTTATCCATAAGCGGACAAACGGCTTGCCACATCCGATATACTGGTAGATGTAACGAAAGATTAACTCGCCCTCGCGACCTGCATCAGTGGCGCAAATTATCTTGTCTGCCCGGCTGAATACTTCCTTTATTACCTTTAGCTGTTTCAATGCGCCGGGGTCTGCCTTGTACCCCTTTTCCGCTTTCACCTGCCGGGGGACAAGCTGAAAGTTGTCCGGCAGGATGGGTAAACTTTCCCGGCGGAAATTCTGTACCCCGTAGGCTTCCGGCATTGCCAGCCCTACAAGATGGCCGAACGCCCAGGTAACGAGATACCCGTTACCTGAAAGATAGCCATCTTGTTTTTCGTTCGCTCCTACTATGGCTGCTATACTTTTAGCCACGCTCGGTTTTTCTCCGATTATTGCAATCATTATTTTTCTGTTTTAAATGTTCTACTTCTTTTTGTCTTAGGATTTTCCGGTCATAATAGATGTGGTCGCCATCTACATAAAATTGTCGGTTCTGTTCGTCAATAGCTTTCCAGTCCGCCCTGTAACAGGCAAAGACGAACAGGACAGCACCGACAATCGGGATAAGGATTAATGCAGCCATCATCTTTTACGTCCCCTGCTTTGCTTGGGCTTGTCGGATTGTTCCTGCTTCTCCTTTTTATCCTGCTTGGTTTTCTGTTTTTCAGTGGGCTTGTCCTGACCCTTTTTCAAGGGTTCTTTCACTTTCTTGGTGGATTCATTGGTCTTGCCCTCCGAATTGACTGCCACCTGTGTGCGGTTCTTGCTTGCCGGAGTAATTTCTTTCACGGCGGAACGGTCAAAACTGGGGTTGTCACTGTAAAAGCCCAGTTTCTTCTTGTCGTGGTTCACCTGAATGTAAGCATCGTATTCGCCCCCTCTCTTGTCTTTCAGCCCGGCTACAAAGATGGTTTTGTCATTGACTAAATCCTGCTGTTGCTGGCGGGACAGCTCTATTCCTGAAATACTCTTGGGAATGGTTACACCGTCACTGGTGACAAGGTTGTTCTGCTGTGCCTGTTGTTGCTCCTGTGACTGTTTGGCATTGGGATAGATAAATTCCAAACTTTTCTTGTCGGCATTGACCTGAACGGTAGCGGAAAATGGTTTTTTCTTGTTGGAAATCATATCTTCAAGGAATATGCCTTTTCCCTCCCGCAAGGCTTCCTTTTGCTCCTTGTTCAGTTTGATACCTTTTATTTCATCAGGTATCTGAACGCTGCTTGCCCGCATGGAAACCAGTTCGTTTGTCACTTTATCCACACTGACGAAAGAGGGTATCATTTCCCCCGTGATATAGTTTTTTAGGTTTACTATGCGTCCCATGTTTCCCGTTTCAAGAAGATTGGCTTTGTCCTCTTTAGAAAATTCATGTCCGAAGAACGGGCGTTCAAGTTCCGGCTTTTGTCGGATGCCGTGTATAGCCAAAACTACATTCCCGTCTTTGTCGTGCCGGAAAGATAAACGTGCATCCATCTTCATAATGGCGGAATTGTAGTTTCCCGAAATGGTGAACGCTCCGGGTGACTTATAGCCCCTTAACATGGGTTCTAAAGCCTTTGCCTTTTCAAGCTGTTCTTTGGATAGCCCGAAGTTCTTCAGGGCTTCCCAGTCCACTTTGTCGGGGTCGATGTAATACTTGCTTTTGTCGGGCTGCTGCGGTGCTTGTGCCGTTGCTTCTTGCTGCGGTTGCTGCGTTTGGGTCGGCTGTTCGTTCTTCACTTCCTGTTTCAATGTTTCAGGCTTTACCCGGTAGCGGTCTATGTCCGCTTCATTTTCCGGTGTAGGGTTGTTGAAGTTCTCTCTAATCATCGGCTCGATTTTGGGAAGCTCAATCTTCGGGATTTTGAAGAAGTTGAAGCGGGTGGGGTTCTTCAACTGGTTTATCATGTTGGAAAAGAAATTGGAAAAGAAATCCCCGTGACGGTCGAATTTCAGGATTTCGCTGTTGTTCTCCGGCGGTACGGTTTGAAGCTCTCCGTTTTCATCCACGCCTTTTACTGCGCTGATTGTCTTTTTCTCCTTATCCAGTACAAGAAGAATATCCATCATCTGTTCGTCAGTGGTGGACTGGTTGGCTGTGTTTACATCCATAACTTTTTGAATTTTAGTGAATAAATAAAATTATCGGAAGTAAAAGTACGGATGAAATAGAGTATATTTAAGGATTTGGGAACGGGTGGCTTCATTAGTCCTCGTATGTCCTTATTTGTCTCCATAAACAAAAACGGCAGCTTGTCAAAAGCCGCCGTTTTATCAGATTTACCGATACTATTATTCTTCGGTCTTGATTAGGTGTTGCAAATCCGGGTCGTTCTTTATCCGTTCCATTTCGTCCGTGACAATCTGCTGGACTTCCTGCTTGACCCGGTTGTAATTTGCCTGTATTTCTTCCTGCATCCGGTCGTTCCCGTTCTCGTCCCTGAAATCTATAATTTGGGGCAGTTTCTTATATTGGGATGTTTCCTGCTTTACTTGCTCGTTATCCACCACAATTTCCGCATGGAATATCTTCTGCTCTATCCTTTCATCGAAGTTGTCGCTGACTGCACCCACGAACATACCCTGTGTCAAGTTGGATATTTTGCTGGGAGGTATCAAACTATCCATCTGCGTACTGATTGAGGTTGATTTATCATTCCGGTTGATAGTCATGCTTTGCCGTTTTTGAAGTACTTTTCCAAAACGGTCTGAAAGCGTTTTTGCCGTTTCGGAAACCACCTGACCGGAAAAGATGTTCCCCACTGTATTTTCAATTACTTTGCTTTCCTTATCTCCATAGTCCCGGCGTAACTGGCTGAAATCCTGAAAGCCCAAACAAACAGCCACCTTGTTGCTTCGTGCCGTTGCTATCAGGTTATCCAGTCCCCGAAAATAGATGGTCGGTAGCTCGTCAATGATTACGGAACTTTTGAGTTGGTGCTTCTTATTTATCAGCTTTACGATACGGGAATTATACAATCCCAAAGCACAGGAATAGATGTTTTGACGGTCGGGATTGTTACCAACCACCAAAATTTTAGGTTCCTGCGGATTATTAATATCCAATGAAAAATCATCACCTGTCATTACCCAATACAGGGCAGGTGAAATCATTCTTGAAAGCGGGATTTTAGCACTTGCAAGCTGCCCTTGCAACTGGTCTTGGGCATTAGATTCCCATGCGTCCATGAATGGTGAAAGGTAGTTTTCCAGTTCGGGATAACTGGTTAAAATAGTGAACGTATCGGCATATTTCTTGTTCAGAAACTCGATGGCGTGAGGGAATGTACAATACTTACCACCCTGATAGATGCGCAAATACCAAATGATAGAAGCCAGCAGGATAATCGGGCTTTCCACAAAGAAATCTCCCTGTTTGGTTATCCAAGAGCGATTCAAATTTAACATGATGGTATAACTGGCTTCGTATGCGTCCGATATGTCCGTCATGAATGCCGGATTTATCGGGTTGCATCGGTGACTTTTACGTGGGTCGTCAAAGTTAATCATGTAGAATTTAGGCTTTACCTTATACCCGTCTAAATGATTAATTAAGTGATTATAAGCTATCTCCGAAAGGTCAGGAAATTTGTAGTCATAAATGTAAACAGCAAATCCTTTTTCAATTTGCTGTTTGATGTAATTATTGACTATCGCATACGACTTTCCCGAACCGGGCGTACCCAATACCATGCTTGCCCTGAACGGGTTTACAACGTTTATCCACCCGTCATTCCACTTCTTTTTATAGTAGAACCGTGTTGGCAGATTGATGGAATACTCGTTTTCTATCAGGCGTGTTTCCTGTGCGAAACTTTCATTCTCGGTATTAAACACATCATCCATCAGGTTATTTTTCAACAGGCGGGAAATCCATACTCCGGCAGCCAACAGGGAAAGATACCCGGCTGTCATGGTAAAGATATACAATGCCGTGTTTGCCGCCAGTGGCAACGGCAGAACCAATAACCACCAGTTCAGGAAAAACAGGATAAAACCGATTGTCAGGAACACATAAATCTTGTTCCACGTGATTTTTTCCTCTTTCACTCCCTTTGTACCCAAACAGGAAAGCGCAAGGAATACCACCGAAAAAAGTTTGGTGTACAGGATATTGGAGAACAGCCCGGCGGTACGCTGGAAGTTCAACAGGATTTTATCGACTACCCCGATATTGATGCCCCATTCCCGGAACGACTGGTAACAAAACCAGTAAATGTTTATCACTACAAATAAAATACTGATTGCCCGCATAAAGTCCATAACCTTTGCAAGACCTCTTAAATCATCTTCATTCTGCATAATTGAAATTTCTAAGGATTACTAAATACGTCTTTGTTTCTTCTTCTTTTTCTTCTTCTTGGGTGGCGGAACTTGGCTGTTGTCGGGCGGGGTATCATTCCCGCCGGATAACAGGCTGAACAGTCCGGCAATAGCATTACCCGTACTTTCAGAAAGTTGTTCGACCTGCTGGTGCGGATAGCTTTCTTTCGGGGAATGCTCCCGAACGTCCTGTTTGCTGTTTCCCGTCAAAGTACGGGAGCCAGTAAACAAGTCGTTGAACACATTGGCGGAAAAGTCCTTTCCCAACCGTGAACCGTTCAGGACGGTACGGTTTTCGTGGTCGATGAATGTTACCCCATATATCCTGCCTGTATCGTTCTGACGGAAAAGTACATCTATACCTTTCGCTTTCAAGTCTGTAACCAATTGTTCCCGGCTGCGGGTGGATTTCATCACTGCGCCGACTGTCCGGCGGGTACACTCTTTCAGGTTCTTGTCCTGAATGTCCTTTGCGGATTTCTTGATGTGTCGCTGGATGGCTTCGTAACCTACCGATTTATCCAACGAGGAAGATTTGAACGGGTTACCTTGTTTCTCCCCCTTGTCATTGGTTGCCGAATAGACAATGCCGTTATAAGGTTTGCCGTTCACTTCCCCTTTCACTTCCTCCGCCTGTACATTATATATAGATAGCAGGGCTTTGTACTCCGTGAAACTCTGAAAACGGTAACTGCTGGCAAGGGCTTTCACCGTATTGGATAACTGGTGCTTTACGTCCCCTGCCCGGTAGTCCACCTTTTTAAGTTCCGGGCGGTCGGCAGCCTGTTTCTTCTCTGCCGGATGCAGCCCGTACTTCTGTTCCAGTTCACGGGTGATTTGCTTGCTGCGGACATGCTCGAACTTGTCGTTTATCTTTTTGCCCGTATCGTCCACCCGGATGGAAACGATATGTATGTGATGCCTTGCAATATCTTCGTGCTTGTACACCATATACGGCTGGTTACCGTACCCCAACTTATCCATATATTCTTTGGCAATATCCGCAAGCTGGCTGTCGGAAAGCACATCGTTCGGGTGTGGGTTCAGGGAGATATGGATAATCGGCTTTTCCGTTTTCAGGTCTGCGGGCAGGTGCATATCGAAGCATTCCATACAACGCCGGATGCTGAAATTTCCGTCCTCGCTCTCGAACATCCGGTTGCTTAAAAGTACCTTTCCCTGCTCTTCATCCACCTTGTTTTGGTTGTAGGAGAGCGCACCGAACAGGGAACTGCCTACGCTTATCTTTGCAACCATCTTGTTTCAAACTCACGGGTCAGTTCAATAATTTGGCGGTTCAGGTCGGCAAGTGCTATCGTTGCCTTTTCCAGTTTATAGAGAAATGCGAGTGCTTTCTTCTCTGAAAAATTGGTATTTAGAGCCTTTACCACCTGATTATAATTCACGGCAATACCCCTGAACTGGGAGTATAAAGCGGTCAGCCGGGTATAATATTCGACTGCCGCCTTATCGATTTTAATCACTTTGAACGGCTCGCCGAAGATGCGGGCGGTGATAAAGTGCGCTTTGGTGCGCATACCCGACTGGTCGAACAATGCCAAGAAACGGGCGTGGTCTGTCGCATTGAAGCTGACGGAATACCTGAACACTGCCGGGTCTGCTTTGGGCTTTCGTCCTGCACCACCCGGACGGGGCGCATTTTCATTTTTCTGTTTCATGATTCATTTCTTTAAAGGGTTACGACTTCGGAGTGACCCATGTCCCGGCTTCGTCCGGGCAAGGCGTTCAAAGCTGCTGAAAGAATTTCAAGCAGCGCAGAACACACCTTGCTATTTGCCAGTGCAAATAAAAATCCGCCTACGGACGGATTGGAGTTAGCGGATATTGGAACGCTCCCGGTGTCGGGGGCTTGGTTAGCCTGACCGATACCTTTCGGCTGCAAAGTAACGGGTATTAAAAATGCTGTGAAATAGCGGGTTATAGGACAAATGAGGACAAACGGGGACATTTGAGGACACCTTTCAAAAGGGGTTGTTTTTCTACGTTTATTTGTCCCGGATTTCAGAAAGAAAGCAATATGGATAGATGGAAATATGTATTGGCAAGCGGACGGAAAGAAAGCGGATTTGAAAACTTGAAAACAAGATTTCAAGATTGCAATCTTTCAAGAAAGCAGGAAAGCAAACCGGATGGAATGATTGAAAGAAAACAGCCTTTCAATCGGGAAAGCAGACTGTCTGCAAAGAAAGCAATCTGTCTTTGTGGAATGAATGAAAACAAAGAAGCGAGAAAGAAAACAGGCTGTCTTTGCAGAAAGGAAACAATCATTCCGGCTTTGAGGCTTTCAACATGGAACCAAAGAAAACTATCCGTCAATCTGAACGGATGGAATGAAATAAAGATGTATCACAAAAAAGAATTATTACAATGAAGAAAGAAACCTTGTATGTGGCTTTCTCCACCCAAAAGGGCGGGGTCGGCAAAACAACGTTCACCGTCTTGGTAGCGAGTTACCTGTATTACTTGAAAGGGTATAACGTGGCTGTGGTGGATTGTGACTATCCGCAGCACAGCATCAGTGCCATGCGCAAACGGGATGCCGAACAGGTGAACAGTGATGAGTATTACAAACAGCTTGCCTTTCACCAGTTCAAGACACTGGGAAAGAAAGCGTACCCGGTGCTTTGCAGTTCACCGGACGAAGCGATAAAAACGGCGAATGAATATCTTATGTCTGCCGGGATGGACTACGATGTGGTCTTTTTCGACCTGCCCGGAACGGTGAACAGTGAGGGCGTTATCAACTCCCTTTCAGGGGTGGATTATATTTTCACTCCCATAGCCGCCGACCGGGTGGTATTGGAAAGCAGCCTTTCCTTTGCAGTGGCTATCCATAAACTGCTGGTAAAGAATGAAGCGTGCCGACTGAAAAGGCTGCACCTGTTTTGGAACATGGTAGATGGGCGGGAAAAGACAGACCTCTACACCCTGTACGAGCAGACCATCGGGGAACTGGAACTACCCCTGATGAAAGTATTTATCCCCGACACGAAGCGATTCAAAAAGGAACTGGACGCACAGCGCAAAACCGTGTTCCGTTCCACGCTGTTTCCGGCGGACAAACGGCTGGTAAAAGGCAGCAACATGGAAGAACTGATAACTGAAATCGCATACCTTATAAAACTGTAACGATATGGCAAAGCAAAGCGGCGGGAAACCGAAAATAGACGAGGATTTTATGAAAGAGATTATTTCACAGGGCTTGCCCGTGAAAAAACAGGAAACACCAACTGTGACGGTGAAAACGGAAATAGAAACGCCGGATAAGCCGGACGATAAAGCGGGTTCAGTGGAAACAGCAAATAAACCGGAAATCAAGGCAGAGCCAAAGGAAGAAAAGGCAGTGAAAGAACCTGCCCGCCGGAAAAAGAACGCTCCGGGTGACTACCGGGAAACCTATTTCATGCGGGTGGACTTGACCGACCGCCAACCGTTATATGTCAGCCGTGCCACGCACGAAAAGCTGATGAAGATAGTAACCGTTATCGGCGGGCGCAAGGCGACCGTGAGCAGCTATGTAGAAAATATCCTGCTCCGGCATTTCGACCAGTTTCAGGACGAGATAAACGAACTGTACGAAAGCAAATTTGAAAAGCCGTTCTGATATGGTGAAGTGGTTTATTATCGGAACGCTCCTGTATTACGCCATCCTCTTATGGCGATACCGGGACAGCTTGGGAACATGGTTCACGGGTGGAAAAAGAGAGCCGGAACAGCCGGGAAGCAAACCGACCGTGAAAACGGACAAAGAGGGTTGCATCGTAGGTGCAAGCCGTTACCGGGTGGGACAAATGAGGACAAACGGGGACATCTTAGGACACCTTTCAAAAGGGGTGGATAATGCTTCTATATTTGTCCCGCAAAGCGATGAAACGGGGAGCGAAACGCCTGATAACAAGCAGGGGGAAGATGTAAATGCCGATACCCCGCAAGCGATTGATACCGAATTTGAAATGGAGTTTGAAACGGAAGAAACGGACGTTTCGGCGGATGAAATCGAAGCGGAAGAAATCGCCTGCTACATGGGTGACGGTGAGCCGGAAATGGCGCAAGGTATCACGCTGGGGGAACTGGCGCAAATGGTACAGGTCATTCAGGCGGAACAAGCACCCGAAAGAGAGGAACGGCAAGCCGTTCAGACCATCTGCCGGACGGAAACGAACCTGTTTCATTCGCTGGTGGAACAGATTAACGGGGGCAGGTCACGGGTAGCGGAACTTTTACAAAAGCACGAGATACCCGTACCCGCCACCGTCCCGGCTGCCGGAAATGATGAAATGGCAGCCTTTGACATGAACGATTTTCTTTAATGGTAAACTTTAAATAATAAGATGATGAAACAAAGAGGGTACGGTTAAGACAAACCTTTCCGAACACGGGGAACATTCCCCGCAACCACAAAAATTCAATTATTAATCACTCCGCCGGGCGGACTATCCACCCGTCCGGCAATTTAAAAACAATGTATCTATAATGAAAAAGAAAGTTCTCTTTTCGGCAGCCGTTCTTTTGGCTGCATCCTCCGCTTTTGCACAGGGTAACGGCATGGCGGGTATTACGGAAGCTACCAATATGGTAACGTCCTATTTCGACCCAGCGACAAAATTAATTTACGCCATCGGTGCGGTGGTTGGGCTTATCGGGGGCGTAAAAGTCTATGGCAAGTTTAGCAGTGGAGACCCCGACACCAGCAAAACGGCGGCTTCATGGTTCGGGGCTTGTATCTTCCTGATTGTGGCAGCTACCATCCTGCGTTCATTCTTCCTCTAAAAGAATGGACTATGGCAGACTATCCAATTAACAGGGGGATAGGCAAGCCAGTTGAGTTTCGAGGGTTGAAAAGCCAGTATCTTTTCATTTTTGCGGGCGGGCTGTTAGCCCTGTTCGTGCTTTTCATCATCATGTACATGGTGGGTATCAACCAGTGGGTGTGCATCATCTTCGGCGTTACTTCGGCAACGCTGCTTGTATGGCTCACATTCCGGTTAAACGAAAAGTACGGGACACACGGGTTAATGAAATTGTCTGCCCGCAAAAGCCACCCTTTCCATATCATCAACCGAAAAGCCATATCCCGATTATTCCATTTAAAACAAGCATCGAAATGAGAAATATATTAAAAGCTACCACGCTGGAAAACAAGTTTCCACTGTTCACGGTGGAAAACGGTTGCATCGTTTCCAAAGATGCCGACATAACGGTGGCGTTCCGGGTGGAACTGCCCGAACTGTTCACCGTCACGGCAGCCGAGTACGAAGCGATACATTCCGCTTGGAACAAGGCGGTAAAGGTGCTGCCCGATTACAGCATCGTACACAAACAGGACTGGTTCATCAAAGAGAACTATGCGCCTGACATCCAAAAGGATGATTTGAGTTTCCTTTCCCGTTCCTTTGAACGGCATTTCAATGAACGACCGTTCCTGAATCACACCTGTTACCTGTTCCTGACAAAAACAACAAAGGAACGCAGCCGGATGCAGAGTAATTTCTCCACCCTCTGCCGGGGCTTCCTTATCCCCAAAGAGATAAGGGACAGGGAAACGGTTACGAAGTTCCTCGAAGCGGTGGGACAGTTTGAAAGCATTATGAACGATAGCGGGTTTGTCACCCTTACCCGCCTGACTACGGACGAGATAACCGGGACAAGGGAAACGGCGGGTATCGTGGAAAAATACTTTTCTCTTTCGCAGACCGACACCACCACACTGAAAGATATTTCACTGGGTGCTGACGAAATGAAGATTGGCGACAATATCCTTTGCCTGCATACCCTTTCGGATGCGGAAGATATGCCGGGCAAGGTGGGAACAGATACCCGCTATGAAAAGCTATCCACCGACCGGAGCGATTGCAGGCTTTCGTTTGCTTCTCCGGTGGGCGTACTGCTTTCCTGTAACCATATCTATAACCAGTACATATTCATTGACGACCATACGGAGAACCTGAAACAGTTTGAAAAGATGGCTCGCAATATGCACTCGCTTTCCAAATACAGCCGTGCCAATCAGATAAACAAGGCTTGGATAGAGGAATATTTGAACGAAGCACATTCACAGGGACTTATCTCAGTGCGTTGCCATTGCAATATCATGGCGTGGAGTGACGACCGGGACGAACTAAAGCATATCAAAAACGATGTAGGCAGCCAGCTCGCACTTATGGAGTGCAAGCCACGCCATAACACCACCGACACGCCGACCCTGTTTTGGGCGGGTATACCCGGCAATCAGGGGGACTTCCCGGCGGAAGAAAGTTTCTACACCTTTATCGAACAGGCTCTTTGCCTGTTCACCGAAGAAACGAACTACAAAAGTTCGCTTTCCCCTTTTGGTATCAAGATGGTGGATAGGGTCACTGGAAAGCCGTTGCACATTGATATTTCAGACCTGCCCATGAAAAAAGGCATCATTACCAATCGCAACAAGTTTATACTTGGGCCGAGTGGTAGCGGCAAGTCATTCTTTACCAACCACATGGTGCGCCAGTATTACGAACAAGGGGCGCACGTCCTGCTGGTCGATACCGGAAACAGTTACTTGGGGCTGTGTGAAATGATTAACCGCAAAACACACGGGGAAGATGGAATATATTTCACTTATACCACCGAAAACCCGATAGCGTTCAATCCTTTTTACGTGGAAGACGGGGTATTTGACATAGAAAAAAAGGAAAGTATCAAAACGCTTATCCTGACCCTTTGGAAAAGGGATGATGAAGCACCCACACGGGCGGAAGAAGTGGCTTTGTCGAACGCTGTAAGTTCTTATATCGAACTGATTACTAAGGATAGTTCGGTTACTCCCTGCTTTAATACGTTCTACGAGTATGTGAAAACCGACTACCGGGCGCACCTGCAAGAAAAGAACGTCCGGGAAAAAGATTTCGATATAGACAATTTCCTGAATGTGTTAGAACCTTACTACAAAGGTGGAGAATACGACTACCTGCTGAACTCCGACAAAGAGCTTGATTTGTTGCATAAACGCTTCATTGTCTTTGAGTTGGATAATATCAAAGACCACAAAATTTTATTTCCGATTACGACTATTATCATCATGGAAGTTTTTATAAACAAGATGCGTAAACTAAAGGGTATCAGGAAATTAATATTAATTGAGGAAGCGTGGAAAGCGATTGCATCGGCGAACATGGCGGACTACATAAAATATTTATACAAAACTGTCAGAAAGTATTTCGGTGAAGCGATTGTAGTCACACAGGAAGTGGAAGATATTATTTCTTCTCCCATTGTAAAAGAGAGCATTATAAACAATTCGGATTGTAAGATACTGCTCGACCAAAGAAAGTACCTGAACAAGTTCGACAGCATACAGAACCTTTTAGGACTGACCGACAAGGAACGTTCACAGGTGCTTTCCATCAACCTTGCCAACCATCCCAACCGGAAATATAAGGAAGTTTGGATAGGCTTAGGCGGCACACAGTCAGCCGTTTATGCGACAGAAGTGAGTTTGGACGAATATTTTACATACACAACGGAAGAAACGGAAAAGATGGAACTATTCGCCTTGTCCGAAAAGCTGGGCGGCAACCTCGAACTGGCTATCAAACGGCTTGCCGAAAGCAAGCGTAATCCCGAAAAATAATCAATTAACAATTTAAAAATCAATTAAGTATGAAACATTTAAAAATCCTGTTTCCGGTGCTGTTATGCACCTTGCTACTGGGGCTTTCCTCCTGCAAGGAAACAAACGCTGACCGCCTTAGGGCAATGCGTGGCGACTGGGTAAGCGTAAAGAACCGTCCGGCGTTTTCTCTCTTTGAGGAAAACGGGCAATACAGGGTAACGACTTATCGAAAGACCTACCGGGGGACAATCCAAACGGAAACCTATCAGATTTCAGAAAAGGACGGGAACCTGTTCATCGAAACCGGGCTTTCCGTCCTGCTGACCTACGATAAGGAGAACGACCGGATTCTGCTTTCACCCGGCGGGGAATACAAACGGAGTAACCAACCAATAAAGAAATAAGCGTATGAGAACAAAGATTATAATACTGCTCGTAATATGCAGCCTGTTTGCAGTTCGGGCAAACGCACAGTGGGTGGTGAGTGACCCCGGCAATTTGGCGCAAGGGATTATCAATGCGTCAAAGAATATCGTGCAAACGTCCTCCACCGCACAGAATATGGTGAAGAACTTTCAAGAAACCGTAAAGATTTACCAACAGGGTAAAGAATACTACGACAGGCTTAAATCCGTGCATAACCTTGTCAAAGATGCCCGAAAGGTACAAAAGTCCATCCTGCTTATCGGGGAGATTTCCGATATATACGTGAACAGTTTTCAAAAGATGCTTTCGGATGAAAACTATACGCCGGATGAACTTTCAGCGATTGCCTACGGCTATACCCAACTGTTGCAGGAAAGTTCCGATGTGCTGGAAGAAATGAAAAGCGTGGTGAACATCAACGGGCTTTCCATGTCGGACAAGGAACGGATGGACGTTATCGACCGGACGTATAACGCCATCAGGAACTACCGGGACTTGGTGAGCTATTATACCCGCAAGAACATTTCCGTTTCCTACCTGCGGGCGAAAAAGAAAAAGGACACCGACCGGGTGATGGCTCTTTACGGCTCGGCGGATGAACGTTACTGGTAACCTCTAAAAAACAGATAATATGTTATTAGCAATCGAATTTGATAACCTGCATCAAATACTCCGTAGCTTATATACGGATATGATGCCGCTGTGCGGGAACATGGCGGGGGTAGCTAAAGGGATAGCGGGACTGGGGGCTTTGTTCTATGTGGCTGCCAAAGTATGGCAGTCGCTCGCCAGTGCCGAACCGATAGACGTTTACCCGCTCCTGCGTCCCTTTGTGATTGGCTTCTGCATTATGTTCTTTCCCACGTTCGTACTGGGTACGATTAACAGCGTGATGTCGCCAGTAGTCAAGGGCTGCAACCATATGCTCGAAACGCAAACTTTCGACATGAACGCCTACCGGGAACAAAAGGACAAACTGCAATATGAAGCGATGGTGCGCAATCCGGAAACGGCTTACCTTGTTTCGGATGAAGCGTTTGACAAGCAGATAGACGAACTGGGATGGTCTGCCAAAGATATTGCCACGATGGGCGGTATGTATATGGATAGGGCGGCGCACAATATCAAGCAATCCGTCCGGGACTGGTTCAGGGAACTTTTGGAACTGCTCTTTCAGGCGGCTTCCCTTGTGATTGACACCATCCGGACGTTCTTCTTGATTGTCCTTGCCATATTGGGTCCGATAGCCTTTGCCATCAGCGTGTACGATGGCTTTCAGGCGACCCTGACCCAATGGATAACAAGGTACATTTCCGTTTACCTGTGGCTGCCTGTTTCCGACCTGTTTAGTTCCATACTTGCCCGCATACAGGTGCTTATGCTGCAAAAGGATATTCAGGAGCTATCAGACCCCAATTTCATACCGGACAGCAGCAACAGCGTGTACATAATTTTTATGATAATCGGCATTGTCGGTTACTTCACCATCCCCACCGTTTCAAACTGGATTATTCAGGCGGGCGGAATGGGTAACATGAGCCGGAATATAAACAGTGCAGCTAACAAAGCGGGTAGCGGTGTCGGTGCGGTAGCCGGGGCAGCCACCGGGAACGCCGGCGGCAGGGTCGGCGGTAAACTAATCAAAGGTAATCAATAAATAAAAATCAAGATGGAATTTAAAAGTTTAAAGAACATTGAAACCAGTTTCAAACAGATACGTCTTTTCGGAATTGTGTTTGTCGTCATGTGTACCCTGATAACGGGTTATGCCGTTTGGAACTCCTACACGTTTGCCGAAGCGCAACGGCAGAAGATTTATGTGCTGGACGGTGGTAAGTCGTTGATGCTTGCGCTTTCGCAAGATTTGACACAAAACCGTCCGGTCGAAGCAAGGGAACACGTGAAGCGTTTCCACGAACTGTTTTTCACGTTGTCCCCGGATAAGAACGCTATCGAAAGCAATATCAAACGGTCGCTGTTCCTTGCCGACAAGAGCGCATTCAACTATTACCGTGACCTCTCGGAAAAAGGGTATTACAACCGTATCATATCGGGCAATATCAGCCAAACGATACAGATAGACAGCGTTTCATGCAATTTCGATGTGTACCCGTATGCGGTGGCGACTTATGCCCGGCAAATGATTATCCGTGAAAGCAGCGTGACGGAAAGAAGCCTTGTCACCCGTTGCCGGTTATTAAACGCTGTGCGCTCGGATAATAACCCGCACGGCTTTATCATGGAAAACTTCGAGATAACGGAAAACAAGGACTTGAACACCATAAAGCGGTAAGCCATGATACAGAAAATTCTCTCTCCGGTGAATCAGGCGATTACCCATGTACAGGACTGGGCGGATGAAATACTCCGCTACCTGTGCGGGCGCATGACACCGGAAATCAGGCTGGCGGTAATCCTTTTTATGCTCCTGTTCTTCGGCGGGCTATCCATCTACTTTACGGTATCATCCATTTACCGGATAGGAAAAGAGGATGGCGAAACCATACGGATAGAGCATATCAGGCAATTACAGCTACAAGGTAAAGACAGTACGAACATTTTTAATCAGTCAGACAATGGAAGAAAAAGAAGTAAGGAATGAAGTTCCCGCACCGGAAACGGCAAGGGGCAAGGAACCTGAAAAACAGGAAAAGGAGAAAAAGGAACTAACCCCGCAGCAAATACAGCAGCGAAAGAAGATGCTGGTTTACCCGCTTATGGGACTGGCATTCTTAGGGTGTATGTACCTGATTTTTGCACCGTCCGACAAGGACGAATCAATGGTGGAAAGCGTGGGCGGCTTTAACGCCGATATTCCGCAACCCAAAGGGGACGGGATAATCAGTGATAAAAAGACAGCCTATGAACAGGAACAAATGGAGAACAAGCAGGCGGACAAGATGCGCTCCTTGCAGGATTTTGCCTTTTCGCTCGGAGAGGAAAACGAAAAGGGGGACGATTTGAACCTGATAGATGATGCTCCGGCGGAAAAGCCGAAAACTGCCGTGATTGATTTCGGGGCGGGTGCGCCGAACAATAGACGTTCCTCCATCCAATCTTCGGCGGCGGCTTACCGGGACATGAACCGACAGTTAGGCAGTTTCTACGAAACGCCGAAAGAGGATAAGGAAAAAAAGGAACTGAAACGTCAGGTGAAAGAACTCAGTGCCCGGCTCGATGCGAAAGAAAACGGAGTGGACAGCATGGATGAACAGGTGGCTCTTATGGAAAAGTCCTACGAACTGGCGGCAAAGTATATGAACGGCGGACAACCGGAACAGATAACGCAAGTTACGCCATCCGCACCTGTTCAGGGAAGTGGAAACGCCACACCTGTAAAAGCCGTGTCGGACAGGACGGTTTCGGGATTGCATCAGCCCATGAGCAATGCCGAATTTATCGCCGAATACAGCAAGCCACGCAATTACGGTTTTAACACAGCGGTCGGCAGTGGTTATTCGATGGGAAAGAACACTATCCGGGCGTGCATCCATCACGACCAAACGCTGACGGACGGGCAGACCGTCAAGCTCCGGCTGTTAGAACCGTTACAGGCAGGCAATGTGATTGTCCCCAAAAACAGCCTTGTATCAGGAAGTGCCAAAGTGCAAGGGGAACGGCTTGACATACTGGTGTCCTCGCTCGAATATGCGGGTAACATCATCCCGGTGGAACTTGCCGTGTATGACAGTGACGGGCAAAAGGGGCTTTCCGTACCCTCGTCACTGGAACAGGAAGCGGCAAAAGAAGCGATGGCGAATATCGGCGCCGGGATGGGTACGAGCATTTCCTTTGCGCAAAGTGCCGGGCAGCAGGTCGCAATGGATATAACAAGGGGCTTGATGCAGGGCGGGTCGCAATACCTCGCAAAGAAGTTCCGGACGGTAAAGGTTCACCTGAAAGCAAACTATCAGGTAATGCTTTACGCCAAACAGCAATAATCTATTTATCAATTATCAACCATAAAAATTTCAATCCAAAATGAAAAAGTTAATTATCATGTTTGCCCTGCTCTTGGGCGTGGTTTCAGTGAAAGCACAAAGTAACGATTTGTATCAGGGCATTACAAAGAAGCTCCCTTACCGTCAAATGGTGACACCTTACGGCGTACAGGTGACGTTTGCCAAAACGGTACATATCATTTTCCCCTCTGCTGTCAAGTACGTGGACTTGGGCAGTAACTACATTATTGCCGGAAAAGCGGACGGTGCGGAAAACGTTGTCCGGGTAAAAGCCACGACAGAGGGTTTTCCCGGAGAAACAAACTTTTCCGTTATCTGTGAGGATGGCAGCTTTTACAGTTTCAATGCAAAATACGCACATGAACCGGAAATGCTGAACATCGAAATGAAAGACTTCTTGGAGAATGAGGACACAACGGATTTCAGCCATACCCGGATGAACATCTATTTCCGGGAACTGGGTAACGAAAGCCCGCTTTTGGTAAAGCTGATTATGCAGTCCATCTACAAGAACAATGACCGGGAAATAAAGCATTTGGGATGCAAGCGGTTCGGGGTGCAGTTCTTGGTAAAGGGCATTTATTCGCATAACGGGCTTTTCTATTTTCATACACAGGTAAAGAACAGTTCAAACGTGCCGTTTGATACCGATTTTATCCGATTCAAGATTGTGGATAAGAAAGTAGCCAAAAGAACGGCTATTCAGGAAACCGTCATTGACCCGGTGCGGAGCTATAACGAAATACTGGTTATCGGTGGTAAAAGTACCGTCCGTACCGTGTACACCGTTCCACAGTTCACCATACCGGATGATAAGGTCTTGGTTATTGAACTGGTGGAAAAGAACGGGGGCAGACACCAAACCATCCGGGTGGAGAACTCGGATGTCGTGGCGGCAAAAGTAATTAACGAACTTAAAATTAAATGAGCATGAAAAGGATATGCTGTATTATATCCCTCTTTGCGCTGTGCCTGACTTTCAACCAGGCACACGCACAAAGATGTCTGCCGGGAATGAAAGGCTTGCAGGTTACGGGCGGCATGGCGGACGGTGTTCACTGGAACAGTAAAAGTGATTTTGCCTATTACGTCGGGGCGGCTCTCTCCACCTATACCCAAAACGGGAACCGTTGGGTTATCGGCGGGGAATACCTCGAAAAGCATTACCCCTATAAGGATTTGCAGATACCCGTAAGCCAGTTTACGGGTGAGGGCGGTTACTACCTGAACTTCCTTTCCGACCGGAAGAAAACCTTTTTCCTTTCGCTGGGGCTGTCTGCCCTTGCCGGGTACGAAACAAGCAACTGGGGTGACAAGCTGCTCCCTGATGGTTCGATGCTGACGAATAAAGACGGGGTTGTCTATGGCGGTGCGCTGACGCTGGAACTGGAAAGTTATATTACCGACCGGGTAGTATTCCTGATTAACACAAGGGAAAGATGCTTGTTCGGTTCTTCCGTTGGAAAGTTCCACACACAGTTCGGGGTCGGACTAAAGATAATAATGTAAACTAACCTATTATATATGTATATGAGAAATGTAATTTATAAGATGCTGATAGGGTGCTATATGGTGGCTGCCCTGTTGTTAGTGAGTGCCTGTAATGACAATGTGGATATACAGCAGTCTTACCCGTTCCGTATTGAAACGATGCCTGTACCGAAGAAATTAAAGGTGGGTGAAACGGCGGAAATCAGGTGTCAGCTTCACCGGGATGGACGCTATGAGGAAACAAAGTATTTCATTCGCTATTTCCAGCCGGACGGGGCGGGAACGCTGAAAATGTCCGATGGGACGGTTTTACTGCCGAATGACCTGTACCCGCTTCCGGGCGAAACATTCCGGCTTTACTATACCTCTGCATCGACCGACCAACAAACGGTGGATGTGTATTTTCAGGATAGCTTTGGGCAGGTGCAGCAGCTTTCCTTTTCATTCAACAATGATAATAATAAAGAAAAACTTTGAATATTATTCAAAAGTACTTCTAAATAGCTAATCAAAAGTCAGTTGGTAGCACTAACTGACTTTTTGTTTTATATCTTTGCAGCCAATATTATATAAAAGTGTATTATGACTGAGGATTTTATTAATCACTATTTTAAAATAGTAAAAGGGCTGTTAAAAGCTCAACAAGAAACGGATGCTTTGCGTATCTTCAACACAAAACATCTAAATAGTTATATTAACAATCATGACAATTGGAATGGTGGCATTGATTATTACACTATTGAAATTGGTATTTCTCCTACAGAATATACTAAATTGAAAGCAGATAGTAAAATTGAAAAAATAGAAAAATGTATATCTTCGGCATTTGATGATGCAACAAAAGGAGATGAAAGTGTTGTTTTTAGCAATATACTAATCGTCCCTAATGCTGATATAGAAGAAGAGGAAATAATTGGGACTATTGAAGATTTTACGTTTTGGAATTTCGGTTATTACAAGATATTCATTAGCCATTTAACAAAAGACAAAATATCAGCAGCTAATTTAAAAGCTGCATTAGCAGTCTATGGAATTTCATGTTTTGTTGCACATGAAGATATTGAACCAACAAAAGAATGGGCAAATGAGATTGAAAAAGCATTATTGACAATGGACTGTTTATGCGCTATAATAACTCCTCAATTCATTAATAGCAAATGGTGTGACCAAGAAGTAGGTTTTGCTTTAGGCAGACGAGTTTTAGTAATTCCCATTCGTAAAGAACACGACCCTTACGGATTGATGGGAAAAATTCAAGGAATACAATCTAAAAATAAAACAGCTAATAAATTAGCTCAAGAAATTTTTGATATACTTTGTAAAAATACTCACTCAAAAAACATATATATT
>SKES01000549.1_pt1 | contig 32588 bp, 37 predicted proteins | sample 4826851 | NCBI WGS metagenome assembly SKES01 (sample SAMN11008803, study PRJNA524170) | human gut metagenome | biome: Human fecal sample; material: Feces; isolation source: fecal sample from pouch patient p52 | host: Homo sapiens | place: Israel: Tel-Aviv | collected 2016-09-04 | reverse complement strand
AACGACGAGTTATTCAAAGCAGCACAAAGTCAATATAGTCGTTTGGTTATTCGTAAATCCTATGAAAGTAATGCAATACGTAAATTAAACAAATTACTGGATGCAAAATCCGAAATGGTTCAATTGCAGGCAGCTAATTCCATCTTGAAACTTTCAGGAATGTTAGCCGAAAATAGCACACCTGAGTTAGATAAAGCCAAAGTGCGTAAGGCAAATGCCGAAGCAGATATTACTGAATGGAAGCGTAATGAACTAACTGGTCGTAATGACATTAATGATAAGACTACATTAATTGATGATATTGGGGGAATGAGAGATGACGGAGATTAGACTTAGTCGAATGATTAATCCTCATTTCTATTCATTGTGGAAGACCAATAAACCTTACATTATCGCTAAGGGTGGTCGTGGTAGTTTCAAGTCGTCAGTAATTAGCATGAAGCTGGTAACGATGATGAAGCACTGGACACAGCTCAATAAACGCGTGAATGTAATTGCTGTCCGGGAGAACGCCAGCTACTTGCGTGATTCAGTTTATAGCCAAATCAAATGGGCCTTAGATATGCTGGACCTTTATGACGAGTTTGCTTACTACTCTAGCCCACTTAAAATTACTCATAAACGGACAGGCTCAACCTTTTATTTTTATGGGGCCGATGATCCAATGAAGCTAAAATCTAACATAGTTGGGAACGTTATTGCATGTTGGTTCGAAGAAGTGGCAAACTTCAAAAATCAAGAAGTGTTTGACCAATCATTGCCAACCTTTATTCGTCAAAAGCCGAAGTTTGCTAGTCAAACCAAGGTCTTTTTTTCATATAACCCGCCAAAAAATCCATATGACTGGATCAATGAGTGGGTTGCCCAATGTGAGGATGACCCGGATTATCTTGTTGATACTTCGACATACTTAGATGATAAGTGGGGGTTTACGACTTCAGACCAGCTTAAGTTAATCGAGCGATACAAGCATCATGACAATGATTACTACCGCTGGCTTTATCTTGGTGAAGTTATTGGTCTAGGCACTAGTATCTACAACATGAACCTGTTCAAACCACTTGATGAATTGCCTGCTGATGATGAGATCATAGGAGTCTACTATTCTGCTGATACTGGCCATGAAATATCGGCAACGACCTGTGGATGCTATATTCTGACGAGTACAGGAAAAGTAATCCTGTATGATACCTATTACTATTCACCACAAGGCAAGAGCCACAAGAAACCGCCTAGTGAGCTGTCAAAGGATCTTAAACAGTTCATTGACAAGAACATGTCAGAACTGCATTTTGGGATCACCAACATGACGATTGACTCTGCTGAAGGCGCGCTGGAAAACCAGTTCTATAACGATTATGGAGTTCATTGGCGCAAAGTTAAAAAACTTAAAAAAGTAGACATGATCGACCGTGTGCAAGATTTACTTGCTCAAGGCCGTTTTTACTATCTGGATCGGCCAGATAACGAGATTTTCATCGCCGAACATCAGAAGTATCAATGGGATGAAAACACATTGCAGAGTGATGATCCTAAGGTTATCAAGGTTGATGATCATACGTGTGACCAATTCCAGTATGTTTGCCTGAGCAATGAGCGCGCCTTTGGTCTCAAATACTAGGAGTAGGAGGTGGCAACGTGAGCTTTATCAACCGCATCAAAAATTTGTTTCGGAAAGGAGGTGCAATGCTGGGTATGGTTAATCAGTTGACTAACATCACTGACGATGAGCGCATCTCAATCCCTAGTGAAGAATATGAAAGGATTCGAGTTGCTAAACAGTATTACCGTGACGACTTCGGCATGGTGCGCTACAAAAACAGTTATGGCCAAGAACTGACTCGTGAGCTGTCGTCAGTGAACGTCACCAAAATGGCCGCACATCGATTGGCAAGCATTGTTTTCAATGAGCAATGCGTGATCACGGTTAAGGATGAACCCACTAATGGTTTTATCTCAGATGTGTTGGCAGATAATGATTTCTACAACCTTTACGAAGAGAAGCTTGAGGAGGCCATCGCATTAGGTGGTGGTGCAATTCGACCATATGTTCAAGACGATAAGATTAAGTTCGCATGGATCAGTGCGGATCAGTTCTATCCTCTCCACAGCAACACGAACGAAATTGATGAAGCGGCGATTGCATCTCAGACTGCTGTCACAGAAGACAATCAGCCAACATATTACACGCTGCTTGAGTTCCACCAATGGAATGATGATCACTCATACCAGATCACTAATGAGCTATATCGGTCCCAGAACATCAACCAAGTTGGTGTGCAGGTGCCGCTGGATAGCTTAGACGAGTATGCCGGCCTACAACCAGAAGTCACACTGACTGGATTAACTAAGCCACTGTTTGCATACTTTAAAACGCCTGGCATGAACAACAAGCGTACTGATAGCCAACTTGGATTGGGGCTGGTTGATAACTCGCGCAAGATTGTTGACGCCATTAATCAGACACATGACCAGTTTGTCTGGGAAGTCCGGATGGGTCAGCGCAAAGTTGCCGTGCCTGCGGAAATGCTGCGGCCACCAGTACAGTTTGGTGGCGATAAAGAGAAAGCCTCTCGATCACCTATGTTTGACAAAGATACAAATGTGTTTGTACAGATGTACGGCGATCCAGACGGGATGAAGATTACTGATTTAACTACTCCAATTCGCAACGACCAGTATGAAGCATCAATGGATTTCTTCCTGAGTGAATTCGAGAATTCCATTGGGCTGTCACAAGGCACGTTTACGAATACGCCAAGCGGGATTCAGACAGCAACTGAGGTCGTATCAAATAACTCAATGACCTACCAAACAAGGTCGAGTTACCTAACACAGACTGAAAAGCAACTCAACAACCTAGTTATCGCAGTCTTGGAATTGGCAGAGTGCGGTGAGCTGTTTAGTGATGGCAAAGCACGCTTCACTGGTGATCCCGAACAGCAAGACATTAACATCGAATTTGCTGACGGCGTTTTTACTGACAAAAATACGCAATTCGATCAAGACAGCAAGGCAGTCTCTCTGGGGATTATGCCAAAGAAACGGTTCATTATGCGCAATTTTGGCTTAGATGAAGGGCAAGCCGAAGAGTGGCTGTCAGAGTTAAAAGATGAGCAACCCGAGATGTCATTTAATTCTTTCGAGGGCAATAGCGGCCCTGAAGGCGATGGAGCTGATTAATCATGGGAGCACGCGAGCAGTTCGAACAGGCAGCTGATTACATCAACAGCCTTTATTCTGGGTTGGAAGACAGTATCTTTAAGCTGATTATCAATGCTTTAAAAGATGGCGACTATCAGCATGTTGATCAGTCTGATGTGGTCACGTGGCAGGCACAGCAACTGCAGAAGATTGGCAGGCTTAATCAAGATGCGGTTAAGCTTATGGCACAGGCCGACGGATTAAGTGAAGATGCTATTAAGGACCTGATTAAGGTTCACGGCATGAAAATTATTGATGAGATTGACGGCCAGTTGGAGAAAGTTACCAAGCAAAGCCAACCACTGTCTGCTGATGTAACCAACAAGCTAGATGCACTGGCGGACCAGACTTGGACTGACCTACAGAATAATGTCAACGAATCGCTAGTGACGCGTAACTACCAGCAATCAGCCGTCACTAAGGCATATCGGCAGATTCTAACTGAGTCAACGATGGCCACTGTATCTGGTGCGACCAGCCATGAAGATGCCATTAAGCATGCACTATACAAAATAGTCGATCAAGGGTTACCCACACGCTTAGTTGATAAGGGTGGGCATAACTGGAGCATTGATGGCTATACGCGCATGGTAACCACGACAACGGTCAATCGTACTTATAACGATCTGCGGATGCAGCGGATGAAAGACTTTAACATGAATCTGGCATTAATGAGCAGTCATCCCAACAGTCGGCCGGCATGTGCATGGATACAAGGCCATGTGGTTAATCTAGTGCCACCAGAGAGCGATGACTACGATACTAAGTACGACAGCATCTACAATCATGGTTATGGCAAGCCATCAGGGACATTGGGTATCAACTGTCGACATGTCCTGTTTCCCTATATGCCAGGCATGAATACTAATCATCAGCCACAGTATGACCCTAAAGAGGCAATCAAGAATGGCAAGCTGGTTCAAGGGCAGCGTGCACGAGAACGAGCTATCAGAGATGCAAAAAAACGATTGGAAGTAGCCGAAGAACTTGGCGATACTGAAATGGTCAGCCGTACCAAAACGCTGATAAAAGCCCGCCAAGCAAATCTGCAGGACTATATCAAAGAAACCAATGCTGGCCACAAGGTGCCAATTCTAACGCGAGATAAGGATCGTGAAAAAACTTTAAAAACGAATATGAGTCTTAGCTAACTGGCAATTTATTGTCACCGCGACCTGGACACGTCGTTAAACCGTCTTTTTTTGATGCAATCAATTCTCGCGGGTCGTAACCGCGTAAACAATTAACGATAGGAGAGATAGCAATGAAACGTGAATTCTTAAAAGATCTTGGTTTGTCTGATGAACAGATCAACTCAATCATGTCTGCACACGGAAAGGACGTTAATGGCTTAAACGAACAGATCAACTCTTTGACGGCCGAAAAGAATGGTCTACAGAGCCAACTTAATGACCATGACAAACAGTTGAAAGACTTGAAGTCACAAGTGAAAGGCAGCGATGAGCTGACGGCTAAGATTAATGAGTTGGAGAAGGCTAATAAGGCTGCTAAAGAAAAGTACGAAGCCGATTTGACCGCCCAACAAAAGTCATTCTTAATTGATAAGGCGCTGACTTCGGCTGGAGCTCACAACAGTAAGGCAGTCAGTGCTCTGCTTAACCTTGATGACGTCACGGTTAAAGATGGGGCGTTGGACGGGTTAGACAAGCAGTTAGAAGCTCTAAAGGAATCTGATGGCTATCTGTTTAAACAGCCTGAAGAGCCTAAGCCACAGCCAAAGAGTGGCGTGCAAATCACTGGCGGTCAGCCTAAGCCAACCAATACTGGTGCCAACATTGATTTTGCTCACGCCAGTTATCAGGAAATCAAGGCCTTTAAAGAAGAACACCCACAAGAATATGCTGATTTAACTAACCAAGGAGGAATTAACTAATGGCAGATTTAACTACTCAACTTGCTCAAATGATCGACCCTGAAGTGATGGCAGCCATGCTTCAGGCACAATTACCACAAGCGGTGCGCTTCTCAGCAATTGCACCGATTGATACGACCTTGCAAGGGCAAGCAGGGGACACGGTGACGGTACCGCGCTACAAGTACATCGGTGACGCTGAAGACGTCGCTGAAGGTGGGGCCATCTCATACAATCAACTCACTACGGCAACCCAAAAGGTAACGCTGAAGAAGGCGGGTATCGGGGTTAAGCTTACTGACGAAGCGGTATTATCTGGTTACGGCGACTCAGCAGGTGAAGCAACTCGGCAAATTGGTATGTCCATTGCTTCAAAGGTTGATAACGATATTCTAGCTACTGCTAAGAACGCTAAGTTGGTTGTTCAACACGCCATTGACTTGGACTTAATCGATCAAATTAGTGCGCAACTTATCGACAACACTTCTGACTTCAACTACGAAACTGACGATACGCAAGCTGGTGTTCTGTTCCTTCACCCTAATGACGCCAACGCCTTACGCAAGTTAGCTGCTAACAACTGGAATCGGGACACTGATTTAGGGGACAGTATTTTAATCAATGGTACTTTTGGAGAACTGTTTGGTTGGCAAATTGTCCGCACTCGTAAGGTAGCTGTTGGCTATGGTCTGGCTGTCTTACCAGGTGCCTTGAAGACCTACCTCAAGCGTGACGTCAACCTGGAAACTCAACGGGACATCGACCACAAGCTGACGAAGGTCAACGCCGACAAGATCTACGGTGTGGCCATCATGAACGACGCTAAGATCGTGCAAATCAAGCCGGCACCGGCATCAGCATCTGACCCGACAGGCAAGTAAGGGGATGATTTGAGATGGCTTATCTGAGCTTTGCTGACTACAAAGGAGCGGTGAGTGACGAGGCCGAGTTTACTCGATTGGAAGATCAAGCGGAGACAGTGATTAACAACGCAACCCGTGATTTTTATCGCTATAACGATCTGTCCGCTGACTCAAATGAGTTCCGTGTCGCTGACTTCAAACAGGCTGTTAAAGAGCAAGTCGATTACTATGCTTTTGCGCAAGCTGCTAAGTCTTATGAGATTCAGCAAGGCGAGTACAAAGCCGTCTCAATCGGTCGCTTATCTTTGACGCCATCTGATGCCAGTGTTGGGTCAATGCCTAATGGCTTATGCAGAGAAGCCTATGAGCTGTTGGCTAAACACGGTTTGCTTTTTAGAGGAGCGTGGTAATGATGATGATGCCTAAAATTCCGTTGCATCTCTGCAATCAGTCTGTCGTGCTGCATATGGCAACTGGTGATGAAGACGACTATGGCAAGCCTAAAACGGCTGATGTCGCGGTTAGCCATGTTATCGTACAGCCACAGACGATTTACAGCGGCTCAAATAACAGCAGGACGATCACAGCAAATGCGATCGTCTTTTTGTTTGCAGGCATTTCATCTCCAATGCCAAGACTGACGCCAGACTGCATTGGCTGGCATATTACGTTCGAAGATCACGAATACACGATCACTAATTTTGTCGACAATCGTGATCCATACGGCAATGATGTGTACTCCTATGAATTGGAGGTGTTGTAATGGGCGTTCGTATCAAAATCGAAGGAAGCCTGCCTGGAGAATTACTCAGCAAACAGGCAATTGCTAAAGGTCAGTATGTATTAGCTAGTCAAGCAATGGGTGACATGGATCAGTTTGTACCATATTCGGTAAAAAATCACACTCACCTGGCTAACACTGCGTCCATCTCTGACGATGGGATGCACATCACCTACACGACGCCTTATGCCAAAGCGCAGTTCTATGGCATGATAACGGACCGCAAAGGCCGTCAGCATCCAATCGTAAACTACACGCTCTCTGAGCACCATCAAGCAACCAAACGATGGGACCTTAAAGCTAAGTCGTTGTATATGGATTCGTGGGAAAAGATTGTTGCACAGACACTGCTAGGAGATGATACTCATGGATCTTAAAGAACGGCTTAAAGATAAGATCAACTCGTATGGCTTACCGATCAAGTGCCTGTTAGGTTACTTAGATGGCAAGCATGATCCAGAGTTGCGCTTACAGGTGTTGCCGGGATCGAATGTAGTCGATATGGACTATGAGGGAAATAAGACGGAGCAGTACCTTATGGAATGCGTGATGCGTGGCAATGACGAGAGCACGATCAATACCGTTCTGTGGACGATTGCCGATAAACTCGGTGATAATAGTTTCAGCGTTGGCAGTGCTGATGATAGCTTTGCCTACAATGGGCTAACGATAGCCTCAATGCCGCATCCCATCATGGCAGATACGGCTGGCGCTGTTACTTATGCAATGGATTTTAAAATTACAGTAGATACTTTTAGTAAGTAAGGAAGGATGATTAATTATGGCAGATACTGCACCTGCATCTATCGGTGGTTACAAGCTTAACCACACTAACAAATTGGAAATCTGCACCAATGACATCAAGGACGTATCCAAAGTCAACGATCCATCAACTACTTGGGCACAATTGGCAAAGGGCATCAACAACATTACCTTTGCCGAAAATGATACGACGGCCAACGACGAATACTACGATGGTGAAGGATTTGGTCAGTCTGATGTCACGTCTAAGCGGATCCAACTAACGATTGCCGGGCACCGTGCATATGGTGATCAAGCGCAAGACTATGTTGCTAGTAAGCAGTACGCATTAGGGGATGATCTGAAGACCCTGCTGCGCTTCACCTACGCTGACGGCACTCAACTATACGGTGTAGTTACGCTGACTACTATTGTCGCAACTGGTGGCCAACCTGGTGCCAAGCAGACTTTCAGTTTTGTCGCAGTATTTAACGGCAAGCCACAGGAGGGCAAGTCTACGACTACTACGCCTACGACCAATACGCCCTAGCCACTAGCCAAAAAAACAGAGACGAGCAATGTGAGACGTTAGGAGGATAATATGACAGCAATTAATTTTGATCTGGATAAAAGAATTGCCAAAGTTGAAACTAAATCAATCAAAATCGGTGGTGTGGAGCACAGTATCACATTTAATGATGATACGCGAAAGATGCTTGACGATATGACTATCGGCCTGTTTAGCACGGCACATGCTTTTGATGACCAAAGTGATGCATTCATTAATGACTATACGGTTGTGGAACGCCAGAAATCATTGCAAAAGGCAATTAGTGATCAACGCAATAACTTGATGGAGGGCCTTGACAAGCTGTTGGGCAAAGGCGAAGGCAAGCGACTGTATGAATTTTATGGCAATAGTTTTACCAAACTGTCTGCAGTTGTACGAGAATTGGTTAAGCTGCAAGACCAAGAAGATGGAATTGCCAAAGCTAATGCAGATCGCAAGCGTCAGGCTAAAAAGACTCGCTATATTCAGAAGCGAGGTTAGTCATGTTGTCGCTATGCGAGCCATCGCACAATGAATATGAATACAAGGGACAGATGTATTCAATAGATCTATCCTTTGACAATATCTTGCGGTTCTATCGGCTGCTTGAAGATAAGGATTTCAGCAATGAAGAAGTTGTGGAAATTGCCTTTAGGATGTTTTTTGGTAATTATCCGCAAGACGCCGATTTCGCTTTGGCAGCATTTAAAGACATCAGCGACTATATATCACGAGAGCCGTATGGCAACGATGGTGATGAAGCACCTGGTAATCCGGTTAAATACTATTCGTTCACACAAGACGCTGGTGCAATTTATGCCAGTTTCTACGAGCAATATGGGATTGATTTAGTCGATCAGGAAGGCAAGCTGCACTGGGATAAGTTTAAGGCGCTTTTCGCTGGCCTTGGACCTAAGACTTATTTTCAACGTATTGTCCAAATACGTATGAAAGATACGTCGAAATTGGAAGGCCAGGAGCTAACGGACGTAATCCAAGCCCAGAGCTACTATGAGCTAGACGAAAATAAGACTGAAGCATCTCGGCAAGCACAGATGGATAGTGTTTTTGCGATGTTGAAAGCTAATGCAGAATAGGAAGGAGGGATTAAATGGCTGACGGTAAAATCGATATTGATGTGATTGTTAATGATCAAGCGTCAGAAAGCGCAAAAAAGATTGATGATCTGCTTAGAAATGTTGGGGCAGATGCTGGTGATAAGGCTGAAGAGAACATTAAAGAAAATGTTGAAAAATCAGAGAGCCAAGTTACTAATCTGATACAGCGTTACCAGGACATCCCTAAAGAGATCCGCACTAAATTAGCTGCTGACGCAAAGGAACAGGGGATCGACAACTTTGATAAGCTTCTGAAGAGAATCCCTAAAGAACAATTGACGGAGCTTAATGCTAAAGCTAAAAAAGACGAAGTTATTAACTATCAAGAGCTTTTGCGGAAACTGCCAGCAAAGGTTGTCACCGATGTAAAACTGAATGACCAGGCTACACTTCCAATGAAGATGCTAAAACAGCAATCCGAGGAAACAAACAGATCATTTTTGCATTTGAGAGACACAGCACTTGGCGTTTTTGCCGGCAATATGATTACTTCAGGATTAGCCGCTATTAAAAACGGTTTAGTTGAATCGGCTAAGGCTGGTATGGAATATAACATCCAGCAGGACCGAATGAAGACTGTCTGGACCGCCTTGACAACTGAGGCTCCGCGAGATGGCAAGGTGTTGGTCGATTTCATCAATGACATGGCTCAGCACTCGATCTATGCGTCCGAAACCATTGATAAAATGGCTCAGTCTTTCTATCACGTCCATTCAAGTGTCAAAGAGACTAAAGACTGGACAAACGCATTCGTGCGTCTAGGTTCTACGTTGCATATGTCTAATGATCAACTGGCAGAAGCTGGTGAGCAGTTTGCTAAGATCGTAGCTGGTGGTAAAGCTAGTGCGGAAGACATGTCGGTTATGATCAACCGGTTCCCAATGTTTGGTGAAGCACTTGAAAAAGCCACTGGGAAGTCGATGAAGCAACTCTATGCTATGTCAGCCGCTGGTAAACTTACCGCTACTCAGTTCACTGAAGCTTTAGACTATCTTAGCAATAAGTACAAAGACTCGACAAAAGAAGCAATGACGTCGTTTACTGGGATGTCAATGTATATTAAATCCCGGTGGGCGGTGCTGTGGGGTGATGTTATGAACACGTCATTCCAAGCCAACAAAAAGATGTCAGAAGACTTGCGAGATCTACTGTCTGATAAGATGATTGCTCGCTATTCCGAATTGTTAGGTCAAGCAATGAATGCGTTATTGTCTGGCGTCATGAGCTTACTGGATTATATTGGGACTCATCGTAAGACACTAGTTGACTTGATTGGTAATCTGGGACAGTTGCTAGGAATTGTTGGGCAAACTGTTTGGCAGGCTTTTATCGATACCATTAAGACGATTGGTGTTGCGTTAGGCTTGGTCAAAGATAATGGTCACGCCGCAGTTGACCCATTACAGGTATTGGACGACGTAACCAAAGAACTGGTCAAACATAAGACTGACGTTGAGAATTTCACCAAAGTGTTGATTGCAATGTTTGCTGTCAAAAAGATCATGGACTTTGTAGTGTGGATGGCCAAAGCGCGTGATGCGTTGCTGTCGTTTAAAATTGTTGAATCAGCAACAAGCATGCTTGGCGCTGGCGGTAGCGTTGCTACGGCTGCGGGAACTGGGATGTTAACAGCTGAAAGCGCAGCAGCAAACACTGGTAGTGTCATGGCAGGCGGAAGGTTCTTAGCCACAGGAGCATCAAAGTTCTTAACGCGTGGTGTGCCTGTGATTGGTGCAGTTGCCGGAGTTGGGTCAGAACTATTATCTACTGATTCAACTAGTCAAAAAGCAGGTGGCTCACTTGGCTCTGTTGCTGGCGCTGGACTTGGTGCTGCTATCGGATCAGCAATTGCACCAGGAATTGGGACTGCAATTGGTGGTATGCTTGGCGGTGAACTGGGCCAAGGTGTAGGTCGTCGATTAGGTGAGGCAATTAGCAATGGTGCTTCCAGCCGTTTAAAGGCACATCCAATTGAAGTCCACACCAAACTTAAAGTTGATAAGGACACGAGTGATCTTGCCAAAATCATAACGCCTACTGCCAATAAGATTACTCAAACAGTGCTACGCGTGGGCGTTGACTCACAGAGCATCGCTAAAGCTAAAGCCCAGACTGATGCCTATTATAACGATCTTAATAAGAAAGTAGACAACTACTACAAGAACAAAGAAGCCAAAGCACAGAAGGATTTGCAGGAGCTGGTTAAGAATGGTGCCATGTCACAGGTAGACGCTGATAAACGGCTTGCCAATTTGCAGAAGTCTGACCAGAAAGCTGCCAGTGCCCACAAGGCGTCATATGCTCAGATGCAAAAAGACACCAATAATTACTATAATCAAGTTCAGAAGATTGAGAGCAACGGTACTAACAAGCTCTACCAGTTAGCCAAAAAATATGGTGCCAACTCCAAGCAGGTTGAAGAAGAACGCGAAAAAGAACTGCGCAAAGCGCGACAAGATTACATTGCTCAGGAATATAAAGACCAAGTAGCCGCTAACTCAAAGATCTCTAAGTATGTACAGCAAGGCGCTGATACTCAGAGAAAAATCTATGAGAAGTTGGTCAAGGATAAAGGCAAGCTTAACCTGCAAGATCTCAAGGCCACCCAGAAATCCGCGAATGAAAAATATCGGGCAGCAGTCGGTCCAGCCAAGAAAGCGCGTGATGAAGTTGTTAAGAATGCGAACGCTCAATATAAGGAAACCGTTAATGCGGCTGAAAAAGAATACAAAGAGAATCATACAATCTCCAAGAGTAAGTATGAAGAAATTGTAAGGAATGCGAAGAAACAGCGCAATGGAGATGTAGATGCTGCTAACGATGAGTATCTCAAGACGACCAAGAAAGCCCGCGATCAGCATAAGAAAGTAACTAGTGAAATTAACAAGCAAAAAGATGAAGTCATCTATGCGGCTAACGCGCAAGCTACTGGTCACGCAAGTGCAGCATTCAACGAAGAGTCGCAGACCAATTCTTATTATGCTAAGGGTTCTAAAAAAACTGCATCGATCTGGAATAAGCTCGGTGATGGCATTAACAGTGTCTTGAAGGTCTTCGAAGCTAGTCAGACAGTGCCAAGAATCCCTGGGTCTTATGCTACTGGTACCGGCGCTTTACCAACCAGTCAATTGGCTCTGGTCGGTGAAGAAGGATTTGAACTGGCGCATACACCACACGGTTATGAATTACTTGGTGCTGGTGGCCCAGAGCTAAGATTCCTGGGTGCGGGTACGTCAATTCTCACTCACGAGCAGTCCAAAGCAGCAATTGCCATGAATGGTGGTAAAATCCCGGGCTACGCTAAAGGCACGGGCGCAAAAATTGAGGATTTCATCGATAACGTTGGTGACAAGCTTGGGGATGCATTTGATTTAGTTGGCAAATCAGCTAGTGAAATTTGGGAAACAATAAAAAAGAGCACTGGTATTGACCGGATGATTTCATCACTTGAACATCCCTATTTTACCTATGATCGTGGTAAGGGATCGATACACCTAGCCGCTGATTCAGTTGGTAATTTTATCAAGAAAATGTCAGATAAGTTTATGGGTAAAATTGGCGGTTCTGTCAGTGAAAGTTTAGTTAAAGCTGCTGCTGCGATGATGCATACTTCAGTCAGCGGTGGCGATGTTTCGCATATTTTAAATGTTATTAAGCATGAATCTGGTGGCAGAGCAAATGCCATCAATTTATGGGATTCAAACGCTAAGAAGGGAACACCATCTAAAGGTATTCTTCAATTTATAGATTCAACGTTTAGAAAATATGCAATGCCTGGTCATACCAACATCTGGAATCCACTTGACCAACTGCTCGCAATGTTTAACGACACGAGTTGGCGTTCTGACTTAACATTAGGCGGTTGGGGTCCAGCTGGTGGGCGGCGTTTTGCTAATGGTGGTTGGGCATTTGAACCGGCAATCTTTGGTGAAGTGCCTGGCGAGCCTGAAGTAGCAATCAATCCACGTCGCAATACTGCTGACAGCTTAATTGCTGAGGCCATTCAAGCACGGGCTAAGGTCAACCCTAATGGCATTGCTGGCAAGCTCAGCCAACTGATCAACAACACTAAATCAGCCGCTAACAGCATGATGCCAGTATTTGCTACCAGTAATGGTGGACGTGCAAGTCAGTCAGCAAGTACTAGTGGCAGTATCGACATGAGCGGTGATGTGAAAATTTTGGTACAGCTAGACAGCAACACAATTGCGCGTACTACTTATCCGAAGATTAAAGCGATCAAAGCACAAGAAATCATTGTTCGTGGCAATGGAGGTGCTATTCCAGTAGGTAATGCAATGCCGGTAGGAGGTGGAGTCTAATGTCAACAATCATCATTCAGCGCCTTGATGGCACCAAATACGATTTGGATTCATTAGGTTTCCGAGTTAAGCAGTTTAATATCCCACTTAACAACTACTCATATTCATATCAGCAGATTGGTAAGTATGGTTCTACACGGATAGACAGCTATCAGCAGTATCTGGTAATCCCATTGATTCTGACAATTACTGCTGAAGACATCAATGATTACAATCTGCAACTCTTTGAACTACGCCGGATTATGCGCTCTGATGAGGATTTTTACGTCATTAACTCTGTCATGCCATATATGAGATGGAGATGTCGTGCAGAGGCTGTTACACCAACCCAGAATGGCAACTTTTGGCAAAGCGCGGACGTAACGATTAACCTTGACTGCACAGATGGATATGCTGAATCGGTGGGTACTACGCTTAATTGGAATGTTGAAAATTGGGGCTTTGGCCAAAACGTACCAGATAAGGACATCAGCTATGAATTCAGCACTAATGATTTTATCTTTAATAACTTAGGCATGGTGCCGTTAATGGCAGATGAAAGGCCGGCAAAAATCATTTTTAATGGTGACGCACCAAATGGATTTACCATTAGCAATAATACGACCGGCCAATCATTTAAGCTGAATCGTGGAGTAAGCCGTGCTGATACTGTGATTATCAATGGGATCATGCCGCTGGTTAATAATCAGCAGGCATATAAAGATAGTGATCATGGATATCTGGACTTTGCAATTGGTGAAAACCAAATTCATATCGATGGTGCCAGCAATTTTGATGTTAAGTTCGATACGAGATTTTACTACTAGGGGGAATGCTAATGATTAAACTACCAATCACAAGTTATACTGGCGACCAGTCAGTATTGTTGGCATATAACGTAGCAGTCACTAAGACAATCAATAGCTATCCAACTTTGTCATTCGTATTTAATGCAGTTGGTCAGAACTTAGTAGCAGAAGATATGCTTGGCCCCAGATCGCTGTTTACCACGCCTGATGGGCAACAATATCGGCTGACAACTTCTAACCCTGTGCCTAACTCTGAGTTTAGGGTATATACCGTATCAGCTACACATATTGGTCATGATCTGCATGACAGTTACATTATGAATACTCTAAGCGGTGTCCAGTCATTGAGAGCCTGTCTCGACCTAATGATTCAAGGGACGCCTTTTAAGTATCAAATCGATGATAATTTTGATGATCACGATTTTGGTACAGAAACGATTGGTGGTGGTCATGGGGACGACATCCTATCAGCAATTGCGCAAGCATGGGCCTGCGAGTATTGGTTTGATAACTATACCGTTCACATTGCAAAAACGATCGGCAGTCAGAACGCTTTCACTTTTGTTGATCGAGTCAATGCTAACTACATTAGCTGGAATGAAGACTACTCTAGCTTCTACACCGCAATTCACGGTTTTGGAAAGCAGATAGAACAGAATACAACAGTTGATGATGGGGGTTCATCTTCTGGAGGTGGTGCGCAAGAAGTCATCAACTTTGCAAAACAATACGTGGGCACACCATATGTCTGGGGTGGCAATACGCCCAGCGGCTGGGACTGTTCTGGCTTTGTGGCTTATATATACAATCACTTTGGCATTGCGATGCATCAGCCGACCACATACGAAGAATATCAAGGAACGGTTGTTGGGCCACCATATCAGACCGGAGATATGCTGTTTTGGGGCGGTCGTGGCAGTACCTATCACGTTGCATTAGCGCTCGATGATAATACGCTGGAAATGGCTGCAAATCCAGAGCGAGGCACTGTTGTACAGGCAATAAGTGCTTGGCAGCCAAACTTTGGTGTCCGCAATGACAAGATGGCTGCGCTTGTATCACAATCAAACAGTTCAGATGATTCCACTACCACTACGTCTACCGTATATAGTTGCCAAACTGATTACTTTAGCCCGCTTGCTGATAGCGAAATCGGCAAAGTATGGCAAGATCCATATACCAGCGACACGATTACTGACGAGAATCAGCTTAAAGTGGCACTTAAAGGACAGTTGCATGATTATCCGGACGTGCAGTATTCAATGAGTTGGATGACGTTTAAAAACAACAGCCAAATCACAAACAGCATTGACATTGGCAATACTGGCTGGCTAAGAGATCGGCACGGGCTAGATGTTAATGTGCGGATCCAAAGCTATACCAAGTATCTAGATGATCGCTCAGGAAATAATGACTCCATTACGTTTGGTAATAAGATCTTTGACTCAACGACTTGGGAAGTACGTCAGAATCAGTCACAAGACCGCTCCAGAATGATTGCTGAACTGCAGAAAAGCAGTGGCAGTGATGTCCGCAATGACATCACGGTAACGATGACGGATGATCAGATGCAAAAAATTAGACAGGCAACGATTGGAGGTGGCAGCGTATGACGATGGCTAATGTAATTGATATCTCTGAATTTCAAGACCCGGCCAAGTTTGACTATCAAGCTGCTAAGTCCAATGGCATTAAGGCGGTCATCATCCGCCTGTCTGTCGGTAACCGCAGAGATAACCATGCAGTTGAACATATCGCAAACTGTAAAAAGTACGGTCTTAAATGGCATGGCTATCACTACTGGTATAACTTGAGCGGTGAAGCAGCGTTCGCAATTTCAGACGCGCAAAGCCTTGGATTGACATCTAGCCAGTATTTCTTCTTAGACATGGAAGATAAAACATTGTCCAGTGACTGGTCAGCGCAGTTTGAGTCTTTCAGATCAGCGGTTGGCGACAAATATAAGATTGGCTTGTATTGCTCTGATAGTCCTTATAATAGTCATTTTGACAATGCAAAAATAGTTGCTGAGGGTGTTTATCGGTGGATTGCAGCATACAGTTATGAGCCAGCTAACTATGACATCTGGCAGATGAGTGGCGAAGGGTCTGGTGGTTTTGGGTCATATACTGGAGATGTTGACCGTGACTATGACAAGACAGGAAATCTCTTTGTTGAAGATGTGCAGCCAATTACACCATCTACTACACCCTTATATCGTCAAATCATTGGCGATGCCGGATATGATACGGATTCAGGGATCTACGGGCTTGGCCGGTCATACGACAATGGCAAGACTTTCCATGTCATGGATACTGTATATGGTCGGATCTATCGTCAGCAAGATGGCGATAGTATCTGGCCTTTTTTACAGCCAAAAATCGGTACGATTACAGATCCATTTGCGGTAACCATTGTACAGTCTGGTACGTATGATGGCTTGACTACATCTGGTTACTATGAGATCCGCACTAGCAGCGTAACTGGTGGCCCAAGCACCGAAACAGGCGTGCTGAAGGTGATTGATGCTAACAAAAATATCATCACGCAAACCATGCATACAGTATCCGATGCTGTGTGGATCCGCAATAAGCACAATGACGCCTGGACAACTTGGCGTAAGATTACATTCTGATCATAGAAAGGCGGTGAAAAAAATGGCAACAACTGATATTGACTGGGGCGTCTTAGCTCAAGGGCCGAAAGGCGACAAAGGTGATCCTGGTCAAACTGGGCCACAAGGCGAGCAAGGCATTCAAGGCCCACGAGGCGAACAGGGTATTCAAGGTCAACAAGGCATTCAAGGGCCGGCCGGCAAGTCTTTTAGCATTAAGAAGACCTATGCAACCGTAGCAATGCTTAACGCTAACGGGCCAAACGATCTTAGCGAAGGTGACTTTGCAATCATCGACTCGACCGTCGATGACGCTGACAACGCCAAACTGTTTGTATGGACTGGTGGTAAGGCATCACTGGTCACTGATATGTCTGGTGCACAAGGTGTGCAAGGTCCGCAAGGTAAGCAAGGTATTCAAGGCCCGCAAGGACCGCAAGGTGTACAAGGCGAGCAGGGTGCTACTGGTGCTACTGGCATGTCGGGTAAGAGCTATAAGCCATACATCAGCGATGATGGTCACTGGCATTTGACGGTTGATGACCCTAACGACGTCTTGACCGACCCGTTTGCAGTTACGGCAGTTACTTCTGGCACGTGCGATGGGCTAACTACATCCGGATACTATGGTGTTAATTCGACAAGTGTTAACGGTAAGCCCAACGACGAAACCGGCCTGCTCAAAGTCATTAATGCCGGTGGGATCGTCACTCAGACCATGCACACGGTGTCGGACAATCTTTATATCCGTAATAAGCATAACGGCGCCTGGACGGCATGGCGTCAGACGACTCAATGGAGCTGATGAAAGGTGGTGAGAATATATGGCAAATACCGTAACGGCACGTGGCGAGTTCCAGCTCAACACTGACTACCACGTGCTCGATATCGTATCTAATGGCGACCGCGATTATCTCTGCGTGCGGGCCAATGATGGTGAAGACGTAACGGATCAAGAGTACTGGATGCTTCTTGCACAAGGCGAGCAAGGCATTCAAGGCCCTAAAGGCGATAAGGGTGACAAAGGCGACACCGGTGCTACTGGTGCACAGGGTATTCAAGGCATTCAAGGCCCTAAGGGCGACCCTGGCTCAATCGCTACAAGCAACCTAAGCACGGCTGACCTAAACAACGTTAAGTCCAATGGCTACTACTACACCAACGGGCAGACGTTGACACATAGCCCTTTATCCGGTCAGACGTATGCCAACATGATTGTGGTTGCAAGCACTACTGGTACTAACGGTACGCAGTTTCTGCATGACACTTACAACAACGAGCTTTACGTTCGTTCGTGGCTGTCAGATGGGACGTGGACTGCTTGGCGTCAAACCACCTTGTGGACGTAGTGGGGTGAACTGATGGACTATCAAAAAGGCTATGTACTGATGAGTGATTTAACCACACTGACAAGCTCATACCGAACTTGTGTACAGCACGTGTACGATAAAGCGTCTTGGCTGTTAAATGCCGCCAATGGCATTTTTATGGATGCTGACGTGCCTAAATACGCGGTACCGGACTTGTCGGACGAGCTGATCAATCGCAACGCCTACATCTGGCTTAAGCACCTAATGCAGGACGTACAGACAGCGGTTAACAGTGTCATTGCATGCTACAACTATCATTCGCTGATTGATCAGCAAACCGGTGAACTAACTAGCACTGTTTTGCTATGGATACCTAACAGTTTGTCGCTAAACGATGAGCTGCTGAACAACTTAAACAACGATTTCAAGTCGGCTAACGAGACGTTAGACCTACTTTTTGATTATATAGAACCGTATTTGTAAAGGAGGGGAAAAATGGCAGTTAACGAGTATGTCGAGCTTGACATCTTAAAGCCTAGTACAACGCTAGTCGACTTGACCAAAAATTTTCAAGGCCGGGTTGGCGACAGCAGGGCTTTCTGCAAGCTATGGATTAAAGCCAATGGATTGCCATACGACCTAACTAAAGACAGCCGGTCAGTCGGTTTCGCCGGCAAAGACCCGGTTGGCGATTTGTATCGTGCCGTTGGCTGGGCTGACACGGATCAGCCTGGCGACAACGCTCAGGCAGGGCGGGTAACGTACTACTTTCCGGGCGGCATGTTCAAGCATGAGGGTGACTGGGACAAGGACAGCACCTACTTTTACGTGCAGGACAGCAAGGGTACGGTATCAACGGTCAACGTTTGGCTGCATGTCCTGCCGAACATGGTTGAGATGGGCGTTAACACTACGCCATATCAATCAGATATGGAGAAGGCAGTGGCTGACGTACAGGCAAAGGCTGACGAAGTTAAGGCACAGCTTAGCAGTCTTTTAAACGGCTCAGCTTTTACCGGCATGACATCACAGCTTAAAGCAACGCAAGACACAATTGACGCGTACAACGCGCTAATTAATAGCAAGCAAGTGCCTACTACTGACCAAATGCAAGCATACGTTAACAGTTTCTTTAACGCTGAAACGTCAATTGCTGATCTCAACACGTTGGTAACGCCAGGCAAGGTTTACTATGTTGCCAACACGAGTGCCAGCAATAATCCAAACGGCAAGACTGGGTTTATGTCGGTTAAGGGCACGTCTAGCAGCCTGGTCCAGATCTTTGTGGATGGCGAGGCTACCGAGTTTATCCGCAGTCGCTTTGATAACACGTGGACAGCTTGGCGTCAGACAACTCAATGGAATTAAAAAGGAGGTAGCAATATGACTACGTTTGTAACTAAAATGGGGCGTGGCAAACTAAACACTACTGATAGTGCGGTTTCCGTTACTTCAAAAGGTGGTGACTGCTAATGGCATATAATGAAATTGAAGCAGGAGACAAGAACTGGCTTAGTGTCTTAAATGGTAACTTCAAACAGCTTTATGGTAACTTTGAGTTTCATGACTGGAGCAAAGACGGAATCGTAATGCATAACGGATTCAACTTGGGTGATGGGAGTGGCTATCGTTACTTAGAGTTACCCGGAGGTCAAAAGTTGGTCGAAATTATTATTCACTCAACTTTGACTAGCGATAATTTTCATGGCGGTGATTGGTTCACATTGCCAGACTTAGTCCAACCAGAATCTTATCAATTACATGAAGTTGTGATTAGTACTTACTATACCTTACAGTCAAGTGCCAATACGGTATGGATTTCCAATGCCGCTACAACTCCTTTTGATCATGGTGGTTGGGACTATACGCTTCATACAATGTACTTTAGCAAGTAAAGGAGGGATAAATAATGAAGGCAATTTATTATGCAGATGCAACAACTAGCCTTTTCAAGGGAAGTAACGTTGTTGCGGATGATCATACATTAAAAGCTAACGAGACTTTTGAAAATCCGTCGGGTAAGGTAGAACCAGCTAAGCTGGTAAATGGTTCATGGGTAGATGCTACACCAGAAGAACATGATGCTTATCTAAAATCGCAACAAAAGAGTCTTATTACGGTTACTCCAAGTGCTGATGATAAAGGACTAAACGAATTAGGAAAGCAAGTAGCAAAATTGACAAAAGATAATCTGGCTTTAATTCAGCTTGTTAACTCTTTGGGTCAACAGATCGCAAGTGTGCAGAAGAACGATAAAGAAAAGGGAGGCAATTAGTTATGGATTGGATTAGTTTTATTACAACGATGTTTAGCTTGGGTTGTGACGTAACTGGATATGTGGGATTAGTGATTACACCAGAACAGTATAAGCAGATTACTGGTAAGGATTACGTGGCTCCAGTAGCAAAACCACAAGCATAACTAGTAAGTTAGATAGTCAACACATACTCGCCAGAGAAAGACACAATACATAAGAAAAGCCTGGAATTTAGCACTTTCAAAATGCTAAACCTGGGCTTTTCTTATGGGCGGGTTTTAAAAGGAATTTGGAAAGCGAGGTGAGATATGGATATGCATAGACCATTTGGCTTTGATTGGGGTGAGCTGGTCAGCATCGTGACGTTAATTGGAGTCGTTATGACATATGTTAAGACGTCGATCACAAACGCGGCTCACGACTCCAACAAGGCTGAATTTGACCGGCTGGGCGACTCAATCGCTCAGTTAAATCAAACTATGATCAAGGTTAATATGGTTCTAGACAGTCTCAAAGCTGACCGTGAGTCAACAAATCAGCGGCTCACTAAGTTGGAGACAGCGACTGACAAGCATGATGTTCGGTTGGCACGGATTGAAGAACATGTAATCGTCAACAAGGGGGACAAAAAATGAAGGTAGCAAATGACATTATCGAATGGTTGATTCAATCGGGAGCCATTGTATGGCTCTTTTATTTTGGCTTCGTAATCGCTAAGCCGTGGGTTGGCAGCAAGATTGATCACGCTAAGACAGTCCGGCAACGTGAAGCCTGGACGCTCTTGGAGCAGGTGGCGATGACTGCTGTCAACTCGTTAGTAAGTTCCAGCAAGCCAGGCCCCCAGAAGTTTGCGGAAGCATCTGACCAGGTACAGTCCTATATGGCCGATCACGGTGTCCACATTGACATGAAGACCGTTCAGTCAGTTGTACAGGCGGCATATGAGCAGTCACCGTTGACACCTACCACAGAGCAAACGAAGAAACCGGACAAGTTGGGACAAAAAGAACCTGATCTTGTCCCAGACGGCAAGGCAAAGGCAATTGATCCCAAGGAGGTCGCATAAAATGGCAGTTCGTAATCCATTTATTGATGTTTCAAGTTACCAACCTGATACGGTAGCATTTTTTCAAACGGCTAAGAATCAAGGAGCACAAGGCGTTGTTGTAAAGCTAACTGAAGGTAGTGAAGATGGTTCTAATTACATTAATCCACGAGCGGCAGCACAAATTCACAATGCCCTAGCAGTGGGCTTAAGAGTAGCCTGCTATCATTTTGCCCGCTACACTTCAATTCCCGATGCACAGAATGAAGCACAATTCTTTGTTAAGGTTGCTCGGCAGTTTGGCATGTATGACGATACGCTGATGATTGATGATGCAGAAGTTAATTCAGCCAACGATTATCAAGGTGCTACCTTAGCCTTTCTTCAAGAAGTAGAAGCGCTTGGTTATAAGAGCACCGGTGTCTACTCAATGCGGAGTTTCTTTACTGGTGGCATCTTAAACAGTCACGGCTTCGGCAATCGGAAGAAGTGGATTGCCGGCTGTGGGGTTACTTCACTCGGAATTGATAATGCAAATGCTTGGCAATATACCGATCACGGTATCATGGGGATTGACACCAGTTTTGACTTTGACGGTGCCTTTACCACTGGAAAAGCAAGTGGTAGTGTACCAAGTACCCCAGTACCAGCACCACAACCAGTTGAACACGTTGGTAAGCCAGCGGATGGGACTTACATTGTTCAATCTGGTGACACATTATCTGGCATTGCAGGCAAGTACAATACGACTTGGCAAACCTTAGCAGCGATTAACAGCTTGGGTAATCCTAACTTGCTTCAAGTAGGCCAAGTATTGAAGGTAACCGGTGAGTCATCACCACAGAATACTTACTACGTCCAAGCAGGTGATACTTTAAGCGGAATTGCCAGCAAGTTTGGCACAACCGTTTCTGGCTTAGTAAGCCTTAACCACATTGCCAATCCTAACGTGATTTACGTTGGCCAAAAGATTATGCTTGGTGATACTGGCCAATCTAACGCCTATACCGTTCAAAGTGGCGATACTCTATCTGGAATCGCTTCTGCTCACGGAACTACTTGGCAGGCATTAGCAGCAAAGAATCATATTTCTAATCCGAACATGATTTTTGTTGGTCAAACAATTCAATTATAGAAATTAACCCCTAGTGGTTGTTGCAGAAAATGTAACGTCCACTAGGGGGTTTTTGTTTTGACAAAATTATTAAATATATTAGCTGATTCACTATTTCGATTCCGAATGTTATATAATTAAGCGCAAAGGAGGTTGGTGCTATGAAGTTCTTTGACGCTATTTTTATAGTAACCAATATGGTTACAGACAACATTTCCAAAGGAACACAGACATTTTTTGAGGGTGTGTCTAAGCTAGTTACTAAGAACGTAAGTGCCAATTTTTATCGGCAGGCAAATGAATCTGATAAGGAAAAAATAGCTGGTGATTTTAAACGGATTGGTAATGATATGTACGTTGCACTAGATAAGTATGAGGCAAAGCATGGCTACTAAAGAGGAACATGCCAAACCGGTTAAGGGCGAACAACAGAATGTTGATAATGTAATAGATCATGTTAAGCGTCTACCGCGAGATGAACAACATCAGGTTATGCAAAAGCTTGAAATGTTCTCGGGGCCAATTCCAGCGCCACATATTCTAGAGCAGTATGACAAAATGGATCCAGGTGCTGCAAAACAAATTATTGATAACGGAGTAGAGGAATCACATCATCGACGGCAGATGGAGTCTAAGATGCTTGAAATGAGCAGAAAAAAGAATATCCGGCGAGATTGGATGGGCTTTGTTATCGGTATTGTCGCAATCTTTGTAGGCGCATTTCTTATCTATAAGGATCATTATGTAGTTGGAACAATCTTTTCCGGAATATCAATTCTTGGGCTAGTCGGTCAATTCCTTGGCGAAGCCCCTACAGACTCATCCGAAAAAAGGACTGATAATCAGTCAGAAAAAGGGACTGATAATCAGTCAGAAGAAAAAGATGAATAAAATAAGCATAAAACGGCCCCGCGTAAGTTTCAAAGCGGATGTATTAGACGTTGGAAGCTTAGAGTTAGGTGATACAGTGGCAATAAACCGCCACGATATCAAGATCGAGTATTTCACCCGCGTTTATAAGGCTGAACATAATCTGTTAAATAATATGATATAGTTAAGGAAGTTAGCACAGATATAAACCTCTTTGCTATACAATCCCCCCGACTTGCTAAGCAGGCCGGGGGATTTTTTGCGTTTACTTGCGTCAACCGTTAGTTCTCTTTGGTCGGGGTGCTAACGGTTTTTTTCTTTGTCAAACAATTTGATTATATGATCGTGTATAATGTGCTTATTAGCAAAAACGTTGTTCTGTGCTTAGCTTGAGTAGTAGCGACTGCAACAGAGGAGCGTGGTGCCTATGGGCTCTGTAGCCGATCTGAATAAACATCGGAGAAATGCCGGGAGTGTTTCATATTCCCGACCCCTATACGGGGTTAAGCAAAATCCTCCGTGCTATGAAGGGGTTACCTTTGCCTACACAAATTGCGGCGTTAATCGTTGCTTGTGTCCTGGGGACGGTAACAATGATTTGTATCACGGTGATTTTCACTCATAAATAAAAAAATCCGTGCGCCAACACGGATAAAATCAGATCATAGCACAGAACAATAACGGGCGTTTTGCTAATCGTAACCGTCGGTAGAGCTACTCCCGGCGGTTTTTCTGTACATAAACATGTTAAATCGATACAAGCTAATTCGTCAAGTTAGCATGAGCTATTTCTTGTGGATAAGTTATAAAGTTTTGGTGACGAAGTCCAGTAAAAAGAACGATGGCTCAAAGATAATTTGTAAAAAAGGCCCTGCCGTTAAGCAGGACCTTTTTAGTTTCATTGGGACACTATTGGGACACCTTTACGGGTGAAACCATTGTGTACCAACGTTTTAACAAGTAACCGAGATTACTTGTTGTAGAATTCAACGATCAGGGCTTCGTCGATGTCGGCGTTCATGTCTTCACGTTGCGGAAGACGGGTCAGCTTACCTTCGAGCTTGTCAGCGTCGAATTCAACGTAAGCCGGGCGAGCAACAACGGCTTCAACAGCACCCTTGATAACGTCCAGGTTCTTGGACTTTTCACGAACGGCGATGACTTGACCAACCTTAACTTCGTAGGAAGGAATATCAACGCGCTTGCCGTCAACAGTGATGTGACCGTGGTTAACCAGTTGGCGTGCTTGACGACGCGTGGTAGCTAAACCAAGACGGTAAACCATGTTGTCCAGACGACGTTCAAGCAGAACCATGAAGTTAGTACCGTGAGTACCTTCCTTGATCTTGCCGGCGCGAACGAACAGGTTAGAGAATTGCCGTTCGGTCATCCCGTACATGAAACGAAGCTTTTGCTTTTCGCGAAGTTGGGTCCCGTATTCGGAAAGCTTACCGCGACGGTCGTTCCCGTGGTCACCAGGAGCGTACGGACGACGAGCAAGTTCCTTACCAGTACCAGAAAGTGAAACGCCCAGGCGCCGGGAAAGACGCCAGCTTGGGCCAGTGTAACGTGACATAATTGAATTCCTCCAAATAATTTGTATTGGAGTAAAATAATCCGATGGTGAAGCTGACATTCGTGCAGGCCAATTGGATCGTTCACCCTCGCAGCTGGGTTACTAGAAACACCAACTTGGCATTGGTCTGTTGACGAGCTTGCCTCTTCATTGCTGCATTATTTTACACGTCCACTATCATACAACGCTTAAATCGACCGGGTCAAGCAATTCTTTGAAGGAAAACGGTTAGAAATCCGGGAGTTCAATTGCTTGTCTGGGGATAAGTAGGGTAAGATTATGTTATAATCAAAAGTTAATTAAGACTTAAAAGTATAGGTGGGATTCGGATGTTACAAGTGTTAATTGGGATCATTGCGATTGCCGTGATTGTTGTCATCATTTTTTACGTGTGCCAACGACGGGCGATGCGGGTCATTACAGACTTACGGGCCCGGCTGGTGGCCCTGGAAGAAGCCCGGTTAGCACGCCGGTTGGATGACGCCAGCCTCGCTGACTTAATGGGGGAATCGTTGAAGGTGTTCACCGCCTTGCAAGATGACTACTTAAAGAAGGTGGCCCCGGCCGTTGACGACGCTAACGAACAATTAGAAGAGGTTAGCAAGAACCTAAACGGGCTCAACGTCTTCACCGTGACGGGACAGTTGAACCAGGTTCGGGAGTTAGTCGAAGAGGCCGAACGGCAGCAAAAGCGGGTCGTTGACCGGCTCCAAAAGGCGGACCAAAAAGAAGAAGAGCAAAAAAAGGCGACCGCCACGATGGGCGAGCAACTAGGCGACTTCCAAAAGAAACTGGATGACACCGCCTACCAGTACGGGGATGCCATTCGGCCCTTGCGTTCCCAGTTAGCCGATCTGCAAGAGCAGTTTACCCGCTTTAACGAGATCGCCGCCAAGGGTGATCACGAAGCGGCGGCCGAAATTTTAACCGACTTAAAGGAAAAAGAGGCCCACTTTACCAAGCTGGCTGAGGAGATTCCAGAACTTTATAAGCCACTATTTACCACCTTCCCGGACCAAATTAGCGAGCTGCGTGAGGGCTACCGCAAGCTAGTGGCTAACCACTACCGCTTCCCGGTCAACAATTTGGATGACCAAATTGAAGGCTTAGAGGCGCAACGGCAGACCGCCCTGGATCACATTGCCGCCCTTTCGCTAGCCCCGGTCCGGGTGGCCAACAAGAGTTTGGAAGAAAAAATCGATCACCTATACGATGTGATGCAGAACGAAATGGATGCCCGGCCCCAGGTTGAAAAATTGGTCGGGGTGGTTGGCGATCACCTAGATCACGCTCGCCAGCAAAACCGGGAGTTGATGGCCGAATTAGACCGACTGTCCGAAAGCTACACCCTTAATCACGACGAGGTTGCCCACACCCGCGAGCTAGAAGAACAACTTAAGCAGATCCAAAAGGAATACGAAAAGGATCAGGTAGCCGTTAACGCCCAAGCGGCCGTCGCCAGTCAAGTCCTAGAACGCTTCATGGAAGACGAAAGGGTCTTAACGGCGATCGAAACCCAGCAAAAGGAAATCAATGATGGGGTGGCCTACCTCAGCGAAGACGAGCAGCGGGCCCGCAAGGCCTTGCAACGCTTCGTTACCACGGTCCGGGCCACCAAGCGCCACGTTGAGACCCTCAACTTGCCGGGGCTGCCGCAAGATTACCTGGACTTTTTCTTCCTGGTCTCCGATGAAATTAGCCACTTGGCCAAGGACATGAACCAGCAACGGATCGACATGGAGGCCATCACTAAGGAACTCTTAAAGGTTCAAGGCGACGTTAGCGAATTAATCGACCGAACCAACAAGGTGCGTGACTCGGCGGAACTGACCGCCCGCTTAATGCAATACGGGCTCCGCTTTGTCGATGACAACCAAGAGATTGACGCCGCCATTACCGAGGCGCAAAAACTCTACGACCGCTACGAATACGAGCAGAGTTTGGAAACGATCGGGGCGGCCCTCGAGAAGGCAGAACCGGGTTCCTTCAAGCGTTTGGAAGACAACTACTACGATGAATTAGATGAAGAAGAGTCATAGATAACAAAAGGGGTGCGACGCTGGTCGCGCCCCTTTTGCTATCCAAGCCCCTAGTGATCTGTTATAATTGATCGGTATTTGGAGTCGAACAGGCCATTGGTGACGCACGCAATCACTTTATCCACACTAATGGCATATCTTGCGTTGGTATCCAGCGCGTGTGAAAAGAGGGAACACACAATGATTTATTTTGATAATAGTGCCACCACACAGGCACGCCCAGAGGTCCTTGCGACCTACAAACAGGTTTCCGAGAAGATTTGGGGGAATCCCAGTTCTTTACACAAGCTCGGCGAAACGGCTTGGAACCTGCTAGAACAAACCCGGACCCAGATCGCCAATACCTTTGGCGTTCAACCCGGTGAAATCCTGTTTACTTCCGGCGGCTCGGAGGGGGACAACTGGGTCATTAAGGGAACGGCGCTTGCAAAGCAAAAGTTTGGCAAGCACATCATCACCTCATCGGTGGAACACGCCGCCGTTCGTAACGCGATGAAAAGCCTTGAAAAGTTGGGCTTTGAAGTCACCTACCTGCCGGTTGACAAGGAGGGACGGGTGAACCCCGCAGACGTGAAGGCCGCCCTGCGTAAGGATACGATCTTAGTTTCGATCATGGCCGTCAACAATGAGGTCGGCACCATCCAACCAATTAAAGAAATCGGTGCAATCTTAAAGGACTACCCGACCGTCCACTTCATGGTCGACGCCGTTCAGGCCATTGGTAAGGGTTTAGACGACCTGGTCTTTTCCGAACGGGTCGACTTTGCCACCTTCTCTGGTCACAAGTTCCACGCCCCCCGCGGAACTGGCTTTATTTACAAGCGGGCTGGCCGTAAGTTAGCCCCACTGATCGATGGCGGTGGGCAAGAACGCGGGTTGCGCGGGGGAACCGAAAACACCCCGGGTAACGCCGCCATGGCCCGGGCAATTCGTTTAATGAAGGAACAAGAAACCACGGATGTCGCTAACGAACAGGCGGTCCGCAAGGCCATTTACGATCACATCAGCCAGTTTGACCACGTGGAAGTCTTCTCCGGCTTAGGCGCCGGCTTTGCCCCTCACGTGTTGACCTTTGCCATCGTCGGGGTGCGGGGCGAAACGATCGTCCACGCCTTTGAAGAACACGACATTTACATTTCAACCACCAGCGCATGCTCATCAAAGAAGCACTCGGAGGCCTCTACTTTGGCCGCTATGAAGGTGCCGGATAACGTTGCCACCTCGGCCGTGCGGGTTAGTTTGGGGGACCAAAACACCCTCGCCGATGCCGAAGAATTTAACCGGGTTTTTGATCAGCTTTACGCCGGGTTTAAAAAGATTATTGATTAAGGAGAACCGTTCATGAAGTACGATGAAATTATGGTCCGCTACGGTGAATTGTCCACCAAGGGCCACAACAAGAAGTCATTCATTGACCGCTTGGGTTCCAACGTTAGAAAGGCGCTCCACCAATACGACCAGGTCAAGATTCACCCGAACCAGGACCGGTTGCACGTGGAGTTAAATGGGACCGACGCCGAACCAGTCATGGAGCGGCTCAAGCAGGTCTTTGGGATCCAAAACTTTTCCCCGTCCTTGCGGGTGGAAAAGGACTTTGATTCCGTGGTCGAAGCGGCCGTAGCGATATTTAAGGAACAGGTCCAGGGGCCGACCGCCTTCAAGGTGGAAACTAAGCGGGCCGACCACAAATTCCCGATGGGGACCTTTGAAATGAATAAGCAACTGGGGGGCGCCCTTTTGAAGGCATTCCCAACCGACTTATCCGTGGACGTTCACCACCCGGACATCACGCTGCGGGTCGAAATCCGCTTAAACGGGATTTACCTGACCAGCGCCAAAATTTTAGGGGCCGGTGGTCTGCCGGTCGGCACCGCCGGGAAGGGAATGATGATGCTGTCGGGGGGGATCGACTCCCCGGTGGCCGCCTACCTAGCGCTGAAGCGGGGCGTTTCCTTAGAAATGGTCCACTTCTACTCCCCGCCGTACACCTCCGAACAAGCCCTGGCCAAGGCCAAGGAATTGACCGGGAAGTTGGCTAAGTACTCCGGCTCGATCAAGTTCATTCAGGTGCCGTTTACCGAGATCCAAGAAACGGTCAAGGAAAAGGTACCGGAGGGCTACTTGATGACCGTGCAACGCCGCTTGATGTTGCGCTTGGCCTGTGCCCTAGCCCAAAAGCGGGCGGGCTTAGCCGTCTTTAATGGTGAGTCCCTGGGGCAAGTGGCTTCCCAGACGATGGAATCAATGTTGGCGATCGAAGACGTTACCACGATGCCAGTGCTGCGTCCGGTGCTGTCCTACGACAAAAACGAGATCATCAAGATCGCCGAAGACATCGACACCTACGACCTGTCGATCTTGCCTTACGAAGACTGCTGCACCGTCTTCACGCCGCCTTCGCCAAAGACCAAGCCAAACCTGAAGCGGGCCCGCTCATACGAGGCGCGCCTAGACGTGGAAGGCTTGATGCAACGGGCCTTGGACGGAATTGAGATCACCGAAATTCACGCCGGCGACGAATTCTTGAACCAAAACCAAGACGTCTTCGCGGAATTACTATAATTGTTAGTCAAGGGGCTAGGGAACCAGTTACGGTTTCCTGGCTTCTTTTTTTGTTGCTTGCTACCTTTGGGGACAGGACAAATCTACAGATTTACGCAAACTGGAAGTGCGATCCAACCTTCTCGACGGGCCGTATGGCTAAGCTAGGGCAAATGGTTGTCGCCCTCGGCGCCGTTCTTCGCCCGTACTTAGATACTAGGCCCGTGGTTGGGTCGCACTCCTTTTTATTGCACAAATCCAAATATTTGTCCTGTCTCACTTTCGGCTTTGCGCTACTCAGTTTTCCCAATTGACCATTGAAACTAACCTAATTTCGACTTTCTTTTACACCAAGGTGGAGTATAATCGCTAATGTAATCGGTTACACAGAACCTAAAGGAGGTTGACGATGGTTATTTCGTGGTGGGGAGCGCTGATTGGCTTGGCGCTCGCAATCTACTTAATTTTAAAGAAGCTCAATCCGGTTTATTCCCTGATGCTTGGGGCGATTATTGGGGCCTTGCTCGGTGGGGCCAGCCTGACTGGTACCATTGACATCCTAGTCAAGGGGGAGCAAAGCGTCATGGGGACGGTGCTACGGGTGCTAGCCGCCGGAATGCTAGCCGGGGTAATGATGGAATCCGGGGCTGCCGAAACCTTGGCTCGCACGATCGTGGATAAGCTGGGCGATCGAATGGCGATTTTGTCACTGGCCCTAGCGACGATGGTCATTACCGCCGTGGGGGTCTTCATTCCGGTGGCCGTTTTGATCGTGGCGCCAATTGCCCTGGAAGTGGGGCGACGGATGCATATTTCTAAGCTAGCCCTCTTGGTCGCCTTATCCGGTGGCGGTAAGGCCGGGAACATCATTTCGCCTAACGCCAACACGATTGCGGCGGCCAAGGGCTTTGGGCTCGAGTTAAGCCAGGTCATGATCGCCGACTTTATCCCGGCGGTGGTGGCCCTGATTGTGACGGTGATCGTGGCCCGCTTGTTGGTTAAAAAGGGCGACGCCGTTATGGAAGCCGATTTAGGCGACATGGTGGATAGTGACACCGGCAACTTACCCACCCTTGGTCAGGCCGTGGTGACCCCGATTTTAGCAATTGTCTTACTCTTATTAAATCCCATCGGCCAAGTTGCCCATTTGACGCTGTTGACTAAGGTGAACTTAGACGCGACCTACGTACTGCCGTTTGCCGCGATTGTCGGCGCCCTGGTGATGAAAAAGGGCCGGGAGTTGCGCGATTACGCCCGGGTCGGGATGACGCGGATGACCGACGTGGTCTTGATCTTGATTGGGGCCGGGGCGATCGGGGCGACGATTACCTCGTCGAACCTGCCACAACTCTTAATCAAGGGAGTGGAGGCTAGCCACATGCCCGGGGTCTTGTTGGCACCGATCTCCGGGATCTTAATGGCGGCCGCCACCGCCTCGACTTCGACCGGGGTCATCCTAGCGACCGGCTCCTTTGCTAAGGCGATCTTAGGCTTTGGGGTCGCGCCACTGGCCGCCGCCGCCATGGTCCACACCGGGGCGATCGTGATCGACCAGCTGCCACAGGGGAACTACTTCCACGTGACGGCCAACGCCATGCACATGGACCTGAGGCAACGGTCGCAAGGGATCCTATATGAAGCCATGGTTGGGGGCTCGGCAATGCTGACCGCCACGATTCTCTACGGTTTCTTACACCTGATTTAAGGGGGAAGTAAAATGAAGTTTGTGATTGCGCCTGATTCGTTTAAGGGCAGTTTAACGGCTAAGGAAGCGGCCACCGCCATGGCGACCGGCATTAAACGGGTTTATCCCGACGCCGAGCAAACCTTGGTGCCCATGGCCGATGGGGGTGAGGGAACGGTGCAGTCTTTAGTCGACGCTACCAACGGCCAGCTCTTGATCAAGACCGTTCACGGCCCGCTTAACCAACCGGTTCAAGCCCACTATGGCTTGCTGGGTAATTCCAACACGGCGGTGATTGAAATGGCCGAGGCCAGCGGGATTGGCTACGTGACCGAAGAAACCAAGAACCCGCTGATCGCCACCACTTACGGGACCGGGGAGCTGATTTTGGATGCCGTTAGCCACGGGGTCGATCAAATCATCATCGGGATTGGCGGCAGTGCCACCAACGATGGGGGTGCCGGGATGGCCCAGGCCTTGGGAGTGAAACTTCTCAATGATGCCGGCGAGCAGGTGGGCCTCGGCGGCGGCGCCCTGGGGGAAGTCGCCCACGTTGACGTCAGTGGGGTCGACCGCCGCGTCAAGGAAGTGAAGGTGTTAATCGCCTCTGACGTCACTAACCCCTTGACCGGGCCGGAAGGGGCGTCGGCCGTTTTTGGCCCGCAAAAGGGGGCGACCCCGGAGATGGTCAAGCTTTTGGATGACAACCTGCACCACTACGCAGCGGTGATTAAAGCCGACCTGGGCAGGGACCTGGAGGAAAAGCCGGGAGCCGGGGCGGCTGGCGGATTGGGGACCGGGCTCTTGGCCTTTACCAACGCCACCATGCAAAAAGGAATTGAACTGGTGGTTGAGTACAGCCAGTTAGAGGAGCAGGCGGCCGGCGCCGATTACGTTTTGACCGGCGAGGGGAGCATCGATTTTCAGACCAAGTTTGGTAAGACCCCGTACGGCGTGGCTAAGACAACCAAGCGGGTGGCCCCCCAAGCGCCGGTAATTGGGATCGCCGGTCACCTCGGTAAGGGCGTGGCCGAACTAGCCGACGAGGGCGTGATCGACGCCGTTTTTGCCAGCCCGTCTGGAGCCAAGTCCTTAGAACAAGCGATTGCCGACGCCGCCCAGGACGTGGCGCTGACCGCGGAGAACGTTGCCCGGCTGGTTAAGGTTAGTCATTAATAAGGAAGTGCGATCCAACCTACTCGACAGGCCGTGGGCTAAGGATAGGACGGGGGTTGATGCGGTACGCATCGTTCTCCGGCCAGACTTAGCCACTAGGCCTGTGGTTGGGAGCACGTTAT
>SKES01000532.1_pt1 | contig 33146 bp, 39 predicted proteins | sample 4826851 | NCBI WGS metagenome assembly SKES01 (sample SAMN11008803, study PRJNA524170) | human gut metagenome | biome: Human fecal sample; material: Feces; isolation source: fecal sample from pouch patient p52 | host: Homo sapiens | place: Israel: Tel-Aviv | collected 2016-09-04 | reverse complement strand
ATACAAGATATTATTTGAATCCAAATAATAACATAAATGTTTTATCACATTATATCGATTCATTATAATTTTCCTTTTTAATCACCTTATATACAGCAGCTTTTGAAATAAACTTCAAATTGTTACTTTCATCCAGAGATCTAACTACATTCTCGACCTTCTTTTCCCTGACTCTTTCATTGAACATCTTCCCTAATCGTGCTCTAACCATAGAAGGTTTTAGATCAGCGTTTTCAGCTTTTACAACCGAGATTTCAGAAAACGATGGTAAATCAGATAATGTAAATTCCTCCGACTGTTTTTTTGCTTCATCTTCCAAGATTTTTAGTGCTGACTGATAATCAAATGGATTTTGCTTATACATCTTTTCCAAAATAGTCACAAGGTAGACATTTACAGTGCAATTGTGTTTCTCAGCATCCGCTTTCAACAAATCAAACAATTCCTCATCAATCGATAAATTTATACGTGCCATAACTCTAACCTCCTTATAATAATCGTTTTATCCGGTGTTGTGCAACCCTCCTTAACTCCATTATAATGGCATTAGATAGACGTGTCAATATTAATTCGAATCATATTAAAATTTATCGAAATCCTCCTGCGTTGCAAGATTATCATAAGTCACACTATCGTTTCCTTTTTCAGTCCAGATATCCATCACCATTCCGATGGTAAGATAATCTAAGTCTTTAATGGAGAGACCGATTTCTAAACATCGAAGAAGGAAGAGTGGTGTTGTCATTTCCCTGCTACTTCGTTTAAGTTTTTTTTAGACTCAATATCTGTAATAAGATTTGATCCCCAAAGAGCAAGGATTTCTGGAAGCACCTCATAAATGGAAAACATTTCCTTCATTGTTTACAAATTGTAAATAATGCTCTCTATCTTCTGTCATGCGTTCTTCTATTTGATTTTTCAATTCTTAGTCATTAGTTGTTTTCATCAAATGGAACAGCGCCCATAACCTTTCATCATAACTTGAGGTTTTATGATTGAAAATCAATGTTGCTTTATCTCTATCCGTCAGCTCTATCTTTTGTTTCTCTATAAACTCTCTATAATCCTTTGAAGGTATCAAATCAAACATACTGTTCCCTTTCTAACATTCATTCAGAATATCCATAAATACTAGTGCCTCAATTGCAGGTGTCTTTGAAGCAAAATTTGCTCTCTCCAGACCATCCGTTAATAATAATCTTTCCCAAAGCTTCTTATAGTCCCTAAAATCAAAAAGATTGTCATCCAAAATGACATATTCTTTTATTTCAGGGTGCGCAGCAAGATATTCTACAATTCCTTTGCCACGTCTCTTCATTGTTTCGTGTGTCTTACCAGCTATCGCCAAACCTGCCATTTCTAATTTTGAAACAAGATATGCATAATCTGCAGCTGTTTCTCTCATTGCCTTCCAATCAGAAGAAAGAATTACATCTCCACCACCATATTTCTCTATAACTTTAGCTAAAAGTTTGACTCTGGCATCATCAATCCCTGTATATCCGTCTGGTGTACGCTGAACAGTTGTCCCACTGTTAAGAACACCATCCACATCCAAAAACACGACAAAATTTTTATGTTTCTTATTCATATTCCACCTCACAGATCGACTTCCTTTTCCATTTCCGCTTTTAAATAATTACATTCTTCCATAAGTTCATCATATTCCTTCTGCAGTCTATTACGTTCACTTCGTGACAATGCTCTAAATCTCATATCAACGATTGCTTGTCCTTGAAATTCATCTAGTTCAAATTCTCTGCAAATAATTTCTTTGCATTCTCTTGGTGTGTCGCCATTCAACATATGCTGCAGCACAACTTCCCAATTGTTCGTAGCGAAAATGATGCCCGCTAAAATATGCATTCTTTCTTCTATCCTTTTCAATCGTTCCTCACACATAGAATCCCTCCTTCGTTTCCAAACACATGCACCCTAACTTTCCATTGCTAAATCCACACCCACAATCAATCATATATAAGTTTTCTCTTTTATTTTTCCAGATTCGTCCATCGTCGGTATTTCTATGTCCACAAACTGAAATATATCCTGCAATTCCATAAATACGGTAGAATTTGTTCCAGGACGACCCCATCAAAAAATAATCTTCAGTCTTTAGAACACTTGGAGCAGACGTCATTGCATGAGCTAAAAGATACTTTCATAGATGAAATCCAAACAGTCATACTCATTCAGCGCTTTATTTTCATCAAACGAACTGATACCAGCATGAACCAAAATATATTTCTTTCCGTCACATTCCAATTCTTCATACCATTTCGCATGTTGCAGATATTCGTAAATCTTTTGTCTTTCATATAACTCCAATTCCAAAAAACTATCCATAGTTGGTAACCCACCGTCTTTAATCCATGAACGAAAATCCCATTTTTCATCTTCAGATTTAAAATTTAGCAAATCAAAACCAAGCTGTTTTATAAGGTAGTAGAATAGATAATCATGATTTCCAAGAATAAAAATCACATTATTGCGGCCCATTATATCTTTCAATACGCCAATAGGATTGAATCCTCTATCCACCGTATCTCCCAATATATACAAATGGTCATTCGCCGAGAATTTTATTTTCTCTAACAATTTTAAGTATTCTTTTTTGCATCCATGAATATCAGATATTACATATCGCATTTTGCCATTACACCTTCCTGTTTTTTCAATATCGCATCGATATCTATATGCAGCTTTTCCACATCTAACCAAGCGATTACATCATCTAGTTCTATGACTCCATTCCTACTTTGATGAAATATTCCTTGTGGGTACATTAAACCTTCCGTCCAACAGCCTGCGCTTAATCGTCCATCATTTTCAATGAGAAGATAAACACCGAAAAGTTCCGGTTTCTTTCCATTCTTCTTGAACTCAAAACCGGACAAAGTGATACTGAACTCTTTTTCTTCTACTTTTGTTCCAGTTTTTGTTTCCAGTATATTTAAGAGTTCTTCTTTTCCCACTACATTTGCTTTATCAGAATGAGTCTTTTCTGCACTTTCTCTTATATCGTAATCGTAGGAATGTATCACACCCAAGTAATCATATTCATATAACTTCTTTGCAAAATTGTATATGAACTCCCTTTCTTCAGCATTATCCACATCTTTGACTTGATAAAAATAATTTGCTGTAAAAATATTGATATGCAACCATATATCTTTCTTTTTTTCATGAATCCAATCCTTCAGAATTGCTATTCTTTCTTGCTCCAATGTTGCCATTGGAAATTCTTTGCAAAGATCTTCAAATTCATAAAACTTATCTTCTAAAAACTCTCCACTCTTTAACACAAAGTGATATGCATCTTTATTATTCTTTAATGGTTTCAAGAAATTCTGCATTCCATCTGCAAAAATAACGCAGAATGTCTCTGTATTCCCTCGTTTTAAATATCGTTCTCGATACTCTTCTTCTAATTCATCGTCCGGATAGCACAAAATAACTTTTCTTTTATATACATTTTGCAAAACTTCTATCGCTGATTGAACAGATGGTATGATGACATATTTAAAGCGTTTTTCAAGTTCGAGAATATCTGCAATCATGTTGTATGGATAGATTGGATTATTCACATGATATTCTGCAGCTTTTTCCTGTTCAAAATTTCTATTAGTTTCTTCTTTTACAATTGGTAAAATTCTTGCATATGGCATACTTGCCACTTCAACACAAACATCTGGATGTTTTTTGGCAAATGTTGTTTTACCGCATCCCGCATATGCCGCTATAATCATAAGTTCCCTCTCCCTTCATCAAATCACTCTACTTCTCTAAATCCATAAACAGAAGATTCCGGAATATGTTTGTACAAGATTCCATCACTTGCCCGGATATCATAAGAAACTTCTCTACCCTGGCCAAATGTCCCATATGAATCTATAACATCAACTCTTCCATACATTTCTGTCTTCTTTCTTCCGTTATCGAAATCAAAGGATACAAATTCGCCTCTCTTATATTGAGGTCTGCCAACTCGAATCATTGTTTTGTTAGTTCCAAGTTCCTTGATTGCTTCATAAAGCATTTCAGCATTGCTATATTCTCGATTTCCATGGAAGTGTCCGAAATACCATTTCTTGTACTTCAATTTTCTTTCAATCTTTGAAAGCCATTCCTCTGTTGACTTATCCACTTTATCCTGCGAAATAAAGTCCAAAAACAAATCTGTTGGTTCAAATGCAAGTGGACAGGTATGAGAAAATACATAATCAACCTGCCATTCTTCCTCTCGTAATCGTGTTTCAACATGTCTTTTTATTTCACCGCTCGGTTGCTCGCTGTCAAACCAAGGTAGCCCTGTCATTAACCTATAATGTTTATCCACGCTGTAAGCACCACCTATTGCGACACATCGTGCATTTCCCAACTCATAAAACTCTCCATCTTTAGCAAACAGTATATTAGGATAAGTTTCTTCAGCATAAACAACACCATTATTCCATTCGATTTCTTTATACCCTTCTATTTCATATGGACGCGCTTCATGATTTCCATGAACAGCAAGAATCGTAATCGGTAATGCCGCCAAAAATTCTTTCCTTGCAACATCTTTATGACTCAAACTGTAATTAACACCAAAGTCACCTAGGACAACCAGTACATCCTCTCGACTTGTACTATATTCACAGCAAAGAAGCTGAATTTTTCCGAACTCTCCGTGGCAATCACCGGTTATATAAATTGCCATATTCTCACCTGCCTCTTTAAATTAAATCCGAACGTCTAAATCCAAACTGCTTTAACTCAAACCATGTCATGCGAATTCCACTGAACTCTTCCAAAACATCCATCATCTTATCTAAATCTCCGGAAGCCTCTTTCACCTTCTTTATATATTCTGGATTCTTCTGCAATTCATCCAATTTTGCAGCCAGAATAGCATCTGTTTTTTCTTGTTCGAGATACGCTTTTTCAATTTCGTCTACTCTGTCACAAAAGTCTGTTTTACTTAAAATTTTATCCCACGCAAATGTAAGTTCATGATTCTCAGTATTGCTGAACAATTCCTTAATTTCGTAATAAAATTCTTTTCTTACAATCAGGTGATTTCCAAAATCTAGATAAATGTGTTTCCATCCATCGGCCACACAGGTTTCTTTATCATCTGGAGATCCCCCAATGACTATTGTTCTAGACATTATCCTTTCTCGTTTTGTTGGCCCATCAAAATAACATTCTGTCAAAGTCGGAAACAATTCTTTGATTTTTGAATATGGTGTATCCTCTGACATATAATTCACTGCGAAACTATTTCCATTCCTTGTATAAAATGTCATATTGTGTGGGCCCATCGCTCCTGGTTCAGAAAACGAAAAAACAATCACACTATTAAAATCTTTTTCACATAACTTCTCCTGACCCATTACAAATACTCCTTCCTATTAACCTCAACAAATTTATCACCAATGCGTTTATAAGTTTTATTGTCTTTTTCCCATCGACGCAGTATTCGCTTACTGATTACACACCTATCACAATATGCCATAATCTCCGCCCAAAGACGTGTAGCAGCATTCATTTCATCAATCATTTGCTCGATTTCTTCTTCTGGTGGTTCTTCCGCATATCCCCATACCATATCGTAATACCAGATATAATCCTTCGTTGCATTCAAAATCCGATGAATCGCTTGTTCTATCGTGTATGTCTTCCCTTCAAAATCCACTGTATTAAATGTCAGGTCATCCATTGTTTGTTCTATCAACATCGTAAGCCTAGAGTACAGCCATTCAGCAAATATTAGGTCCATATTTACCGTTTCCCTATAATCAAACCCATATTTTCTTCGCTCAATAAAACGTTGCAACTTGTTGTCCTTGATGAAATTTGAACCGTAGCGTTCTCTCTTGATACCCAAATCGTCCAAATATTTATTTCGAATCATATGAAATCCCCAATTTTATTCTTTCTTATGTTTCCATTATAGCTACTTTTAACATCATACCTTGCCAATAGACTGGCGTATCCTTTTTTTACTTCGATTTATCTTCTGAGCAATGGTTTAAATATTCCTGTCTCTCCTGTTCTACTTCTTCAGCAAATTCTTTTATATACACACTAGCGGCCTCTAAAAAATCCTCCAAATTTTGATAAACTTTATGTTAGTAAACCAAACACTTTTAAATCATTTTGGCTAAAATAAACTTTGTTAGGAAATGGCATGGAACTTAGATATTCCATGTCATTTCTATATTTCCGTTGGCAATCTTGATAACTTTAACAAATGCGTCAAGCACTTTCTGCTTATCTTCAAAACTTGTTTTTTCCCATGTTGATACATGATTGAATATCATATTTAAAGTGTCCGAAGATTGATTAACAGTCATGGATAGGTTTTCTTCACTTAAAGCCCTGCGTTCTGCGTCCAGTTGTTCTACTTTTTCATTGATGTATCGCATAAGCACGCTATTTGCACCAGATACCTTTTCCACTAGATCGTCTATTTCTTTATCAATCTGTGCCAATCGAATTTTATTTTCATTTAATCTTGGATTTGTCTGTGTTGCGTTTTGCTCGTTCAATCCCTCAAATTCTGCAAGTTTACCTTTTATCTGCTTCAGTACATAGTTTTCTAATTCATCAACATAGATACGACTACCTGTACCTGAACAACCTAGTCCTTTTGTTACATACTTATGACTACAATTCATATAACGAATGGACTTTCCGGTTTTTTTGCTTACTCTTGATGGACTGATTTGCAATCCTTTTCCACAGTTGCCGCATTTGACTTTTCCAACCAGCCAAGAACTCTTGCCTTTATTGGTTGTTGCCATCTGGCGACTGTTCATACAGCGAAGTCTGCACTTTATCCATATATATGAGGGAACACGTCCCACATGCGGAGCAAGCACGACTTCTTTATCCTTAAAACTATTCCTGCTTTTATCTTTCGATACTGTACCTTGATACAGATAGCAACCATTACCGCCTTCCCACAATTCCATAGAGTTTGTGATGTTAGCGCCTTGACTGTGAAAGAACTCATACAGGCTTAAATCTGCAATCGCATAAGATGGATTTGCAAGTATTGAACTAATCGAAGATACTGTCCAATATCCACCGCGAAGTTGGGGAATATCATGTTCTAATAGGTAATTGCGAATATCACTGACTGAATATGGTTCTCCATTTTCTTTGACACCCTCTGCATACAACTGATAAATCAATTCTATCTGCTGCATTTCTTCTTCAATAGGAAGATAGAAAGAAGTGCGGATACCGTCAATTACAATAGGCTCTAACTTAAATCCATAAGGAACACGACCGCCCATGAAAAATCCTTTTTTATTTCTGGAATAGTAGGCGTCGGTTACACGCTTTTGGATTGTTTCTCGTTCCAACTGTGCAAACACGATACAGATGTTCAGCATGGCTCGTCCGATCGGTGTTGATGTATCGAACTTTTCTGTTGATGAAACAAACTCAACATCGTATTCTTGAAATACTTCCATCATATTAGCGAAGTCCAAAATAGAACGACTGATACGGTCCAGTTTATAGACTATAACACGTTTAATTCTTCCGGCACGAATATCTCTCATCATGCGTTCAAAATCAGGGCGGTTTGTGTTCTTACCACTAAATCCCTTATCTGTGTATGTCTGATACGGCTGACCGTGTGTTTCATACTTGCAGAAGTCAAGCTGACTTTCTACGGATATACTGTCTTTTTTATCGACTGATTGACGCCCATACAAAGCGTCATAGCGAGCTATATTATACATCATTTATCAATTCCTCTATGATGTATAGAATGAGTACCTCGCCCACAATCATATTATATCGCGCATATTCTACACGTACAATCATAACTTTTGTGGGCAGGGATACTTCTTGAAAATAGAATATAAATCATGTCCGATTTCTTTTTTTCGTGTTTCTTTCACTTCCTGCGACATCTTCGGTATCAAATGAGTAACCGTGAATTTCACATCGCCAAGCGTTACCTTTTCCTGCGTTTTTGAATATACTGTATGTTCCATACGACCAACTCCTTATATGAACAAAACAATATATCCTGTTTCTGCAAGTACCCTTGAGAGCAGACAGACGGCTTTGGAGAGCTCCGCTAGTATCTCAACTATTCCCATTCTTATGGGCAGAACCGCGCCATGCGGACGTATCATTATCCTGCTGCACAGGTCATGGCTGAACAACTTTTCCAAAGGCTGTTCCCAGATCAATATAGGTTTCGCTCACTTTTGATAAAAAGGTCATGGCGTATAAAATCTGATGGCTCACTGCACAGCAAACGTGCCTGTCTGCTTTATTCAGTTTTCAAAGAACAATCGGCTTGTCAGCCTATGAAAATCTATTGTTTCCAACAGACTTTCATAGAGTGATAAACGAATGGACAGGGCGGGAAAGAGAGAAGTGGTAAATCACACCCTGTTGAATAATCATTACTTGATTTCTACTTCAAAGGCTTTTATTTTTTGTATCATTGCGTTGCAAACAAGTCCTTTTAACTCTAAATCTACTGCTTTACGCACGTTTCCGTATTCGTCATACAGTTTTCGCATACAGCAGGCTGATATGTAGTTATCATAGAAATCTAAGATTTTCTGAATTGCTTTTTCGTCGCCGTTCGCTGCTAAAGAAATGAGGCGATAGGGCGGACATTTTGAAACATCTTTTTCCATCAGGTCATTCCCCCTTTTCCAAAATTTCTTTCATTTGCTGCAATGCACTTTTTCTGTTCCTGAGAGAAGTACGGTCGGATATATCCAATATTTCAGCGATTTCAATATCACTCATTTCCATAAAATAGCGCATAAGCAAGATATTTCTTTTTCTCTCTGACAACTGTTTTAGTGCGTTGCACAATTCTTCTCCATCAACCAAAACCTGCTCGCCATTGACTTGAAATACAGTTGTTTCTAATTCGTACTTGTCATTGACTGCAAAGGTCGCAACCATAATCGGCGGTAATTCACAGAAAGGAATTTCATGTCTATTTCTACGCTTTAATTCTCGTTCATAGTTTTTAATGGCTCCATCAATCACTTTCTTCATCAATGTGTCAAACTGTAAACGGATAGCGTCCTCAAAAGAAGTCGGTTTCATCATCACACCCCCTTTCTGCATTGTGCAAAAGTTGGTATCTCCCTCTTTCCGCATAACACTGTCCAGTGAGGCGTGATTTCCGACACTTTTTTGAAAAAAAGTTAAAAAAGTTTTTCGGGCATGAAAAAAGCCCGCACAAAACATATAGTTTGTACGAGCCATAAAAGCCGAAATATATTCAATTTTTAATAGGGTGCTGTTAGGTGGAGTTTGATTGTAAAGAACTGTTCTTAAAGCTTTCCATAATGCAAGCCCCCTTAAAGCACTTCATAAAACTGCTTATCTGTTATTCTTCCACATACAATCGAAAAAACAAAGAGAATGTAGTTCCCGTGTCATTTGAAATAACTTTGATATATCCTTTTTGTTTCGTCATAATATCGCGAGTCAAATATAAACCAATCCCGACACCATCAACACCGGTAGAATATTTCCCTCTGTAAAACCGATTGAAAATCTGTGCCTGTTCTTCTTCCGGTATGCCGATTCCATTGTCTGTAATATCCAAGCGAAGATAAGACGCATACTCGGTCATATTCAAACGAACCGTTCCACCGTTTTGCGTATATTTCACTGCATTATCCAATACATTTGTGATGGCTTCTGCCGTCCAATTAAAATCCAAATGCAATATATAGTCCTGTTCACAATCAAACACGATCGTAATATCCTTTGCTTTTGCTTTGGAATACACTGCTTTGACTGCCTGTAAGATAATATCATTCAGACTGTTTTTCTCCGGCTTCAATGAAATAATGCCACTTTCCAAACGGGACATCTTTACAAGGCTATTGACTAGAAATGTTAATTTTTCAAGCGATAGTTGTAAGATAGCAATATATTCTTTGCGTTCTTCTTCCGATAATGTATCATCATTTAATAATTGTACGAACGTGTTCGCTGAAGCAACCGGCGTCTTAATCTGATGGGATATATCTGAAATCAATGCTTTAATCTGTTTCTTTTCACTCTCCAATAATTTATTTTGTGTTATCAGGATAGAACGCAGTTTCAAAAGTTGGTGCTGCAATCGTGAAAGCAAAGTATCCTCTAATTCCGAAAAAACTTTTACTTCCTGCTTGCCAACCAATTCTTCAATCAAAAAGGTCAGTTGTTCCAACATGTCATCAAGATAGCGGTTATGCAAATGGTCTAACAAATAAAATATGACAAAGAAGATAGCAACTCCCACCAGCAATCCTACTTTTACGAAAATATCCATCGGGATAAAACATAGGACTATGGCAAGTGCAATGGCTGTCAGCACTTCTAAAATGATAAGAATTTTTCTGATATACTTAAAATGCTTCATATTATTCTCCGAACGTATAACCAATCCCGAATACCGTTATGATATATTCTTGGTTATCGTCTTTTAATTTTTGTCTTAATCGTTTGATATTCACACGCAAAGTATTATCATCAATAAAGTTCCCGTCCTTATCCCATAAATTCTCCAACAGCATTGCTTTTGTAACAACCGTTCCTTTATGCTGTATCAGATAACAGAGCAATTTATATTCGGTTGCGCTGAGATGGACTTCTTCTCCATTCAATAACACAAGACATTTTCCCATATCCACTTCCAAATCTTTATACTGTATCTGTGCTGTTTCTGTAATCGTTCTTTTCAGTATTGCAGATACTTTTCTTCGCAGAACATCAATAGAAAACGGTTTGGAGATATAATCATCACAGCCTACATCATAGCCGTTTAGCATATCTTCCTCTGTATCATTTGCGGTTAAAAATAACACCGGTAATTGTGAGGTCTGTCTGATTTTTTGGCAGAAATTCATACCATTTCCATCGGGCAGGTTAATATCAAGCAAAAACAGATCATACTTTTTCAATGTATATTTTTGTAATGCTTCTACATAACCGTATGCCGTTGTAACACGATGTCCGTCTTTTTCCAATGCAATAGAAATCCCTTTACTCAAAATCTTATCGTCCTCTAATAAAAATATATTTGCCATATAACCACCACCTCATATCAAAATAACAGGGCAGAGGTTAGAAATATCTGCCCTGTGTGTAACACTAATTTCCTAAATCATGTAAGCGTTCAATGACTGTTTCTTATGAAACTGCACGATATACGATCGCCGGAACACTTAGACATATGATAAATATAGCAAATATCAAGCAAATTACAAGAGCAAATGGATATTCAAATTTTGCATAGTCTGCCATGTGCGGAACTGCGTCTGCAACAAGAAGTAAGAACGCATTACCAAGTGTCATAATAAGACCTGTCGTTACAAGTGCGTAAATACCGCCCTCTAAAGTCAATATCTTCTTAATCTGTTTTTTAGAAGTTCCGATACTTTCCATGACTGCAAATTCATTCTTTCTTGCGACCACACCTGTCAGCATAACATTGATAAAGTTAATCAATCCAATCACAATTAGTAAAACTGCTGCACCGTTACCCAATATACTTTCAGCATAGGTCATTTGATTAAATTTCTCTATTTCTCCAAGAGAACTCTTAAATTCATACTCTGATTGGGTTAGCGTACTATTTATTGATTGTAGTTCGCCATCAATTCGTTCTAATTGGTTCATATCTTTAACATTGATACCAATTCCTGAAATAATAGGTGTACTTGTTAAACGTTCCATTCCTGCTTCACTGACATAGATAATATTCGGCACAATTTCTATAAAATGACGTCTTCCTGTATCTAATGTAAGAAGATCATTATAATCTTCTCCATGAAAAGCACCATCAATTAGAAAGTCTGTTGGTTTGCCATCTGTAGTATCCGCAGTCAAGGATAATGTTTTTCCGATTAAAGCAGCATTTGGAGAAAAATAGTCATTATCTGTACCTGCGATTGCTGTTTCTCCACGTTTAAATGCTTCAACATCAATCGGTGTATCCGGGTGTTTTTCATTGTATTCTTCTACGGCTTTATCATCAAGCATTGTAATATAACAGCCATAATCACCAGTATTTGCATATTCTTTCAATTTAGCAACCATCTGTTCGTAAGATTTACCTTTGGACTTATAACTACTATCTTCATACATGATTTTCATAAAATCTTTCAAAGCAGTTTCGTTAAAATCAATACCCGCCCAAACTGTTTTTCTTATGGATATATCTTTAATACCATCAATTTGTTTGATTTCTTTTACAAACTGTTCATCAAACTGAGGTACTTCCTTATTTGGCTGTTCTGGCTGTGTAAACTGAACATCTCTGTATTCAAAATGATAATCCATATATTTTTTTAAAAAATTTTCAGATTTAAAACTTCCAATCACTCCGTTTACACCCAAAATCATAGTAATTCCCATAAACAAGGACATAAACACAAGTAGCGCACGTTTTTTATCTCGGAATACATTATGGTATGCCATCACATGAAGTTTTCCACCATTGGTAGAATTTCTGCTTTTTGTTTTTGTTGAAGAAAAATTTTGGTATCTTAATGCTTCAATCGGAGAAATCTTTCCTGCAACCTTTGCCGGTGCATTGCATGAAATCCAAACGGTCAAAGCAGAGAAAATAATAGACAGTATGAAAATACTAGGGTGGAAAAACATTTCTGCGTCCATAATAGACTTTCCACTGTCAAACGCATTTTCCAAAATAACCGGAACAATTCCAAAAGAAAGCACGCCTGCTAAAATAATACCAATCGGTATTCCGATACAAGCAAAGGTTACCGCTTGTCGTTTTACCAATGTTTTGATTTGCTTTTCCGTTGTTCCTAATGTCTTTATCAATCCATAGAAACGTGTATCTCTTGAAATGGAAATATAAAGTACGTTATAAATCAAAAGATAACCGCTGCCTATGATAAAGAATACCAAAAGAATAATCATTGCATAAACAGAAGCATTTGATGATGACATAGAAACGGAACTTTGAAATTCCTGATTTTCATTTAATGTAATATCGTTTTTCAAACGCATAACATCATCTTTCGGATTGTCTAAAGACATAGAAAGAATACCGCTGTTTTGCATTGTATATCCATGTTCCTGACAATAACTTTCGGATAGAAACGCCATACCTGTTCCCGTATAAGAACGGAACCAACCACTTAATGTAAAGGTATCTTTCTGTTCTCCGTCTTTTGAAACATAGGACAATGGAATTTCCATATCAAGTTTTGGCTCTTTAATGCCTAATTGAGAAAGTGCGTCCTCAGACAACATAATCTCATTTTCTTTTTTCGGATACTTCCCATTGATATTGCTGATTGCTTCTTTATAATGCTTTTCCCATTCTGTATTATCATAGTATTGCATAGCAATCGCAAGATCACGGTCTGCTTCGTTTTTTCCTGCAACAGAGCCAATCATATATTGCGTACCGACCGTTTTTACATAATCTAAATCACGGATTTCTTTTTCCTGCTCGTTTGTCGGCATGACAAGTGAAACATTTGCATTCGTACCAGAAGTACGAACTGACGTTAAGTCCATGTTCTCTTTATAGTTAATACCCAAACTGAAAATCGTTGTAATCATAAACGTTGTAAGGGCAACGGCAACAACCGCAAAAATGTTACGGGTGCGATTGGCTTTCATCATACCTTTTTCTACACGTTTTATGACCTCTTTATTTCGATTATCGTGCATAACCCACACCTCCCGATACAACTTTTCCATCTTCGATACGGATAATGCGGTCTGCCATTTGAGCAATTTCTTCGTTATGTGTAATCATAAGGATTGTCTGGTTAAATTCTCTACTGATAGACTGCATAAGAAGAATAACGTCCATACTTGTTTTTGAGTCCAAGTTTCCGGTTGGTTCGTCAGCCAAGATAATTGCCGGTTTTGTCGCAAGCGCCCTCGCAATCGCTACACGCTGTTGTTGCCCGCCGGAAAGATTGTTTGGCATATTTTTTAGTTTACGTTCCAAACCAAGATTGTGAATAATCTGTCTGACAAATTCTTTATCTACCTTGCTGCCGTCAATCTCAATCGGATAAACAATATTTTCATACACGTTCAAAATCGGAAGCAGGTTGTAATTTTGGAAAACAAACCCGACATTTCTACGTCTGAAAATCGTTAATTGTTCGTCTTTCATTTGCATAAGTTCTTTTCCTCGAACGACAACACTACCAGACGTCGGACGGTCTAACCCGCCAAGCATATTAAGTAATGTAGATTTACCACTTCCCGATGTACCGACAATAGCGACAAATTCGCCTTCTTCCACCGAAATCGACACGCCGTCCAAAGCGTGAACCTCATTTTCTCCACTACCATATATTTTTTTCAAATCCTTTGTTTCAAGTATAGCCATAATAAAAACCTCCTGTCATATATTTCTTTTACAGTTTCATTATAACAACCACTTCTTACAATCTTCTTACAGTTTGGAAATAAATTTCACTTTTTTATTATGGATACTTCAAAATGAAAAATCAATAGTACCATAGCCGCAATATCCCAAAGATATATTGGCTATGGTATGATACGTTTATCCTACAATCTTCCAGTTGCCGTCCTTATGAAGTATCAATTCATATTGTGAAATCTGTTCTGCCTTTGTTAAATTATCCAAGTATTTCACAGATACGTTCACTTTGATATTATCGCCATCTTTTGTAAATACCGGATTTAAAACTTCCGCAAACTGATATTCTCGCTGCACCGGTTCTATCACATTTTCTTCCACATAATAAGCAAGTTCTTTCTCTGTTGCAGTTGGATATAACTTAAAGAATGTTTCTAAAAATGCGGTAGCGTCATTAACTGTATCAGCGTCCACCTGACTGTCATTTTCTACTGCCTTTGGTTCATAGTCTGATGTTTCCATCATAGGCGCTAGGGTAGGGTTTTGTACGATAATCATATTTCCCTTTGTATCCACATGAACCGTAACCATATAGGAAGAACGCACACTTCTTGTTTGGTCGCCCTCTTTAATGGATTGCACAACCTCATACAATACCTCATATTCATCATTGCCGGACTGCTCCACACTCCAGATCAACACATCACTAACGGTCGAAGATGTTGGTATATCCGTTCTGATGGTATCCGCATTTAACACCTGTAATTCTTCTGTCAGATACCCATTGATAGAAGAAGTTCGCTTCTCCAATGTTTCCTTATTGTTATCCCATGTGTAATAGGCTTTACAGAAATTCTTGACGAAGTTCTCAATCCCGTTGGTATCATTTAATCGAAGTTCTACCGTTTCTTTTTCGTGGACCGTGTGCATATCAATGGCAGTAAAATTTTTATATACTCCAAAACTGACACTCACGATCAGCACCGCCCATAATGCAATCACAGATTTTTTATGTGTACCCACTTTTAAGGTAGGTATCTTTTTTTCTTTCATTTCTTGTTTATTTTCTGTCTGTTTCTTTTTCTTCCATTTCATTTGAAAATCCTCACTTTCTATTGTTTTACACGTCCGGCGCCAATCAAATGCTGTTGCCAGTAACTACTTGTCAAATCGGTATATCCAATCCCGGAACTTCCGGCATGATACATCTGTGTCGGCGAAACATAGATACCGACATGAGTTACATAACTTCCTGCATTGTAGGTACTGTGAAAGAATACCAAATCGCCCGGTTTCGCCTGTGCAATCGGGATATGTTGTGTTGCGTCATATTGTGCCTGTGCTGTTCTCGGTAAAGAGATACCAGCCTTTCCAAAACACCATTGTGTTAGTCCACTGCAATCAAAGGAAGTGGTTGGGGAAGAACCTCCAAACACATATTCCCAGCCGTTATACTTCAAGGCTTCATTCATAATCGCCTGCACCGTTTCATCATCAAACTGCGTAACATAAAGATACTGATTGACTAATTCTACATAAAATTGATTGCCATAACTATATCTCCAGCCACCATTCTTTTTTACGGCAATCGGGTTCGTATAAGTTACTTTCTTTCCACCGGATTTTTCTTTCGCAAAGTTTTCCGCCAGATTGTAGGTATGCTTTTTCCCATTGCCCGCAACATATCCCACATAACCACCACCGAAGTTATAGGACTGTATCGCCACATTGATGTCGGTTATTCCTTGTTCTTTACAGGAAGAAAGCAGAGATGCAAAATACTTACACCCCTGCTTGATAGAACTTTCTGTATCTAAAGAATTCGGCGGTAACCCAAGACTTTCCGAACTCTGCATAACATCTTCTGCCGTACCGCCACTTTCCACCTGTATGATAGCCAATAAAATATTGACGTACTCGGATATACCGTATTCTTTGGCATACTTTTCCACCATAGGCTGATGTTTCAACACCTCTGCGGATAAATTCATTCCGGTAACACCGGAAGAATAGTCGCCGCCACTATCATCATTATCCGCGCTCACAAGTACACCGAAGAACAGCGTTACTGCCAGTAGAAAAGGGAACAGACTTCCCAATAGTAACACCTGTTTTAATCTCATTTTTTCTTCTGTCCTTTCTTTGATACGACCTTACGGTTTGTGTCCTTATGCACCTGTGATTTTTGCACCGTCTGTACCGATTGTGATTTTATACTGTGTCTATTTGCACCATCATTTTGATGGTTCTTCTCATAAGAGGAGAGTGGTCTTACTTTTTCAATCTGTTCCACATTCATTTTCTGTTGTCTTTTTATAACCGGTGCATTTGATTTTTCGCTCGTTACCGGTCGTTTCACTTCCTGTACTTTTGACCTGTTTTCTAACGCATTTTCTTTGAAAACCGCCACCGGTCTTTCATGTGTCTTATGTATTCCAGACTGTTCCTGCATTTTTTGTAATGCCATGCGCTTATCCGCAATGTTCTGTCTATGCTGCTGACGCTTTTCCTCACGACCGGATTGTCTGTGTTCTCGTTCCTGCACAATACCGCGCTTAAAATCAGAAACACTTTCCTTCGCCTGTCTGCCGACGGAATGAACCGCATAAGACGCTTGCAACGGCATATCCTTGATATTTTCACGAACAGCACCGGCTTTCTCTTTCATTTTGTTTTTCGTATCCATCACTGCGCCTACCATAGCGCCGGCTTTTTGGGGAACATCTTTGAAAGAGCCTTTGGAAACATTATTACGGGAACGCTGTTCATTTGCCTGTGTATGTTGTTTTCCTGCCATACTTCCTGCCATCGCACCTGTACCAGCCGCAACGCCTAAAGAGGCTGCCCGTGTCATTCTGCGTTCCATTCTTCTTGCCCGATGGCGCATAAACATATATGGTCTATGGAAGATACGGCGCGCCACTCCCTGACTGTCGTTGGCATTTAGACTAAACATATTCATCAGATCGCCTAATTTCATATAAATTCCCGCAAAACATACACTCTGCAAGAATGCAATCATAAAAAACGGATAGTCTGTGGAAATGTTATAAAACATACTGGAAATACTGAACGCTACCGTTACGATAAGCGTAATGCCTGCTCTTGTCATAATCGTATTAAACACCCGCACGATTGCCTGTTTTGTCATGCTTTCATACCCCGGTATCATGGAAAGCAGGAAACTGATAGGCAGAAACATGGCAAAGATAATGAAGAGTATCTGACTGAAAATCATAATACCTGTAAGTAAAAACACAAATATCGTAATTCCCAAATTGAAGAACAAAAGGAAAAACACCATACCTAAACGATTGATGACCTGCGGTATCGTAAGGTTGGTGTTGTCGTTATCTTCAATTTCCGTTTTCACAACTTCTTCTCTTGTTTTTCCATCTTCCTCATCAGGACTTACGGATACTAAGGACTCCACACGTTCCGCACCGATTTCTTCCTTGTTGGAATTTCCAAACTGTAACAGCAGCCACGGCTGTTCCACCTGAATAGAGAATAGACTGTCACGTATCAAATCTACACTGTCTTTTCCCTCACTGTCCGAGTTTGGAAGCATGATTTTTGTGCCTAGATCAAGTGCTGCGGTGCTCACATCACTGGAAAACTCATTGACCTTTTTGATATAATCCGGTGCATTGGCAATAAAAGACGCCGATAATAAAAACACCACCACAAAGTTAATCACAGCATGAAATGCCTTGCTCGTTTCTCTTTTTATCAGTCCGGTATAAGCAACATAAATTCCCACGATCAAGATAATCAGTAAAAGAAATCCCACATAAAATCCTGTCGAAGAAAACCCATTCTGCGTGACACCTGCAAGGGTCTGTATGCTTTTTCCGATACTGTCTGCCATATCATTGATAAAATCCAGTTTATAGGCTTCTTGTACGACATAGCCGGTGGCATTGCTTAAATATAGACTGATTGTCCAAATGAAATTGGTAATACAGTAAAGTCCGTACTGCACACTTTTTCCAATCCCATCAAGCCAGTTCCACGGCAGCCAGCCCCATGAATTATCCACATAAAAATCTAGGGTATAATTCTGTAACGGATATTTGGAGTAGAGATTTTCTGCGCTGACCGTATCATCAACCAATCCTGCCGCCTGTGCCACCGTTCCAAGTAAAGAGAGCAGTATCAATGTTATTCCAATCACAAGAAGCGTCATTTTGATAAAACGCAATACTTTTTGTTTTGTCATATATCGTTTGATAGATTTGATATTCTTTTTTGTTATCTTTGAAACTTTCCATCTTTCATTCATCACACCACCTCGTCTCTTGAAACCGGAGGTCTTGTATCAAAGGCATGGAGCAATTCTTCAAAAACAGGGTGTATCTGTACCACACCGACACGGCCATATAAATCCTGTAATAAGCATTGTCCGTTTTCCAGATCACGCAAGCGTTTTTGATTGTTCTCGTCCTCTTTATCAATCCCGAAAAATTCTAAGGTTTGTTTTATCTCGTTGATGTCGGTACTGCGAAATGCAAACTTCAAGCCAATATTGTTTTTCAGACTTTCTTTTGATACATCATAAGCAGACTGGGTAACGAAATAAACACCTGATTGCATGGCTCGTCCGGCACGCACCAACTTGTTAGAAAGGGTTTCTCCCTGTGCGACATTGAGGAACGCCCATGCTTCGTCCAAATCCACAATCTTAAAAATAGAACGGTCGCTGTGAATGAAATCCAAAGCAAAGGTAGAAATGACAATCAGCATTGCCACCGACAACAATTCAATGGTCGTGTATTCCTCAAAAGAAGTATCTTTATCCGGTAGCACCAAATCTGCCACCTGAATGATATTCAACTGATTATCCAAACTGATTGCATTTTCTACCGAACCGTCCGAGAATAACAGTTGTGCAAAATCATAATCAACAAAACTTTCGATATGGTCTGCGATATTGTTTGCGATAACCGTTTCTTCTTTTCTCAGTTCTTTTATGACATTCAAAAGTCCTCTCTGCTTACTGTCTTTGACTTTACCAATGGCACGAATCAGCACCGGAAACTTTTCTCCGTCACGGGTAGAAATACCGGTTAAAAAAGTCAGGATTTCTTTTGCCAAAGTCGCTCCGTCCTCAACATCTTTCATAATGACAAAGGGGTCAAGAAGTCCTGCATTTTCTTTATCGCTTGTCAGATTGACAATGTTTATCTCGTGAGCGATTTCCGGCAACGTCTGTTTCCAATTTCCTCTTTCGGATTTTGGGTCTAAAATCACTGCCTGTCCGCCAAACAGCACAGAGTAATACACAAGCAGATTGTTACAAAAGGACTTTCCACCGCCAAGACTTCCGATAAAAGCAGAAGCAAGCGCATTGGTAACTGTACCTTTTACGCCTTGACTGGCAAGTGAGGGTTGGAGATACACATTTCTTCCCGTATCTACGGAATAGCCGATATAAATCCCTGTGTTTTCTCCTAACTGCTGTGTGGCGCCAAAACCAAGCCCTGCCAAGAAATCACTTTTCACATATTGCACATAATCATTGATATAACGCTTGCTTGCCGGTAAAAATTCAGAGTGAAGTCCGAGCATATCTCCGGCAGGCCGTACCAGTTTCACACTCAAATCGTCATAAAAATCTTTCACTTCATCAGCGCGCCTTTTTAACTCGTCCAGATCATCAGCACAGACACGTACTACATAGGATAACTTATACATGCTTTCTTTTGTTTGGTCTAAATCTGTTTCCAGTTCGTCCACACTGTCTAAAGCGTCCACCACATTAGAACTTGTTTCGCTGCCGGATTGAAAGGCATGGTTATCCAAATCTTTCAATTCCTTTTTCTTATTGCGAACAGTGGAGAGTGCCTTTCTGTTTTCCACGATTTCCACCGTCATGGAAGTATCCACCGGAAATGTGAACTGTTGCTGCTGATAATAGAAGATTTCACTTGATGGAAAATCCAATTCTCCAACAATCGCATTGACCGTAAAATAAGTAACATAGGTTTCGCTGTCCTCATGTTCCAGCCTTAAATATCGCTGATTTTCTTCTATCAGACATCTTGTCGGTCGTATCAGGTCATACGTTTTTATCAACGTTTCTTTTTTCAGTTTCTTCTTTGGTAATGGGTAATCATATTCTTCATAGACAATCCCATCTCTACCATACAAGTGTTCCAGCAAATAACCAAAATCACTCACTTCCAAACGTCGCACCTTAAAACGTCTGGAGATTTTATTTTCCAATAATTTTTCCATCTTCATATAGCGGTTGATTTCATCATTTGGCATGGAAACAAAATCATTCATCAGCGTGTGGTTCACTTCATGGAGAAATTCTTGAAACGTCAGCCATGCCGACTTCTTGATATTTTTGAGATTGAGCGTTTCATCAGGCACCATCAGCTTAAACCCAAGAAAGAAGCGATAATCAACTTGTGTATCGCCGATCATGGAAACAAGCGCGTCCGTCTGTTCATCAATCTTTTGGATTGCCACATCACGAAGTTTTCCGCTCACTAATTTCTTTGACTGCTCCTGAATATTCTTAATCGAACTTTCCGTTGCAATCTGAAGCGCATGGATTTTACCCTCACGGGATTGTGCAATCAGTTGGCGGAAATTGTCATGCACAATAAATTTTTCTTCCGCAGATAGAAAAGAATAGTTATAAGGTATCAGTTCATAATAAGCGAACACCTCATTGTCCTTGTTCCACACAAGGTTGTTATCCATATATTTAATCGGGAACATACTTCACACTCCTTACCGCCGTAATCGTTTCATGGAATTTTTCTGTACGCAGTTTTACGGCTTTTCCTGCATACGTTACTTTTGGTCGAAAATAAAAACAAAGTTGTGATTTTAGAAAACTGTATGGTTTCTTACCATCAAAAGTCTTTTGGCTCATAAACCAAGTGAGCGCTACCGGAATACCAAAGTATTTGAGGAAAGCCCCCTCAATCATGGAAAGCGGTGGTATATCCGCAAATACAATCACGATAAATTCCGTAATCACAAACCATGTAATCTGTGTAAAGGTAACAGGAAATGGCAGGTTAAAATCATTGATAGCATATAGCACTTTTTCCACGTTCCATATTCCTGTATAACTCTTGATTTTCTTCATATCTTTTTCGTAAAACTCCTTTCTGTTTTGTTTTTATAAAGGAAAGGACAGCCGTATTTCAGACTGTCCGTATCCGTTCTTCTTTTAATATGGTATCTCGCACATACCTCGGCTTGTGGAAATAAATGTTCCAACCATATCCAGCATGCGCCCATAGGCCTCATAGTCAATATAATCTTGTAGTTGTGAGGGAATTTCTCCAAGCGTCTGCAATTCATCAATGTAGTAGTAGGCAACGTCCGTCATAGTTTCACAGTCCGGATAAAAATAAACCTCGTCCTTATGTTCCGCCACTTCTTCCAAAGAGCCGTAATGCCCGACAAACTCGTCCAAACATTCCACAATGTACTCCGGCAAATCTTCCATCATTTCATACATTTGGTTCAGTTCCGAAATAGAAACATATTCCCCGATTTCCATAGGAAAGTTATCAGTATCATGGATTGCATATTCTTCGTAGTTCTCATTCAAACCAATCTTTTCTTTCACATCTTCCTCATCAATGGGAAAAGAAAACCAAGCGCCGACCAAGTAACCCTCATTGTATTTTCCAAGATTTGCGATATATACCTGCATATCATCAGTCATACATACCACCTCATTCCTATGGCAACTGATAGATACCGTGTTCTGTTTTTAAGAAGCGTCCGTTTTCTTCCAAATATCCGGCAAACTTTTCTAAATCCATATAATGTATGGCTTCTTCCGAAACAGAATTGTATTCTATCATTTTTCGCCTTGCCACCTCGATCATACTGACAGCACCCTCATAAAAATGGATTGCGTCGTGATAGGCGTGTAGCAAGTCCAAACTCGGCAATCGTTCCAACAGTAACTCACAATCTAACTGCATAAAATGAGGAAGCGTAAGAAAGGTATAGAACAGATCATTCAGACGCCATATCGTTGTATTCTCTTTTATATCTGTCTTGAATGGTACATCGGTTTCAATAATGCGGTACGCATCATTTTCCACATCAACACCCAATTTTTCTAATACATCTTCTTCATCAATCGGCAAGGTAAACCATGCTTTTTTCACTTCTTCATCAGGAAGTGCACTTTCCATACATACACGTAATTCTTTCATACTCGTTTTTCACGTCCTTTCTGTTGCTTGATAACAGCCTGTAAAGTGTCAAAGGACAGTCCAAACACATAGTTGGAAAAATCCTCTAACTGTTTTTTGTCATAGTGGGAAAGATTTTGTTTTTTCAGTTCTTTCCAAACAATTCTCTTGTGAGAGGGCAGGTCAGAGATATACTCACAGCCTGCTTTTTTCTGCATATCCTTAAAAATATCGCTCATATCATCACTCCAATCTGAAATTCAGGCATAGAAAAAGCAGCCAATCTTAAAGACCAACTGCTTTGCGTATAAATATATCAAATTTACTAGAGAATTTTATTCACAGTATTTTTCATACTGACATTGTTCTGTTACCTGATTTCCTAAAAGCGTGATTGCTTTTTTAGGACAATGGCTAATGCAACGATAACACATCGTACATTGATTGCCGGCAACAGCCTTTCCATTTTGAATAGAAATATTTTTCATAGGACACAAGGAAACACACAAATTACAACCAATACAATCTTGATTGATTTTTAACTTATCCGTATATCCTGTTGTTTTATTGTAAAACCACAATCTTTGTCCAAATAGCCCTATCAGATGGGAGAAAAAAGAAATACCATCTTTGGTATATTGCCCTTGTTTTATTTTTTCTGCAACAAGTTCTATTTTTTTATCAGCCTGCTTTACTATTTCTCTGTTTTCTTCAAGTGTCTTTTTCAGTAGTTTACTATCACATACAGAGTCGGGCATTTTTATATGAAGTCCGCCTAAAATGGAAGCCCCATACTTTTTTAATAGTCTGGCAGTACACCCGGCACCATCTCCACTAAAAGCACCCATTGTTGCTACACAAAATATTTTCTTATCTTTCCACAAAGAACTATTTTGTTTTATAAAATCTCTTACCATATAAGGTGCATTTGAATATTGTGTCGGGTATCCCAAAATAATCGTGTCGCTTTTCTTTATTTCCTCAATAAGATTAGGCATTTCTAACGGAAATACTTTTGCAGAATTATCTATCAATCCTACCAGTTTCTCAATGCAATGTTTTGTATTTCCCGTACCACTTAAATATATTCCAATCATTTTTTCACTTCCTAAAGTTTTATTTTGACATATCCATATTATACCATTCACATATTACATCAACAATAACTTTCTATGCGCCGATAATCTTATTAAACAGTTCCAAAAGCACATCTTTCACACCGCCGGCGTTGAATACCAATCCAACTGCAATCAAGGCAACGATTAAGAAACCGATCAGTTTGGAAAACTCTCTCTTAAATCCTAAATAGATACCGATTACTACGATTGCCATAAGCACTAAAGACTGTGCGTTTGATAAAAACCATTGATACAAATTCTGTCCGAAATTCATTTACTGTTCCTCGCTTTCTATATTTTCTTTTAATTCATTCATCATGTTGTCAGCGTCCTTGCCGACTTGTAATATACACATCAGGACTACACCGATACCCATTCCAACGGATACCAACAGTAAATCCTTAAAAAACACCCACATCTTCCTCATTCCTTTCTTCATCACTCAAAACGATTTCTTCTATCGTTGTTGTCTGCTGACGGATAATCTGCTCATGTTTTTCTGTCAGTTTTGTGTAATTGCGGATTTCTTTTAAGTAATTGACACCTGTTTTCTTTGCGATTTCTTCCAGCATAAGAAGTGTCGGGTCAACCTGTCTTGAAATCCAGCGTAATGTTTTACTCAATGTGTATGGCTCCGGTTTTGTTGTCAGTTTCAAAGGCGGTCTGCCTTCGCCGATAAACCAAGCCCATTTTTCATTCAGTTTCCACTCGCTGACAGGTTTATTTTCTTCCTTATCTACAAATCGCACATAACGGTTGATAATCGAAAATGCTGTTCTCTCTGCGTCATAATATGTCAATAAATCACGCACGGCATAATAGGCTCGCTCATTTTTGAGCCGTATCTCGAAACGATTTTTCACAGGTGCTTCCTCTAAAGGAACGCCTGCCTTGATGTACTGCTCATAATTCTTTTCATAAATACAGAAGTACACTTCACTTTTCATAGAGCCGATATACATGGTCGTTCCCATTTCTTTATGGTTTCGTTCTCGCTGATGGGAAATCTCGCCGGAAGCATAGAAGCGGAAATGACGAAATACCGAAACACATTCGTCATTTTTACACTTTTCAATCAGTTCCGGTATATCGAGTATTCCGGTTCTGTCATTGATTGCCAAATCCAAGCGTTTCATAATGCCACCCTCAACCAAGCAATCCATCAGAAAGTCATACCAACTCCGTTCCTGTGCAAGCAGATAACTTTCCATCTGCCGACAGCCTTTGCCTTTCAGTTCCAACAGCACACCTTTTTCTTCATCAGCAGAAGTATAAACAAAGACATCGCCGATATAGTATTGTTCCGTGTAACTGAAATACGCCCAATCCTCATGGAGCATATACTGGATATTCAATTTCAAAACATCTTTGATGATATGCTTTATATCCATTGTCGGAAATCGAATACGCACATAATCAAACAAAAGAAATAACGGTTCATCAGGATTGAATTTTTCTAAGGCTGTCAATAATTTTTCTTTCATTTCAAAGGTCAACGATACCTTGCCACTTTCAATACGGCTTAAATGCTCACGGCTGATACCTGCCATAACCGCAAGCCGTAACTGTGTAACACCATATAAGGTTCGCTTTTCCTTAAATGCTTCTAACCACTCTTTATCATTCAGTTATTATCACTCCCATCTTATAAAATGTGATATTTTACAGGCATTATCACTTTGCCTTGAAACAAGCAAAAGTCCACTGTTTATCAGTCTTTTACGACTTTTTTGGACTGTTTCCTGTTTTTTTGTGCCCCTCTGTTAGATACCGAGGGGCAATGACGGTGGCGCAGGGCAAGCCCTGCACCACAACACGCCGGTCTGACGCGGTCTTGTACGCGCTGCTGACCGCGACCGGCTTTGTTACTGTACGTTCTTCTTGCATTGTTTTCGTTATTCCACCACATTGTCATTGTCCTTTCCTTGTTCTTCAAACAGAACCTGCCTTTTACCTGCAAGCCTGCTAATCTCTTTTAGAAAATCGTGTCCTTTTGGTACTAAAGGTGTGTAAAACTCCGATATGACACTTGTACCCACATCACAGTAGCCACGCCCTTTGATACGCTTCTGAAAGAATTTCTTTTTCACATCAGAACCGAAAAGCATACCATAACCAAGTTCGCTCATACGCCCCAAACCAACACGAAAATTAAAATTATCACGTATCCCATCTGTAAAATACTTTGCGTCCGGTCTTTGACATGCCACAATGAGAAAATAGCCTGCCTGTCTGCCAAGCATGACGATCTTCTTTAACTGACTTAATAAACTCATGCTTTCCTTAGCACTCAGCATTTCAAAAAATGCCACATATTCATCAAAGATAAGAAAGTGAGGCGCCAGTCCTAAATACGCATAGTTTTCGCCTGTTTTATAGTTGGGGTGCTGTTTCATTTCTTCGCTGCGCGAAACCATACCATCATAAAAGGAATTGACACAGGCAATCATTTCTTCCTTTGTATAATAGACATTCGGCATAACCGTTCCCAAGTCCGCAAGGTCGGCATTCTTCGGGTCTAAAATAAAAAGCACCGCATTAGTCTGTAGCAGCGTTTCTATGATGGTCAGCAGAAAATAGGTTTTTCCGCCACCGGTACCACCGGCAATCAGAGCGTGGGGAAGTGCGTCATACTCCCAAATAAGATTTTTCATCAGTTTTAGTCCGCCATGCTCCGCCTTGACTTCCTCAATGGAAATGCGGTTTGCGACCATATCATAAAGCAGGGTATATTCAATATATCCGTCATGCAGCACCTTATCTGTCATTTCACAATACAGCCCGCTTTCCAGTTTATCTTCCAGATTAAGAAGCTGCTCCTGATACTTTCCCATAGAGATTTCACATTGAATATGCAATAACCCATTTTTCATCTGATAATAGATTTTAGGAAACCAAGTGATTGTTTCTTTCGTAGAAGATGGCAAGTCTGTGAAAAATCCGCTTTGTTTTGTCTGTTCTGCTTCATACCATTTATTCTCCAGTATCATGCGCGCCAACTTTTGCCGATGAACCATCTTCTTGAAACTGTCATAACAAAACCGATAATAGAGAAAAGCGACCAATGCACAAACACCAGCCGCTATCAGTAAGGTTATGAAGTTGTAGGAAGAAAGAGAAAACTCCATCTCTGTCAGATTAAAATTTCCCCAATCTGTATAAACAATCTGTTTTAGGTTCAGCAACACTACGATACACAGAAACAGCAGTATCAAAGTACCCATACAAAAGCGATAGACCAACTGCTGATCGCTTGCGCGGATACGATTTCCTTTATATATTCCAACTTTCATAAACGCTCCTTTCTAGGTATGAAAAAAGCAGTCAATCCTAAGACTAACTGCTTAAAAACATATACACATTAAATTGATAAATTATTTTTAGTTTTACTAATACCTTTGCAATAAGTAATCAATAACTTCCACGCACCGCGTCCTAATAAGAATAAGATTATTCCAGTAATTAGTGATAAGATAAATACTGGGATAGGACTTAAAGCGGTATTTCCAAATTGAAAGCCAATATAATCTACATAGGGAATATTCAAATGCAATAAATAATCTGCCAACTTTATAATTCCTAATACAGCAGAAGCAATTCCGCACAGAATAAAAGTAGGTGCAACAATAACCAAAACAGGTATTACAAACAATCCGGAAAAACCTACTAAACTATAAAAAGCGCAAACTGTTAAAAATCTGTTCCAGCTAAAACCATTTTCTTTTGCAAGTAAATCTCCAAGATAGGCTTTGGCAAGGTCTTTTGGTTTTCCTAATCTGTTTAAAATTTGCTCTGTTGAGAGATTTTCACTTTCCATTTCTAAAATAGACCCTTTAATTTCCTTTACAATATCAACACGTTCAGAAGTTGGAAGTGGTTTTAAACATTTATCAATAGTATCTAAGTATTTTTCAAATGTAGTATTCATAATTTTATTCTCCTTTCAAATCAGACATAGCATTTAATAAATTTTCCCATTCAGTATTCATAGCGCCCAGATAATTTTTCCCGTCTGGTGTTAATGAATAATATTTACGAGGTGGTAAGCCCTCTGTAGACTCTTGCCAAGTTGATTGCAGATAATTTTCCTTTTGCAATCTTCTTAATAATGGATATACTGTACTTTCCGTAGAAGTAATTATAGGATATTTGCTTAATTCTTGTAAAATCTCATATCCATAATATACTTTTTTATCGAGCATTAGCAAAATACAATATTCCAATGTACCTCGCACTATTTGAGATTTCCATTTGTCTAAGTTCATGTTGTTCACCTCACTGTTTTCTTGATAGGTATATCGTACTACATAGTATAGTGATTGTCAATAGTATATTTTGTGAAACAACACCTTTTTTTGAAAGGTATATCAGATATTATTTTTTTGATTGTCCCTGTGATACATGGTTCTGTGTATTCTCTGTATTATGATTTCCTTTATTCTTTAATACAAGGTCATCACACTTGATGTACCAATCAATATCCGCACCTCGATAGGTCGCATTTGCAACCGTATCCGCCACCGGATTGATAAGTTCCACTTCTGCGTTATACTCAAAATCCCTCAATGGAATATTGGCAGGCACAGACACCTGTATCATGCGTCCCTGTTCACGACATTTCAAATCATAGGTTCTTTCCTTGATTTCTTCGCTGATTGTTCCGTCCTCATTTTGCACATGCACCTCACGACGCAAGGCAGAAAACTTCAACTGTCCAAATGTTTTTTCTTTATCAATTACAATTCCGTTTGCTAATCTCATAGTCTAAAATTCTCCTTTATTTGCTTTCCACCGGTAACATATCATCAGCCAGTAAGATATAGTTTGTAAATCCGCGCCCATTGATGTTATAGCCATCTGCGGTAATGCGTGAGTTAATGAGTTTCACTTTCTGTTCCGGCTGAAAATTCTTTTCTCCAGCCTTTGCCGGAAGTGTTACCACAATATCATCAGCGCGCTGCACATCAGAGTACAGGTTATAACTGCGACTTACAACCGTCATTCTGTCATTGACTCTTTGCTGACGGATTTCGTTTTCGCCCGCAAATTCCAAGTTTCCAAAAGTCTGCGCCATGTTTGGCACTACAAATTTTAATTCCATATATGTTTTACCTCTTTTCTTTCTATGTTTTCTATTTTTCTTTTTTTGATAAAGCATGGGGACACTACATTTCCCCATACCCCTTAGTGTACTGTTTTTTCTCATCACTTTTTTTCAAAAACTGACGACAAAGAAACAGTTTCATAATTACTTGTGTAAGTCATTCAACATATAGGCGGTGCTCTTATCTGTTGTTTCATTTCATCAATCCTCACTTTCCTTTAATACTTCTGCAATCCCTGCCATGATATGTTCTGCACAGGGCACAGCAATCGCATTTCCTAACGCTCGCCATCTTGCATAATCGCTGTTGATAGTTCCTGTATTGCCATACTTTGTCCAATCGTCCGGCAAACCCATGAGCCTTTCACTTTCAATCGGTGTCAGATAACGGATAAATCCCTCTTTTTCTTCGCCCTCATACCAAAAGGAAAACACACCCGGACCACCGGCTAATAAGGTGGGAAAAGGGTCATTTGGCCGTCCAAAACTTCTGACGAACCCCTGCGTGTCCTGATGTTTTGCGCTCCCTCTGGTTCTTCTTTCCTCAAAGGGACATAGGACTGGTATTTTCCCCCTTGCTTGATTAACAGATATTCGATTTCTTTCGCCGGAGGACAGCCAGCTCTTTCGGCTAGGGTCAATATGTGCGTACAATTCGTGGGGTTTAAATAATATTTCTGCGGCACGCTGTCCTCTAAAATCCGCCACGACGAAGATACGTTTTCTTCTTTGAGAGAGGGTGGGCTCTCCCCAATACTGAGCGTCCAAGAGTCGCCAGCACACATCAACTTTACCCCCTCGAACCATTCCGGCGTTTGCCCATCTTCGAGAAGCAGGCATTGGAATTTCGGTATCTGCGAACGACTCCAGCACGGCTCTAAAGTCCAACCGGTTGTTTGAAGAAAACGCTCCTCTAACGTTTTCCCAAACAGCGATAACTGGATATTTGCCATCAGTAGCACACCTCATTTCCCGTATGATACGGATTGCATGATGAAACAGACCGGATTTTGCACCGGCAAGCCCCTCACGCGCTCCGATCGTTGATAAATTCTGACAGGGCGAACCAAATGTGATGATATGCACAGGTGGTATCTTCGCACCGTCAAGTTTTGTAATATCCCCCAAATGCTGCATTTGAGGAAAGTGTTTCTTTGTGATAGAAATAGGGACTTTTTCAATCTCACTCGCCCATAAAGGAACAATGCCATAGTTGGAGGCTGCCAAAGGAAATACACCAATCCCATCAAACAAACTCCCTAATGTAATTGCCATGATTTAGTCCTCTTTCTTGTGATACTTTTTCCAAAGATATGTACCGCCAAGCATACCGGCAGAAGCAATCAACATCACAACAAAAGCCATCACATTTGTGTTATCTCCGGTTTTCGGACTATCTGTTGATTGAGATGGTTTCTCCGGTGTTGTTGGTTCTTCCGGCTTTTCCGGTACTTTTGGAATTTCCTTGATGGTTACTGTCTGTCCATCGTCCTCAATATCTTTGTGTTCCGCCACTTTCTTCGGTTCATCAGGATTTGACAAGTCATATAGTTCCTCAAAGGTTACAAGTTGTTTTCCACCCAGAGTAGAGGCGTCAAAGGTAAATGCAATTTCTACTGTCATGTTTTCCTTATCTGCGATAAAGGTATAGTCATTTTCAACACGCTTTCCATCAATGATAAGTTCCGCATTTTCTTCCTTTACCATCTGCCAGCCCTTTAACTGATATTTTGTACCGACTTCCAAGCCCTCTAAAGTAACCGTATCAATAATAGTTACTTCTTTATCTGCCTGAATTTCCTTGTTTCCGTCCAGATCAGCAGCCGTTGTATGAATACGGATAATGCGTTCTGTGATAAGCACCGTCTGTCCATCATCTTCAATATCCTTATGCTCGGCAACTTTGACCGGTTCGTCTGGATTGCTTAAATCATATAATTCTTCAAAGGTAACAAGGTTCTTTCCACCTAAAGCAGACGCATTGAATGTATAGGCGATTTCCACTTTCATTTCTTCATCATCAGCGACAAAGGTATAGTCATTTTCCACACGTTTTCCATCAATGATAAGTTCTGCATTTTCTTCCTTTACCATCTGCCAGCCTTTTAACTGATACTTTGTACCTTTCACAAGTCCGTCCAGTTTCACAGTATCAACGATGGTTACCTCTTTTCCGGCAAGGATTGTTTTTTCGCCATCTTTACCGGTTGCGGTTGTATGGATAGTAATTTCTTTTTCGTATTCATCAGTAAGTGTCCCTAAATCAATCACATGGTTATTTCTTGATACGACAATCTCAAATGGTGGAATAAGTTTAAAACCTTTGTTGCTTTCACATCTCAATTCTTCAATAATGTAAGTATCGAAAGGAAGTGCGCCTTTGCTGTCGTCCGGTTGGGAAGTTCCAAACCACACACCGTCCTCGCTAGTCTGTCCTTTGTTGGTATTGTGTTTATGGCTCGCCCAATCTGATGAAGTAGAAAATTGTCCGTTATCATCAGTTACCACAACATGACTTTCGCCTGTGGTCTTACTTGTAATTTTGAACGGAACATCAGCCAAGCGTTTATGCGTACCTGCGCCAATTTTGACACCCTCAATGTCGCCGCGCTTGATTTGATTGTAGACAGAATGGTCTTTATCTGTTAAATCCACAATTTTACCGTTTTCTGTAATTTCAAATTCAATCTCTTTTGCACCATCAGTCAAATATCCTTCTGGTGATTTCTGTTCAGAAATCTTATATTTTCCATAAGGAAGAAGATTGTCCGAAGTCATGGCAACACCGGAAATATCAGTATGAATGGTTTTTACAACCTCATTTTTCTTGTGTAATTTGCCCTCAACCAATACCGCATTTTCATTTAAGGAAATGATGTCAAAGGCAGTATCTTTTAATGTGGCACTTCCTTGTGGTTTGGTATCGCCTGTTTCTAAATCTCGTTTTTGAATTTTCACACCACCGCGAATGACTTTATCCGATACAGAAAATTGGTTTGCACCTGTCAATACCGCAAGGTCGCCGTCCTCTGTAATCTGTGTAAGATAGACACCTTTTATCTGTTCAGAACTTCCATTTGCCTGCATATAAGCGCCCTCTAATAAATATCCTGTTGGACTTTTCACTTCTTCAACAGTCAATGTTCCAAGAGGAAGAACCTCTTTACCATTCTGCATATAGAACGCGTCGCCGGATACTTTGTATGCGTCTGCTAATTTTGTGATGTAATGAACATTTCCTTGCTTATCTTTTTCTTCAACTGTTCTTGTCGTCCAAGTGCGTGTTGGCTCTGATGGAAGATTATCTTTTGTATAGAAACCGTCATAATATTTCCACTCGAACTCTGCGCCTGCTAAAGAAGCCGTTCCCTGTGGATTATCTTTTTGTGTTTCCATATCAATCTTGAAAAGTTCAATCAAAGTATCTGTTACTTTTGGTGTATCACTAACCTTTAAGGTTGCGGCCTTGCCTGCTTCTACATTTAAGGAATATACAGTTTTATCTACTTTATATCCTATCGGAGCAGACAATTCCTTGATATAGACAGTTCCAGCCTTTACCTCGACAGCATCGGTATTTCCACTTTCATCAGTCGTAAGAGTAGCAAGTTGTTTTTGGCACTCTTTATCAGCAAAGACACCATAAGTCGCACCGGCAAGAGAATAGTTGGCGTTGCCATCTGTAATGCCGGCATTACTGGAAACCTTTTGAAGTTTTGCATTTCCAACATTCAATTTCCCCCAAAACTGTCCCAGTTCCTGCCCCTCGCCGGAATAGATATATCCGCCACATTCATAGCGTCCTTTATTTTCTTTCACAAAGGTTTTTGCACCTGCAAACACTTCTTCTTGTGTTGCCTTTGGAATTTCACTATATGCCGCACGCACGTTGTCGCACTGCCAGCCTAAATGCACGCTCAATCTCTGCCAAACAACAACCTGTTCTAGTAAATAGACTTGCTTGTAATTTAATTCTGTATGTGCTTTAGCATACTGTTTTACATATTCAAGAGATAAGGCTACATCTGAAATCTGGTCGGCACTCATACGCGTACTTGCGTCTGCTCGTGTCTTATAGCCATTTTGGAAAGCCGTGTTGATGTCGATACAATAGGCAGTTTCGCCCTCAACTTTCATATAGCCCTCATTAAATGTTGCCTTGATAGAACCGTCATTCATTACCTGTTCTATGATACCGACACGCTCGGCACTTTCTGTCCAGTATTGTTTTTCTGCTGCATGAGCCGCTGTCGTCGGCAGGGTTGTGATTACTGTTGCCAATGCGAGAAATCCCGTGCATACTCGTTTTAATATATTCTTCATTCTTAAATGCTCCTTTCATTTTGGGTAAAAAAATAGACGCTCAATTTTGAACGTCTGAATAAGAA
>SKES01000529.1_pt1 | contig 33366 bp, 43 predicted proteins | sample 4826851 | NCBI WGS metagenome assembly SKES01 (sample SAMN11008803, study PRJNA524170) | human gut metagenome | biome: Human fecal sample; material: Feces; isolation source: fecal sample from pouch patient p52 | host: Homo sapiens | place: Israel: Tel-Aviv | collected 2016-09-04 | reverse complement strand
GTTGAACGCATTAAGCGGCAGCATCAGCGCGTCAGCCAGTGCCTGCCCGAACATGACGCCCGTGTCACGGCAACGGTTCAGGGTGTCCTGGGTGGCTTTAACCGGGGCAATCAGGTTTTTAAACCACTGCCACGCGGCCTGTAACTTTTCACCCAGCCAGTCAAACACCGGCTTAAGTGGCGTGAACAGTTCCCCCACCGGCGCAAATGCTGCTTTCAGCCCTTCAACCACACCGCCGAAGAATGCGCTGACAGGCTCCCAGTATTTACGGATAAGCAACGCCCCGGCGACAATGGCGGCCACCACAGCCACAACCGGCCAGCTAATCGCCCCGATGGCCGTCATAACGGCACTACCAACCGTCGTGAAGATTGCCCCCATTGCGCCTGCTGCCGCGATAATGGCATTGATGCCGGTGATAACCGGCCAGGCTACAAGACCAATGGCACCGATGACACCAGTCAGCGCCAGTGCGCCACCGGCAATGAGGCCAATGGTTGACGCCAGTGATTTGTTTTTCTGTATCCAGCCGTCGAGTTTTAACACATACTTTGTGGCCGTCTGCGTGAGCTTACGCAGTGTGCCTTCCTGCTGGTCAAACAGGTCAGTCCCCACCGCCTCATAAGCGGACTGAAACTCCTTAAAGTCACCGCCGAGGTTATCCTGCATGATTTTAACCAGCTCTTCCGTTTTACCGTCCGAGGCTTTCAGCGTGGCGGTCAGCGTATCCAGTTTTCCGCTTGCTGCCGCTGCCAGTAAAACGTTCGCTGATTTCAGGGCTTCCTCACCAAAAATGGTTTTAAGGTATTCCCCCTTCTGAGACGTTCCCAGCTTGTGTTTATCAAAGCTGGCCTGAATCTCTTTCAGAATGGTGAACAACGGACGCATATTTCCCTTTTTGTCCGAGGTTTTAACGCCAAGCTCTTTGAGTGCATCCCATGCTTTTCCAGTCGGTGCCTGTAATCGGGTGACAACGGCACTGCTACCCGTACCCGCCATTGACCCCCTGATGTTATTGTCATGCAGCACACCTGTCATGGCCGCTGCCTGCTCAAGACTTACACCTGCCGTCCTCGCAACCGGCCCGAGGTAAGTCAGTGCATCACTGAGTCCCTGAAAATCAGCCGCCGACTTATTCATCGTTGCCGACAACACGTCGCCCACATGGCTGACATCATCATTTGACAGTTGAAAGGATGCCTTAGTCCCCAGTAACAGTTGCGCGTTTTCTTCCATCGACCGCTGATTCGCCAGTGCCATATTCAGCGTGACCGGCGTTGCCGCCTGAATAGCCGCAGCATCTCCACCCGCTTTCGCAATGATAATCTGCGCACCGGCCGCATCATCCGCCGAGGCGGCGGTATTATCGCCGAGCTGGCGCGCCTGCTTGCGGAGCGCGGCCATTTCGGCGGAGTCTTTTGCCACTCCGAGCACGGCCTGCAATTCTGAGTTTTTCTGCGCAAACTCATAACCGGGCATCAGCAGCTTAACTCCGGCCATCGTTCCCGCAGCAGCAATCCCCACACCGGCAGCGCCCACTGAGGCCATATTTCCGGCCAGTTCCTTTCCGGCCTGATAACGCTGTTTTACTGCGTTAAGTTTTGCCTGTTGTGCACTGACACGCGCCAGTGCATCGCGCTGACGGTTAAGTTGTGCGGTGGTTTCACTGATACGGTTTTTCAGCCCCTGCTCATCATGTGCAAGATTGCGGGTATTAATTCCCACAGCGGCCAGTTCCCGCTGCTGGCGTTTAACAGAATCCGTCAGGCGGTTATATTTCGCCTGTAAGTCCTCCGCCGCACGCTTTGCGGATTCCAGCACTTTCGCCTGAGCACGGGTTGGACGTTCGGTATTTTTAAACTGTGTGGCAAGGGCTTCGGCCTCCTGCCGTGCCTTTTCAAGTGCATGACCAGTCACAGCGAGCTGTGCACTGGTCTTGCGGAATCCCTCAATACGGGATGCGTGACCGTTCAGCTCGCGCAGTGATTTTTGTGTTTCCCGGATATCCCCCGACAGCGACCTGCTCGCTGTACGGATGGATTTAAACGGGCGGGATGCCTGGTCAACAGCCCTGAGCAATACCTGTAATTTTACATTGTTACTCATTCGTGTTTCCGCTTCGCCGGAGCGCCTTTTCGCGCCATGTGATGAGTTCGGTCAGGCTCATGGGATACAGTTCTGATGGCGGCCAGTGAAATATCACTGCCACATCCGCCATCAGGTCATCGACCGACAGATTTTTCGGAAACGTCACTGCACCGAGTTCGGCGACAAAAAACCGACCACCTTACCGGCCAGCGCCACAAGGTCAGGCAGTTCCAGCGCGGCGACCTCCTGCTCGGTCAGCATCGGTGCCGTCATGCGCGGCAGCACTTTAATCAGTGCATCGACTTCGGAGTTTGCGACCGCAGCCAGACTGACACCGCGCAGCGTCCCGGCATTGGGTTTCATCAGCGTGACCTGTTCGATAACCTGCTCACCACGTTTGACCGGATTGTCCAGGGTAATGACGTTTTCTTTGTTCATGGTTTTCTCACTTCTGAATCGGGGTTAACCGGTCAGCCAGGCTGACCGGATGAAAATCACAGGCCGATATTGCGGCGGTGTTGCTCCAGCCGGTCGACGCCGTTCACCTTCTCAATCATGTTGATGGTGTCGATTTCGACCAACTCCTTACCGTCCATCGTCAGCCGGAAATAGGTACAGACCACGGAGATTTTCGACTCGGTGTCTTCTCCCTGTTTCCCCTCGCCGGTGTCGATTTCTTTCTGACGTCCACGCATGACCACCTCGACGGCCACCGTTTCGCCGGTATCGTCGCGCTGGTAAGAACCTGCAAAACGAATCGGTACGGCATCCACACCGGTTGCGGCGTAAAGCTCCCAGATAACCGAATCCGGGAAGCCCCCGAGAGACCACTCCATTGACAGCGCATCGTCATCAAGGCCGAGGTCTACCGGTGCGCTGCCGTTCATCCCCGCACCGCGATAGTTTTCGAGCTTACGGGTCAGTTTTGGCAGCGTGACGGACTTTGCAACGCCCTGATAGCTGTAGCCGTTCAGAAAGACGTTCATTAACTTGAGTTTGCGCGGCATTGCCATCGGTCAGGCTCCTTAATTGCTGTTAACCGAGGTGACCAGATTTGCCAGGTATTTATCGGTAATACGCTGGCGCAGGGTCAGGTTTTCGAGAGGAGGCACCGGTGTATAGTCGTAGTCGATATACAGTTTTCCGGCCTTGAGGGTTTCCGCATCGTTGGATTCTTCGCTGAACCAGCAGGTCGCATCCACGATATAGCCGTTTGTTTTCAGCTCACGGAATTTGGCATTGATGCCGTCAACGATGTCGCGAATCAGCGTTGCGGTGATGGGCTTGTCCACCGCCCACATGTGCGCCTCAGCCATCGTGTCGGCCAGCACCTGCGCGGTGCGGGTGTAGTTTTCAAAGAGGAACAGCGGGTCATCAGAGCAGGTACGGTTACCCCAGAAGCGGAAACCGTCACGGCGAATCAGCGTTGTGACGCCTGACTCGTTAAGCAGGTCAGCATCGGTGCCGGACTCCTGCAAATCCCAGAATACGGACGCGCTGATGCCGGTAACACCGTTCACCCCGACGTTGGACAGCGTTTTATGCCAGCCCTGCTCCTGGTCGATTTTAGCGCGCAGACCCAGCGCACGGGCGGAGGCATACGCGGTGGCGGTGGTACTGGCGACCGTATCCCATGCGAGGAAATCCGGCCAGATGACCATAAGCTCACGCTGGCTGAAATTCTGGCGGTAGGCTTTCACCTCGGAAATGGTTTTACAGCCCCATGCGCTGATATACCCGAAAGCGCGCAGCTTCTGACAGACGGATGCCAGTGCAACAGCCACCTCTTTGGTGTCCAGTCCCGGCACACCGAGAATACGCGGTTTAACACCGGTTACCGACTCTGCCGCCAGCAGGGCTTTCAGTCCGGTGTACTGACCGTTTTCGTCGGTGGTGCCGATGATATTGGAAACGGTCTGCGCAAGTTTCGTTTCCTCGTCGTCGCCGGTGCCGTCTTCCACACGCACAACAACGGTGACCGGTTTTGACTGGTCGGCGATGGCCTGCAACGATGCCGCCAGCGTGCCTTTTTTACCGGCCTTTGCAATTGCGCTCTGCACATTGGTAATCAGCACCGGTTTATTGAGGGGGAAGGTTTCCGCATCCGCATCGCTGGCCGTGCAGACCATGCCGACAATGGCAGTGGATACGGTGGAAATGACGCGGGTGCCGTCGTTAATCTCCAGCACCTGCACGCCGTGATGATAGTCACTCATCCGTTTAACTCCGTGGTTAATGGGTGAGTGATATTTTCAGTTGTGCCGGAGATGTCAGGCTATTTGTCCCGGTTGGCTAAGGGATGACACAATTTATTCTTTGCCGCTGATGAGGGGAATTTTTTATAGAGCGTGGACAGGCCAATATCAAAAATCAGCGCCACGCGTTGACGTGATTCACCCGCAGCCAGCAACCGTCCTGCCTGTTCCCACTCACTCGCGGTGAGCTTCGGACGTCTGCCACCAATACGCCCTTTGGCTCTGGCCGCTTCCAGTCCGGCGCGTGTCCGCTCGACAATGAGTTCTCGCTCCATTTCAGCCAGGGCACCCATCACATGAAAGAAAAAACGCCCCATCGGCGTGCTGGTATCAATAGCATCTGTCAGGCTGCGAAAATTAACGCCGCGTTCGCGCAGCTCCTCAACCAGAATGACCAGATGCCGCATACTACGCCCCAGCCGGTCCAGCTTCCAGACTACCAGAGTGTCACCTGCTGATAATGTTCTGAGCAGTTTTTTCAGTCCCGGTCGGTCGGACTTCGTGCCGCTGATTTTATCCTCAAAAATCCGCTCGCATCCTGCGCACTCCAGCGCGTTACGCTGCAATTCCGTGTTCTGGTCATTTGTTGACACGCGTACATAGCCAATAAGCATGAGCATCCCCCTGAATAAAAACCGGAGATGATGCCAGTTGCCCGTTATCTCTGCATTTTCATAAACGTTGGTTTGGGAGAAGGTGCTCCAGCTATTGGCGTTCCGTTCTTCTGGCCGTCCGCTGCAATGCCAAATACTGTAATCGATAGCTGGTCCAGTATGGTGTTTTTGAAGTTCAACGGCGCGAAATTCTCTGCCACTGATTATCCTGTGCTGGCAAAAGTGTTTCCTTCGCTGGTATTACCTGAAGCCCGCGGTGATTTCATTCGTATCTGGGATGACGGGCGAGGTGCAGATGGTGGTCGCGAATTATTAAGCTGGCAGGCAGCAACATCTTTATCGCAATTTGGCGGTAATTATCAAGAAGGGTCCGGCCATGCGATTGCTGATTACGATGGAATATCAGCACACCAGCCAGGTTTCTCTCGATTTCAGTACACCAGTAACTCAGTAGGAGATGGTGTTAATTTTATTGCCGTCAGACCACGTAACATTGCATTTAACTTTCTGGTGAGGGCTAAATAATGAAACCTGTTTTTGATGAAAATGGACTGGCTACAGTGCCGGGTGATATGCGTTGTTTTTATTATGATGCAGTAACGTATGAATATACGGGCTGGTCTGATGAATATATTAATACTGGTGTAAGTATGCCCGCCTGTTCCACTGGTATTGACCCGGGCGAAAACATTCCGGGAAAAGTGGCAGTATTTACAGGTAAGGGATGGAGCCATGAAGAAGACCATCGCAATGAGACTGTTTACTCAATCGAAAATGGTGCTGCTGTTACAGTGAATTATATCGGTGCCATCAAAAACGGTTATGTCACGCTTTCACCGTTAACGCCATATGATAAATGGGATGGTGAGAAATGGGTGACAGATACTGAGGCACAACACGGTGCCGCAGTAGAAGCGGCAGAAGCACAGCGCCAGTCACTGATTGATGCTGCAATGGCTTCCATCAGTCTGATTCAGCTGAAATTACAGGCCGGGCGGAAGCTGACGCAGGCAGAAACCACTCGGCTTAACGCCGTGCTTGATTACATTGACGCGGTGACGGCAACAGATACGAGCACCGCGCCGGATGTCATCTGGCCTGAACTGCCGGAGGCGTAGGCCATTCAATATCTGGAGCACTGGAGGTATCAACCAGTTCCAGTGCGTCCAGATAATCCAGCCACAAATTATATTGCGCCAGTTCCTCACCTTTCAGGCGACCAATCGCCGCTTTACCAGGCCATTGCTTACTGTTTATGTATTCGTTGACCTGATTAATCAATTGCTGCTTTTTCAGTTCGGCTGCGGCAATTTGTTCCTCATGAGTTGGCGGTGGAATATCAATCCATGCAGGCATTCCGTCGATGACACCTCTGTATTTTCCTTCTGGTGCTTCCTTCATAAATTCGGCAGCAACAGTGTCGTCAATTTCGATTCCATCATCGGGCCATTCGCCGGATTCCTGATAAGCGATTTTAAGCTCCACAGGGAAAAACGCATTTTTATCGGCACTGAAAATATATTTCTGCATTTCTACCGTCCTATCGAAATATAACTGAATCTGTATTGCTGTGAGATATCACTGGTTGCCACACGCCACGTTGAATTACTGATATGTTCAAAATTTACAGACAAAACCTGCGGGGCAGGAATCGACGGGTCTGACTGAACGGCATCAGACATAACACTGACTGAAACCATCGGCTGATTAGGGAATGGTATAGGGAAGTGTCCACTGATAAAGCGGGTCGTGTTTCCTGAAAAAGTGCCAAACTGAACAATATATCCACCTGGTAGCCTGAACCATCCCGAACCAGAAGCGAATGCTCCCATATCCGGTATCTGATTATCTCCTGTGCCCACATCCCTTTTCGCCGCTTCTCCCAAACCAAGGTATGCGAGAAGACCGGCAACATCCTTTCCACTCAAATGAGTCAGCGTCTCATCCAGTGGCTGCTTACCTGACAGCGCATTGTTAATGGTGGTACTGAATTTCGGGTCATTGTTAATGGCCGCGGCAATTTCTTTCAGTGTGTCCAGCGTGGCTGGCGCGCCGTTAATCAGAGCGGTAATAGCAGCCTGTACAAACGCAGTGGTCGCAATCCGCGTGGTGTTATTTCCTGCATCAGGTGTCGGCGCTTTTGGTTCTCCGGTAAATATCGGATTATGTTTCTGTGCATACTGGGTATGAGGATCCTGTGCGGCAATGTGGTTTCTCATCTGGTCATCCACATACAGCCTTAATTCCAGGACTTCATCATCCACGTATTTACGGGTCGCCAGTACCACCGACGGGTCGATTTTCAGCGTGATGGCTTCGGTATTCGTGACAACCAGAATCATGCGGATAGTCTGGGTACGACCACTGCCTTCCTGTAACTGCGGTTTGTACGTTTCCGGGCAGTTCGCCACCGCAATGAGTACGCCTTCATCATCATAAAGCCCAATCTCACGGATCCAGAATCCGCCCTCGTTCTCAGGGATGATTTGCTCCGCAATAATCTGGCTCTGGTTGTTCGGGTCAACACTCAGAAGATTCAGCGGCGCGATGCGTTTCTGGTTAATCAGTTTTGTCTGTGCCGGGTCTGGTGTCGGCAAGACACCATTCGCATCACCGACGGCCATTTGCGTCAGATTCAGCTTACTGCCGAGCATCGTCGCGTTAGCCAGCCGTGCTGCGCCCTGATTAGTCAGAATGGCGTAGTATTTCACTGTCATGCGTTTACTCTCAGGTTATCAATTAAATGAATGGCCGAGGCCGGGAAATAATCCCCTCCGACAATAATGGCCTCCGGGGTGTAGGGATAAACCGTCAGGGCGTCACCGTGATAGCATCCCGCACCGGCAAAAATGTTTCCGGTTGTACTTAAACTGATAGCCAGTCCCGTCAGATGGCGGCTCGCCGGTTTTGCATCAGCAACGAGGCGCTCCAGCTCCTGATACATTTCCTCGGTAATACCCTGCTCAAGCACGCCAACAACGATGCGGAACGTCCCCGGCTCCTCGTTGAGCTGCCACCACTCCCTCACCTCAATCAGATATCCGAGCGGCTCCACCACACGGCGAATCGCACCAATAGTGCCCTTATGGCAGTGAATGAAATACGCATCGCGGATAACAGCGCGTTTTGTCGCTTCCGGCCACTTATCATCCCAGCGGTCAACCGAAAATGACCACGCCAGCCACGGCAGCAGATTTGCCGGACAGGTATCCGGGTTCCATAGCTCACGAATACTGACCGGCGTTTTTTCAATTTCCGCACAGGCTTTTGCGGCGGCGACTTCAAGTGGTGATGAGCCGGTCGGCAGCAGGCGCGAATCACTCATCCGAGCCTCCGGTCACGACGTGGTATTCGGTACAGAAAGACGCCTGCGTGCTGTTAAGCACGATATCGGCCAGCGGTGCAGCCAGTTCGACACGCTGCACGCCTTCCACATGCAAAGCGGCATAAATGGCAGACAGACGGATGTCGCGCCCCAGCCGGTGCTGTGCCGTGATGTACGCTTCCAGTTTTTTCACGGCAGCAGCGCGGATGGGTTCGCTTTCGGGACCAGGGTAAAGGTAAAGCGTGGCGTTTATCTGGTATTCAACGATGGCGGCAGACTGCACGGTCACGCGGTCGGCCACCGGCCTGACGTCCTCGCCATTAAGGGCGTTACGCACCACGGCCAGCAGGTCTTCGGATGCAACACCGTTATTTTCACGTGACAGCACAGAGATGGTGACGCAGGCCGGAGACGGACTGGTGACAGAAATATCCGCGACACGCCCGTCAGCACTGCGACCATGATACTGATAGGCTCCCACCGACCCGGCGACGCTTAAGCCCTCAAACGCCTGCTGAATACGCAGACGATAATCGGTGTCAGACTCCATCACTGCCGGTGTCGGCGGGATAGTCGAATCATCTGCCGGGGTGATAATCAGGCGCGTGGTGTTGTAATTGGCACCAATCACATCAAGGTCATTACCGGCGGCACAGGCCAGCATCACCGCCCGTGCGGCCTCATTCACACGCTGACGCCAGATAAGCTCACGATAAGCATTTTCCTCCAGCAGTTTGACGAGAGGCTCAGATTCCAGTGTCAGGGTACGGGCGACCGCCTCCTGCTGGTCTTCCGGGTAAAGGGAAATCAGTGTCGCCTTGCGTTCGGCGAGAATGGTTTCAAAGTCCAGCTCCTCGACCACATCCGGTGCGGGTAGCTGGTTCAGGTCGATAATCGGCATGGTTTCAACTCACAGGGATGGTTAACGAAAGTGGCTGGCCGGTGTCGTTGTGCTGGCCGGTTAACGTGACCGTCATTCGCCCGTCAAAACTGCGCGCCGTGGTGACGGATGACAGGGTGACGCGGGGTTCCCATTTCAGCACCGCCATGTAACAGGCGACCTTAATCTGCAACTCAAGCGCCGGGGTCTGCGGCTGGTCAATCATTGACGCCAGCAACGAGCCGTAATCACGACGCATCACCCGTGAGCCGACCGGTGTGCGCAGGATATCGCCGATACTCTGGCTGATATGCTCAAGGTCAGTGACAGTCAGGCCATCACTGCGATTCATTCCGAGATAACGAGCTGTCATAAAGGACTCCCGGTTGTGCCGCCGCTGTCGCCGGGGTGTTTGTGGGTATGCAGTACCTTACCGTTTGATGAGAGTTCACCGCCGGTGTGTTCAATGTTGCCGCGCATCGTCCCGCCCTTCTGCACTTCCAGCGTGCCGGTAATCAGCCTGTTGGTGCAGACCACCTCCGGTGTGTCCAGGGTGATGCGGGTTGACGCTTTCACCATGACCACCGGCACCGTGGCAGTAACAGAATCAGAAGCCGTCACGCTGACCGTTTTAATTCCGCTTACCGTGAGTGCACTGGTTTCGGGTTCATACTCAATCACCGCCCCGTCAGGGAAACGGATATGCAGGGCATCCGCCGACGCAGACGGCGCGGGGTTATCGCCGGAATAAATCCCCGGCAGAACGAACGCCGTGTCGAGTTCACCGCCCACAGCCAGAATCAGCACCTGTTCCCCCACGGAAGGTGCCCACCATGTGCGCGAACGCCCGGCGCGATGAGTCAGCCACTGAAGCCAGTCAGTGCACATGCCGCCGGTCTGCACTCGGCAGCGACCGGCGTTAAGGTCGGTTTCGACGACAAGGCCGGTGCGAATCATATTGCGCAGTGCGCGCGCGAGTTCCTGGATATTTGCGAGAGTGTTCATAACGGGAAGGATGCCGCCGGGTCATACCGGCGGCAATGTGACGATGAGGTGTCAGGAATGGCACAACTAACGGTCGAGGTGAGGCAGAATAATCTCTTCAATCATCTGCACATCCTCACCGGTAAAGCCGAGCAGAGGACGCGCCGGATAATCAATTTTCTTACCGTCTTTCCGGTTTTCTTCCGACAGACCGAACTGATGCACACTGGCGATTTTCGGCGACTTCCCGCCGTAAAATTCCATTGATGCCTGTTCCGGGCTGGCGCGGATATGCAAAAAACGACTGGTGATAAGTTTCGCAAACATTTTTCGCTTAACACGACCGGTCTTTTTTCTGGCGCTCTGCTGCTGGCGTGGTGCGTAGGGTGTGCCGTCCGGGGCTTTCTGTGCCATCACCCGACGCTGCTGACTCTGACGCAGACGTTTCGCCAGTTCGGCACTCAGTCGTCGACGCCCTGACGGTGACAGCGACTCAATCAGTCCGGTCAGCCGGTCTTCAAAACGCTTAAACTCATTCATCCCACTTGCTCACCAGTTCGCCATTGATATACAGCTCCATCGGGCGGGTAACCGGCTCCGGCGGCGGAGGTTCCGGGATATTCTTCACATGCAGCGCACCGTCAACCTCACTGACCAGCGTGCGCTCGGTCAGCATCAGGCTGATGCTGATATCAAAGCTGCTGTCATTGTTGATGTCTGCATAAAACGTGAAGCCCTTTTTCTGACCTTCGTCAGTGGTCATGATGTCGGGCTGATTTTCCCGCAGCCACGCCAGCACCGGCACAATGAGCAGGTCAAAATCACCGGTAAAGTCGGTCACAATCACATTGAGCGTGTAACGCTTTTCGAATGACATAGACGTCGCCAGTGTGGAGGCAATACTCCCGTTATCCACGAATATCCGCAGCATCTCGGGACTGGTTTTCAGCACCGTGACGGCGTCAGTCAGCGCCCTGCGCAGGCTGTCGGGTTTGAGCATCGTTTTCGTCCTGACAGTGTTTAATCATTTTTACCTGGCTGGCACAGCGTGCCAGCGCGTTCTCAAGCTGCCGGATATCGGCACTTAAATCGCCGTTCTTCTGCGGGTCACTGCCCGGCATCGGGCAAAGGCTCACTTTCGGGCAGGCGTTGGCGACAATCACTGGCGTCAGTGCAGGCCGGACGCTGGTGCAACCGGCGCACAGCATCAGGCAGGTCAGCGCCATACCAGCGGCGAAAATCCTCGTTTTCATTAAGTAACCTCGTGATGGTTTTCTCGCGCAGTGCTTCACGCTTCGCGGCGTTCTCCAGTTCCTGACGCAGTGCCACCTGCGCCAGCTCGTTTTTGTCTGCCCTGGTGAGGGCAACATGAAGCTGATTTTTCAGCATGGTGATGGTCGTCTGCTGTTCACTGGCGACGTTGTTCACCCTGTCCAGCGAGGCGCGCAGGCTGGCGTTTTCATGCTTCGCCAGAAACAGACCCGCCACCGCCAGCGATAACAACACGACCAGCACAATCATCAGCTTTGACATAGTTCCCGCTCCTCAAGACGCTGACGACAGGCCGTACGTATCAGCCGGAAGAACAGCGACGCCACGAGATAAATCAGCGCGGTAAAAATCCACCCGGCAGCGACCAGCGAGATAAATGTCGCCACCATCACCACCAGAGCCACTGCCCGGCTGCGCCACGGCACCGGCTGCAAAAACAGCGACGTGACAATCTTCACGGCCAGCGATTCCGGCGGCAGCTCCCGCCCGTAGCGTTCCAGCACATACTCAGTGGCATACACGCCGACACCACCGGCAACCACACAGATAACCGTCGCCAGAATCGCCCAGGTGGCGACAAAACTGACGGCCACGCTCTGCGGGTAAATCAGGGACAGTGCCAGCATCAGCGCCAGCGACACGTTCAGCATCAGTGAAAGGGATAATTTCTTCATGGTGTTTACTCCGTTTAAGCCGGTACGCCGCCAGCGGTACGCCAGACGGTGACCAGTTTTTCCAGTGAATGCTCACGCTGACCGTAACCGGCACCCGGCAGGGACGCCCAGATATTGCGACAGCGTGAAATGGCGCGCTCAATACGTCCCGCCCGGACGTCATCCAGTGCACCGCGTTCGCGGATCAACTGAATGGCAAGTCTGTCCTGTGACAACGGACTGAAATCCGGCAGGGCAAGCTGTTTGCGGTAATGCGGCCAGAACAGGTAAAGCTGCTGATAGCGACCGGAGGCCGTGGATTTTTCACCGCGACGGTTAAACACCTTCGCCGGTCGGCCATGCGCGAACGGGTGGTCACTGTAGTCGGTGAAAATTTCCGGCTTCCCGTCCAGTCCGGTGACTATCACGTCATAGCCCCGGTTTTTCGTCAGCGGATGATTCGCCGTCCCTTCGGACACGGCCAGCATGTCGAGAAAGGCCGCGATATTCTGATGCGTGTTAATTACCGGCATTACGGTTTCCCCCTGCCCTTAAAGCGGCGCTGAATGGCAATCTCAATCACCTGATAACCGGCGATACCCAGCATGGAGCCGATGCCGCACACCGCAGGCAGTGACAGGTCAGGAAACTGCACCAGAACAACACCGGCAACCATCGAGACAAAACCACCGAGCAACATGCGCCCGATAAACAGACGCGGGGTGATGGGTTCACCACCGGCAAGCACCTTGCCGACAACAATCAGCACCCCAATCATGAAAAGCGACAGGACGCTTTTTTCTTCTGCTGTCATGCGTTACTCCCACAGATTGACAGTTTCAGCCACGGGCGCGGTCTGAACGTCGGGCAGTTCGACGGCGGTGCCATGTGGCAGCACCGCCCCCAGTTCAGCCAGTCCCGGATTTGCGGCGAGCACAGCCTCGACCACGCCCTCAGTGCGCCCGTAATACCGGACACAAATGGCGTCGAGCGTGTCGCCCTGTAGCGCAAAGGTCTTCATCAGATTTGACTCACGATGCAGCGCGGCTTGTCCTGGATACGCGCCACCGCCCAGCGCATATCCCGCCACAGCTCATCAATGGTGCTGTCAATGCTGTCGGCCTTCTTGTCGCCTTTCGCACTGGCATCCACGCCGCGGTAACGCTCATAAAGCGACGCGGTCGCCATCGCACACACGGCGCGCTCGTAGTAAAAAACTTTGATGCTTTCACCGTCGATGTCGTCCGCCGGGACGTCCGCCAGACGCGTAAAACCGGCGGCAATTTTCTGTTCACGGTACTCGTACAGCTCCGCATTCGTCTCCGCCATGCCTGACTTGATGGCCTCACGCAGACGGGCGGGGGCGACGGTCTGCTCAAGGCGCATACGTTCCCGGACGCGCTTCGGGTCGATATCGGGAAAAAAGAACGTGTTTTTAATCACCGGCTCGTCGCCTGCCGGTTGCGGGATGACCACCGTACCCTCACCGGACACGGGAGCCTCCTTTCGCGGAATAATCAGCGTCATCATGACTACCTCTGAAAAGTCGGGCGGTGGACGCCGGTGCAGTGTCAGGTGATTCACCCTCACTGACCGGCGTGCCGCCCTGGCGCGGGGCGCATTCGGTTGTTAACTGGCTTTCTTTTTCGGGCGTCCACGTTTTGCCGGTGTCGCACTCCGGGTCTTACGCGGGGCGCGGGTGGCCGCTTTGGGCTGTGGCTCCGGCTTCGGTTTCAGCTCCCGCTCCAGTCGTTCAATCTCTTTTTTGACGCCTGCCTGACAGTCGAGCTGTGTCGCACGTTGCAGGTGCGCCAGCGCACCTGCGGCATCACCACCGTCACGCAGAAACAGACCGGTGATTTTGTGCAGCTTTGCGCGCACTTCATCAGGCATGTCAGCAGCGGCAGTCAGTTCAAGGGTCTCCGTCAGCAGGCGGGTATCCACAGACTCACCGGCCGCGTGGGCGCGCATGGCCGCAAGCGCCACCTCCTCGGTGAACATGTACGGCGGGGTGCGGCGGTGTTTACCCGGCATGGTCAGACCGTACTTCAGGGCATAACGGGCAATCTCCAGCGCACCGGCAATATCGCCGGTATCCAGACGCCACAGCATGACCGTCATCAGAATGTCATCCTGTGCACCTTTGCCCTGCTCCAGCACGCCGTTCACCCACGGCAACCAGAACGGCAGCAGTTCGCGTTTTTTCGCGGCCTTCAGCTCTTTTGAATAAATCGCTTTCAGTGTGCGCTGGTCTGCGGCGAGCTTAACCAGCATCTGCTCATAGACAGTTGCATGTCGCAGCGGGGCGGCTTCCCGCTGCGCGGTCATCGCTGCCGAGACCCGCATCATGTGGCGCTGTGCGGGACTCGTCATCGGTTACGCTCCCGGCTCTGCGGTCGCTTTAGCCGGTGTGGAGAAATCACCGACCTTAATTTTTTCCACCAGACAACCGGCGGCGTAGTCTTCCACCACGTAATCAATGTTCATTGACTCGTAGTTCTCCACGCGGTCGAGTTTCGGGTTTTCCTCAATCACGCGGCGATGGCTGTCATCCATGTAGTAGATGGACAGGTTTTCCAGCTTCGTGATGAGCATCGCATCCGCCGGGAAGTACGGGACGCGTACCGCCGGCAGGTTACCGATGCGTTTCTGGCTGATGATGACGTCAGCGGCCAGCATTTCGCTGTTGTCCTGCTCCTTGTTAACGATGGGGAAATACTTGTCCGCCAGTAGCTGACGCCCCACAATCACCACAAGGTCAGGGTCTTCCTGATACCACGGTTCAATCAGGTTGTTGGTCGCATCCATCACCAGTGCATCAAGGCTGGCATAATCACCGCCCTTACCCACGCGGATGACCTCAGAGGTCGTGTGACCTTCCTCGTCAGTAACCTTGCTCATCACGCGCGCCGGGGCTTCATTGCGGTATTTCTGCAGCCAGCCGACCGCCACATCCTGCAGCATCGGATTACTGCTGCGGTCAGAGTTTTCGGCACGCTTCACGCCGTTAAAACCGGCCATGATGAAATCAAGGGACTGACGCTTGATAATGGCGTTACGGACACGGAGCTGGAAATCCTGATAACGCGCCCACAGGTCCAGCGTTTTGTAGCGGATATAAAAATCGAAGTTAATCTGGTCGCATTCGTACTTGTTTGACGCCAGCTTCGAGAAGTCCTTCGGCTGACGCTCGGTGCCACCGGCGGTGTCGGTGGTGCTGGCGATGGAGCCGGTGACACCGATGCCAATTTTTTCCCCTTTCATTTCGCTGACCGGCACAATGTTGATGCGGGTCAGAAACTCAGAGGACTCCTGCATGGTGTTCATCAGGGTCTGGGTGACCGACGGTTCAACGGTGAATTTTTTCGACACATCACCGGCGTCGATGCCGTTCAGTTCGGCAACACGGGACAGATAAGCATTAAATTTAAAGCGGGTTTCCTGGCGCATAGTTTTTCCTGAAATTAAGGGTTAATCGTTAAGGTTTTCCCGGACTGACTGACGCCGGTCAGCAGTTCGTCATCAGGGCGTCACCGCCACCGCCGGTGGCCTTGCTGCGGCGCTGCTGGGTCAGACTTTCGGTGTGGTCGAGGCTGTTTTTCAGGCGGGTGAATGCCTGGCTGGTTTCATCCGCCCTGTCAGTCACCTCCTGCTTAAGTGCGGAAAAGGCGGTTTCCATCTCAGCGAGGCGCTGCTCAGTGGCGCTCAGTTTTTCCTGCACATGTTCAGCAACAGCGGTCACCGCTTCATGCACGTCATTCAGACGGGCGTCATCGCTGGCCTGTTTGCGGCCAAAAATGGATTTCACCTTTTCGGTCAGGGCGGTGAACACGGTTTCAGGCAGGTCTTCAAATTCCAGCTCAACAGGCGTTGCCACTGAAATCAGGTTTTCAGGGCTTAATTTGAAGCGGTTCAGGGGGTTGTGTTTTGCCGTGCGGCAGAATTCCAGGTATTCCGTGCCGAGGCTTGCCGGGTCATCGGTGACGGCCAGCCCCACCAGATAACATTTGCCGGTATTGGCAAAGTTCGGCTGAATTTCCATTGAGGTGTAGACTTTCTGCGCGGCCTTGTTCATCGCGATAAGGTCATCGGTCGGGGTGATTTTCGCAAACAGCGCCCATTTGCCTTTCAGCGCCGAATCGTCGTCAATCTTTTCCGCCTTAAGTTCGGCCACATCGCCATAACGTTTAAAAATACCGTCAGGCAGGATGCCGCGCAGATGTTCCAGGTTAATGCGGCAACCGTAGACACGCGGGTCAAAGGTTTCAGCCATTTCCTGAATATCCTGCGCACTGATGACACGCCCGTCACAGGTGTCACCCTCAACGCCGATACGAAAGAATTTTGAGACTTTTTTTGCCATTGTCAGGAGTCCTGAATAGTGATTAGAGGAGTCACATGTCGGCATCAGTTTCCCGACGATGCGCATCCTCCGCCATCAGTCCCGGATGGCTTATCACTGACACAACAGCACCTTAGCGAATCGCAGGGCGCGACTCAGTAGCCTTGCCGTGTATTCATCACGGCGAGGTATTCATGACCATCACCACAGACACCACTCTTTTACACGACCCGCGTCGTCAGGCGGCGCTGCTGTACTGGCAGGGGTTTTCCGTACCGCAGATTGCCGCCATGTTGCAGATGAAACGCCCGACAGTGCAGAGCTGGAAACAGCGCGACGGCTGGGACAACGTTGCCCCCATCAGCCGTGTCGAAATGAGCCTGGAAGCGCGGCTGACCCAGCTCATCATCAAACCGCAGAAAACCGGCGGTGACTTCAAGGAAATTGACCTGCTGGGACGCCAGATTGAACGACTGGCACGGGTCAACCGTTACAGTCAGACCGGCAACGAGGCAGACCTTAATCCGAACGTCGCTAACCGCAACAAAGGCGGGCGGCGCAAACCGAAAAAAAATTTTTTCAGTGACGAGGCCATCGAAAAGCTGGAGCAGATTTTCTTTGAGCAGTCTTTCGACTATCAGTTGCACTGGTATCGCGCCGGGCTTGAGCACCGCATCCGCGATATCCTGAAATCCCGCCAGATTGGCGCGACGTTTTATTTTTCCCGCGAGGCGCTGCTGCGCGCCCTGAAAACCGGCCATAACCAGATTTTTCTGTCGGCCAGTAAAACGCAGGCGTATGTGTTCCGCGAATACATCATCGCCTTTGCCCGGCTGGTTGACGTTGACCTGACTGGTGACCCGATTGTCCTGGGCAATAACGGCGCAAAACTGATTTTTCTCGGCACCAACTCCAACACCGCACAGAGCCATAACGGCGACCTGTACGTCGACGAGATTTTCTGGATCCCGAATTTTCAGGTACTGCGTAAGGTGGCATCAGGTATGGCCTCACAAAGTCACCTGCGCTCGACTTATTTCTCCACCCCGTCCACGCTGGCGCACGACGCCTACCCGTTCTGGTCGGGTGAACTGTTTAACCGGGGACGCGCCAGCGCCGCCGAACGCGTGGAAATCGACGTCAGTCATAACGCCCTTGCCGGTGGGCTTCTCTGTGCGGACGGCCAGTGGCGGCAGATTGTCACCATTGAGGACGCCCTGAAAGGTGGCTGCACGCTGTTCGACATTGAGCAGCTCAAACGTGAAAACAGCGCCGACGATTTTAAAAACCTGTTCATGTGTGAATTTGTTGACGACAAGGCGTCGGTGTTCCCGTTCGAGGAGCTGCAACGCTGCATGGTCGACACGCTGGAAGAATGGGAAGACTATGCGCCGTTTGCCGCGAATCCGTTCGGCTCCCGCCCGGTATGGATTGGTTACGACCCGTCACACCGTGGCGACAGCGCCGGATGCGTGGTGCTGGCACCACCGGTGGTGGCCGGTGGCAAATTCAGAATACTTGAGCGTCACCAGTGGAAAGGCATGGACTTTGCCACCCAGGCTGAATCCATCCGCAAACTCACCGAAAAATACAACGTCGAATACATCGGTATTGATGCCACCGGCCTCGGTGTCGGCGTGTTCCAGCTCGTGCGCTCGTTCTATCCCGCCGCGCGCGATATCCGCTACACGCCGGAAATGAAAACCGCAATGGTGCTCAAGGCAAAAGACGTCATCCGCCGTGGCTGTCTGGAATATGACGTCAGCGCCACCGACATCACCAGCTCGTTTATGGCTATCCGCAAGACCATGACCAGCAGCGGACGCAGCGCCACTTATGAGGCCAGCCGCAGCGAGGAAGCCAGCCACGCCGACCTCGCCTGGGCGACCATGCACGCCCTGTTAAATGAGCCACTCACCGCCGGTATCAGCACCCCGCTGACATCCACCATTCTGGAGTTTTACTGATGAGCAAGAAAAAAGGGAAAACACCGCAACCTGCGGCAAAAAAAATGACCGCCAGCGCCCCGAAAATGGAGGCATTCACCTTTGGTGAGCCGGTGCCGGTACTCGACCGCCGTGACATTCTGGATTACGTCGAGTGCATCAGTAACGGCAGATGGTATGAGCCGCCGGTCAGCTTTACCGGTCTGGCGAAAAGCCTGCGTGCTGCCGTGCATCACAGCTCACCGATTTACGTTAAACGCAATATTCTGGCCTCGACATTTATCCCGCATCCGTGGCTTTCGCAACAGGATTTCAGCCGCTTTGTGCTGGATTTTCTGGTGTTCGGTAATGCGTTTCTGGAAAAGCGTTACAGCACCACCGGTAAGATCATCAGACTGGAAACCTCACCGGCAAAATATACCCGCCGTGGCGTGGAGGAGGATGTTTACTGGTGGGTGCCGTCCTTCAACGAGCCGACACCTTTCGCGCCCGGCTCCGTGTTTCATCTGCTGGAGCCTGATATTAATCAGGAGCTGTACGGCCTGCCGGAATATCTCAGCGCCCTTAACTCTGCCTGGCTGAATGAGTCGGCCACGCTGTTCCGCCGCAAGTATTACGAAAACGGCGCGCATGCCGGATACATCATGTACGTCACCGATGCCGTGCAGGATCGCAACGATATCGAAATGCTTCGCGAAAACATGGTTAAGTCGAAAGGCCGCAACAACTTTAAAAATCTGTTTCTCTATGCCCCGCAGGGGAAAGCTGACGGCATTAAAATTATCCCGCTCAGTGAAGTGGCAACGAAGGACGATTTTTTTAATATCAAAAAAGCCAGCGCCGCTGACCTGCTGGACGCGCACCGCATCCCCTTTCAGTTGATGGGCGGCAAGCCGGAGAACGTCGGGTCACTGGGTGATATTGAGAAAGTGGCAAAGGTCTTTGTCCGCAATGAGCTTATCCCGTTACAGGACAGGATCCGCGAGATAAACGGCTGGCTCGGTCAGGAGGTCATCCGCTTTAAAAACTACTCACTGGACACTGACAACGGCTGAACATCGCCGCCTGCGGGCGGCTTTTTTACACCCCGCCATCACGCCCTCACACGCTCACCACCGCACAAAACAGCCCGCAGACACACCAACGCCCCGGTGCACAATCTAAACGCCATCAAGACGCGCTCAGACGCTGAAAAAATAAAATCAGCACCACCGCCAGCGCGCAGTGCTTTCCCCGCCTCGCCCGCCCGCTTCACGGGGCGGTTTTAATGCACCTTAATAAAACTAATGAGCCATCAGTATTTCCAGTCAAAAGCCAAGCCATATCACAGTTTCCCTTAATGCAATCTCATGCACCCTTGAATGCAACGACTATAAAATGTAAAAAAGCGTTTCGTATGAACTCATTGCATACAAATAGCACATTTAAGGAAAAATAATGACTGTACGTCTTGCTTCAGTTTCAATTAGCAACTTTCGTTCTTGTAAGTCAACATCGGCTATTTTGCGCCCCTTCACTGCTTTAGTTGGTTATAATAACGCAGGAAAATCAAATATTATCTTAGCAATTAAGTGGCTGTTAGATGGCTCTTTGATTTCAGAATCAGATGTGTACGATCCTACACACCCCGTATCCGTTGAAGGCGTTATTCAAGGTATAACAGATGATACTCTGTCTTTGTTAACAGAAGAGAATCAACAAAAAATAGCTCCGTTTATAATTGACGGGACTCTTACCTTTGCAAGAAGACAGGAATTTAATAAGGAAACAGGAAAAGCCAAAAAAAGTCTGGATGTATATGACGGTACCACGTGGAAGAAAAACCCTGGCGGCATAGATGGTGCAATCTCCAATATATTTCCGGAACCAATTCATATCCCTGCAATGTCTGACGCTGTCGAAGACTCAACAAAATGCAAAAACACGACCACAATAGGAAAGATACTTTCCGCAATTGTTTCTGAAATAAAACAAGAACACGAAGAAAAATTTTCAAAAAACATATCAGAAATAGGTAAATATCTTTCTCACAACGGTGAGAACAGATTAGAAAGCCTTAATAAAATAGACTCAGGTGTAAATAAAAAAGTAAACCAATTTTTTCCTGACGTAAGTGTAAAGTTACACTTTCCCACACCGACATTAGATGAGATATTTAAATCCGGCACTCTGAAAGTTTTTGAGTCTCGGGAAGATGAACCGGTAATGAGAGATATCAGCCGATTTGGTCACGGAACACAACGTTCCATTCAAATGGCATTAATTCAATACCTGGCCGAAATAAAAAAAGAAAACAGCGAATCAAAAAAATCAAACACTTTGATTTTCATTGATGAACCTGAGTTATATTTACACCCTTCAGCCATTAATTCTGTCAGAGAATCACTTGTCACATTAAGTGAATCAGGGTATCAGGTTATAATATCAACTCACTCAGCCAGTATGCTTTCTGCAAAGCATGCAGCAAATGCGATTCAGGTTTGTAAGGATTCTAATGGAACCATAGCAAGGAAGACTATATCTGAAAAAATCGAAGAATTATATAAATCTTCATCACCGCAATTGCACTCAGCATTCACGCTTTCTAATTCATCATACCTTTTATTTTCTGAAGAAGTTTTGCTTGTTGAAGGGAAAACAGAGACAAACGTTCTATATGCACTTTATAAAAAAATTAACGGACATGAACTCAACCCGAGTAAAATCTGCATTGTTGCCGTTGACGGTAAGGGTAGTTTATTTAAGATGTCACAAATCATCAATGCCATCGGCATAAAAACAAGGATTCTAGCTGATTGTGATTTCTTATCAAATATTCTATTAACAGAGCATAAAGACTTACTTAGTACTGAATGTGATAATCTATTGACTGCTTTGATTGAATCAATCAACTCAGGAGAGCTTAGTTTAAATACAAAAGTTACTACTTTTGAGTCATTCAAAAGCATTTCAAGCAAAGACTTCATCAAAATATGTAACCATGAAAAAACACAAAAGCATATACATGAAATACATCAAAAATTGAAAGATAACGGAATCTATATATGGAAATCCGGTGATATAGAGGCTGTTTATGGATTTGGTAAAAAACAAACTGAATGGGATAGTCTTTTAGATTGTTTATGTGATGAAAGCAAAGATGTTAGAGCAGTAATAAAAAAATATGATGAAATGGAAGATTTCATAAAATGGATTTAACTTAATCTGATACTATTACAGCACAGTACTAAACCAATAGTGATAGGCTGTGCTTTACCCAAGGATGGTGATTTCAAAATCAGAATGTGCTATAAGTACGTCAATCTAGTAACCTAAACACACAAACAAATCAATCATTAAGATTTATAATTCTGGAATATAAAAGGTGTTGATATGAATAACATGGATATTGTGAAAGCTGTAAAAGATGGAATGAAAAAGTCAGCCGACGCAACTTATTTAATGGATTTCAGGTCTGGTGCAAAAATAAACACTGAATATGTAGCTACCGTATCTATAGGTCTATCGTTGTTAGAAATAAAATCTTTTCGCCATGGTGATTACAAAGTTATATTTGAGTACCATACAAATAAATTCATTAATGCAACAGTTCCTTTATCGAAACGGTCTGACCCCCAAAAAACATTCTCAAAAAAAACTGTCAGAAAAAACACAAACACAACAAGATCAGGCAGAATTGATATTGCCATATTGGACAGCAGACCATTTTTCGACATTCCAATATGTGCAATAGAAGTTAAAGGAAATGCCCCCTGTAAAAGTCTTTTATTTTCTGACATAAGAAGAAATCTTGAATACTTTAAACACACAGGCCCTACAGGAAATTCAAGTCTTGGTCTAGCATTAAACTGTTCATTCCATTCATACAATGATTCAACTAAAAAAAATTACTGCACTACAATCCACCATAAGGAAGACATGATAAGGAAATTAAAAAACAAATATAAAAAATACATATCCGAATTAAATGAAGAAATTCCAGACGATATATCTGTTACAATTGATGTTTTTACAGCAGCAGAGCATTTACTACCTCCTGATGCTGACCAATATGAATACGAATCACATATAGATGACTTACATTTGACGCTTGGCGTTATGGTTATATTCGAACGAAAATCGATACTCAATTGATATCATTTGTGGCTTAGAATAATTTGCTTATTTACAATTTAAAGCAAATATATTGCCACCGTTCTTCGCCTTAGATTTATAAAAAATGTGGAGGATACTGCCAGCTTGACAGTCAGCGGCAGTATCTCACCTAGTATTCTGTGCAGCAAGACATAATCTTCCAGCCAGTCTGACAGGTCAGTAACATCTGTTATCCGGGCTTCAACCTTTCGCCCCGTAAACACACCCTGCACCCATTCATGCAAAATCAACGTGCCCCCGCGCTCATAATTACGATCTTTTTTCCGAAACTCTGCGCGTTTCTTTCCTTCCAGTACAAGGTCGAAATATTTTGCGTGCAGCTTTACCTCGTGAATTTTTGCCATCATGTCCACTCCATTACTGTTGAGAATCCCGGCCACTCATCAGCGACCGGATACGTGAATTTTTTCCCGTCATAATTTACGGTCGCGCCACGCGCCAGCGCCTCAAGCTCCCATCGCTGCGGCCTGATACCGTTCTGAGCAAGGTCAACGCGGATACGGGTAATTTGCATTCTTTCCGACCGGGTCAGTCTGGCCGATGGTGCAATTTCATGTGGTTTTAACGGGCTTCCGTTTCTTTGCTGACGACTTGGCGTTCTCCGACCGTGTTTTAATGCACCTCTGAGCGCCCTCACGACCTCCGGGTCACTCCATTCGATAACACCGTCATCAACCAGATTAAGCACTGCTGCGGCGTGCTCTGAAGGTGTGGGAGCCGGTAACGAAGTATCACCACCGGTGAGTTTTCCACAGTTATTGACAGGACTCCGAGGCGCGGCGATGCCGCTTTTTAACGTCAAAGGCTCAACGACCGGCACTTTCGGAACAATGCGCCAGTCCGTCGTTCTGGTGATATGAATATGACGCGCGCCGAGATGCGGCGCGTAAATGCCGACCACTCTCTCGACCTCTTCCTCGTACTCGTTAACGTCATCCGACGGGCTACGGGCGACTCTGACAGTCTGACAATCGCGCGGAACATTTGCCCCACCCTGCGCGCTGATATACAACGCAAAATCACCACTGTCTGCGGCGGCGCGTGCAGCCTCGACGCGCTCGTCAAACTCATCAGCAATGCTGACGCCGCGCGGCAATTTGCGTAGTTCACGGTAAGCCCCCATTGTCGGCAGACCAACCGTTTTAAATTGCGGAATGCGCCACGTTGACGCCCATGCGGTAACAGCCGCGGCAGTGTCTTTCAGCGGCCTGCCGGTATCGTTATCGAGCTGACCATCCAGTGCATAGCCGTCGATGTTTTTTGAGATGTATTTCGCGATATACCCCGCAGCACCGCCCCGGTTAAGGTGTTTTGCCTGAAAACGGTTTCGCGCGGCTCCTCTTTCGTCGCCATCCTCTTTGAGCGCATAGCGACGCATGATTTCAATAATCTGGTTACGCTGGCGCGGATTACAAAAAAGCATCATATGCCAGTGCGGCGTTCCGTCGTGGTGTGGCTCAACGACACGCAAACCGTAGACCTGTAAATCATTATCCTTGAATGCCGTGCGCATCAGGCTCCAGATGCTGCAGAGATAACGCTGCGCATCCTTTGGATTAAATGCCTCATCGTTCCAGCCGTGATTTAGCTGGACGGTTTTACTTTCGCCTTTTCCGACCTGACGTGTCGGGTGATACTTTGACGGCGCGGTCAGCGTGATAAACATCCCCACATCACCCTCTGCTGCAGCGTAACGCTCAATACCGGCGATGGTGTTCATCAGCTCCATCCGGCGAATTTCTGGATTAGAAATACTGCCCATCACCTTACTGATAAGGTCGATGCGCTCGCCGGTTTCCCTGTTTTCAAGGTCACACGATTTAAGAAACTCCAGATTTGCCTGGCGGCGTGCACGCACATCACGAATGGCATGTTTACTGGCATAAGGAGAACGGTCTTTATTGACCTCCCCGACAGCAATCAGTAACGCCTCATGCCAGCGCATACGCTGGCCTTTAAGCTGACTAATCCACCATTCATCGTTAAACAGACGGGCAATGGCAGAATATGCCTGCCTCGTGGTCATCTGCCCTTTACGGTATTTTTTCCAGTAGAGCGGGGAAACATTGAAAGCACGTGCAGCGCCAGCAACATGACCATAGAGGTGAGCCTGCGCCTCATCCGTAAACAGCGATTCTTTCTCGCCATGCGCATCCACCCAGGCATCGCAGAGTTCCTCATACATTATGAAAAGCTGCGATGAGATACGGGCGGCAAACTTTTTCAGCTCCTTGTCATTCATTCCAGGCAGGCGCGCATAGTGGTCACGCTCTGCCAGAAACAGCAACGACGCGTCGGTGTTCATTTCATGGCGCTGATTAACGCGCTCAATGCGCGGCCATAAACGACGCTGAAAAGTGGATGTGAGGAAATAAAACCCGTGCACCGGGCTTTTATTGCGCCGGATGTAGTCATAGCGTGAAGTAAACAGCGAGCGCAAAAAGTAAGGCAGGCGATTAATCGTGGATAAAACACCTTGCACCTGACGCATCTCGTCACGTGTAAGGGGTCTTTCGCGCCCGACGGCCTCGCGTGGCGCGTTCCATGCATAAGCACCGGTAAACGTCTCACCGGTGCCTGCGGCAAATGCTGACGGAGGTACGCAGGTGTATTGCTCCTGGAAAGAATGACTCATTCACATACACCGGCATAGACACTACTGCAAACGGCTTTATCATTCGCCGAAGCCAGTAAATCAAACTGAGTACCCCCACGCGTTGTCATTGTCCAGTCATGGTAGGTTTCAATTCCGTATGCCTCGACTGTTACAACCTCAATACGACGTTCTGCGCGTAACGGATCATGTGTGGATGGGAAAAAAGTGGAATTTCCCCGACGGGAGCACGACGCAACCAGTCGTTCCCATTCAGCAACCCGCTTTATTTCCTCCGGCCACCGGCGAAAAATTTCTGCCAGTTCAGATTTACGGACATGAATACATGGCATACAACCAACACGGCCACACCCCTGCAGATATAACGGATTTGGCTTAATGTCATGTCTTCTGGCTATTGCAAATACATCTTCATGCTTCCAGTGCAAAATCGGGCGATATACATGCAATCCGGGGGTGTTGTCTGCATCCTCTTCCCAGACAGGTAAAGCTGCGCGTGATGGCGATTCCTGAGCACGCACTCCCTGCCAGCTAATCACTTCCTCAAATTCATTGAGTAAAGGCAGGATTACCTGAGAACGCACGGGTTCATGTTTCAGTTCAAATGTGCAAAATCTGGCTTTGGTTGATGGGAAACGCCCCTTCCACAGACACAAATCAAGAAACGGGATACCCGTTGGTTTGAGAATTTCCAGCGCACAACTGATGCGCTGGTGCGCTTCTTCTTCCGACATTCCACAATCGTTAACCAACAAATCAGGCCATTTGGTCTGGATAAACTTGCGCTTTGATTCAATCCGGCAGGAAAAATCAGCCCTGACCCTTTTAATTGGGCCAAGCCGTTTTTCCAGATAATCCAGATATTTCATTGTCTGTGGATGTTCATGTCCCGTATCAGCAAAAACCGGCAATATGGGTACATTTTCTTCAATAGCGACAAGCCACTGAGCAAGGCTGTCCTTTCCACCTGAAACAAAAATAACATTGATGGTATTTTCAGTATGGCAACGAGCATCAGTAATCATTCAGACGCTCCTCTGGAGAACGCCTCTGAACAACGCTTGCTGAGCTGCTCAACCTGCGTGTTTAAATCGGCAAAAGATTTTGCGCTTCCGGTCAGAATATCGTGATGCATCAGGCCGGAAACGAGCTGGCTTAATTTCGGATAATAACCAACCACCGCCAGCCATTCCTGACCGGCGTTTTTACCGCTTTCAGCTCTCTTTTTCTCGTGGAGAATAAACTGAAAGCTGTCACTGGTAACGACATAACGTTCGCCAATTTCAATACGAATACTCATGCCGTTCTCCGGTAATGCTTGTTTTTTGCTTCAAAGACTGACTGGCAGGAAACACAACGCGTGGCTGACGGATAAGCCGCACGACGGGCAGCAGGTATTGGCGCGTCACACTCTTCGCAAACCAGCGCAGAAACACCGCAATGTTTTACCCTTGCCGCGTTAATCTGGCGCTCCAGTAATTCAGCCTGTTGTTCCTGAATAAAATCTACGTTGTCCGGCATTACCAGCTCCTTTTGTCGTTCAGCTTCTTAAATTCATCAGCGCAATAACTGGCGATTTCTGTCGTTAATTTCGTCAGTTCATCCACTGAGGAAATTTGCTTGTGGAATACAGCGCGTTTAACAAGTAAATTGACCACATCAGACAGGAGGTTTAATTCATTCTGATAAATCGCGATAACAGATTCAGTGATGTCGCGTTTTTCTTTATCAAGACAAAGTTGAATAAGAGACAAATCACCATTTTCCATAACGGCGATTTTTAAGGCGTTATTCAGTAATACAACTGAATGAGAACAGGACATCAAAGTACCTCCCCGCGAGACAATCCGATATTGTGAAATTTTTCCGACTCCTGACTGAGCAGCTCGACTATCTCCACGCGGGATAACTCCGCCTTTGTGATGTGGCGAATCATGGCGTCAAGATGAGAAGAAAAGCGCGTCGCAGCGTCGGCCTGTGCTTCGGTTCTGGCCTGTTGCAGCAGTAATGCGTATTTACCGCACTGATTTTCAGAAACTGTATGCATGACTTTCTCCAGGCAAAAAGAAGCCCCGCACGATTAAGTGCGTTAAAAACTCTGGTTAATTACTTAATGCAGATATTGCTCTGGTTTTACCGACGTCAGAATTGTCGGTGCATACTCAAACAGGCTGAATAATTCACGTAATGCACGGAATAAAGCATCACGCCAGTAACATGATTCTTCATTAATTCGCCAGTATGGCTGGTTGAATTCTTTTTCAGTCAATCCGGCATGCATAAATAAAGTACGACGCTGACTGACTGTTAAAAAACTAATATATGCATACTCACTTGCGCCAACCTGACGGCGTTTTGAGAATGCCCCACGCAATTCATCAATTGCACATACCAGTCGTTCACGTTCGACGTCGTTCATTTCTTCAAAACACATCGTTGCGTGACGCTGTTTTAACTGAGCATGGAAGCAAACCGTTAACCGTTCGCGCTCCATCATCTGATTATAATAATCACATGTATCCTGCCAGCGAGGGACGGCCAGATGCTTACCAATTATCCGGCGCATAGTTGCTGGCTGTTTTTCGACGAGATTGAGCGTCATCACTGTCATTTCCAGACCCTCCGGCTTTTCAGAAAGGTCAGAGCCTTTTTTAACGGACTCTGTTTTTTGGTGCGGATAATGATTCCCTTGCGACCCTTCCCGTGGGTGATGGTGAAGTCAATCGCCCTGGGGCTTTCGTTACGCAATAACTGAGCAATACAACGCGGCTCATTCATAATCACAACCCCATCCACAAAAGCCATGCATCACGCTGTTCAACCGGTCGGTTATAAAACGCCTCACGTACAGCGCGATTAAACTCAGGAATGAAAACCCATTTTTCACCGGCACGAGCCTTCGGTTTGCAAGGATCACGCAATTCAATAATTGGTAATTTATTTGCCTTCACCATTTCACTGACGGCTGTCTTTGGCTTCCCTAATAAATCAGCAAATTTATCCACATGAACCGCATCAAGCGGATACTGAATCACATAATTTTCAGCGTCCATATATGGTACCCTCATAGGATCCAGCCCTTTCTAAACCACTCAAAACCGTTTAGACGCTGGTTTATTCTCAAATCAATGGAACCTATATAGGTTCCAGTTTTGAGGGAATTTAGTCCCTATATAGGCACCATGTCAAATGAAATTAAGCGAAAAGATTAAGGCCTTGCGTGAGGCTGAAGGGCTAAGCCAATCAAAATTCTGTGAAATCATAGAGTTACCGCTAAGCACACTTAAAAAATATGAAGGAGGAAACTTTGAACCCGGTGGCACAGCTTTGCTAAAAATCACTATGCATCCCACATTCCAAAAATATGCTCTATGGCTTATGACAGATAAAACCGCGCCGGACGCAGGACAAATCGCACCGGCTCTCGCGCACATTGGGCCAGAGTCAACAGAGTCCAACCACTCCGCGAAAAGGATTGGCTAACTCTATATAAAGATTACATTTTCACCATTTGCTACCAAGATGGTGAATACAGCGCCGGAGGGCTTTCTTATGGCAATTAAGAAGCTCGATGATGGTCGCTATGAAGTGGACATTAGACCTCGCGGTCGCGACGGAAAACGCATCCGCAGGAAATTCGAAAGAAAAGCTGAAGCACTAGCATTTGAGCGATACACAATCGCCAATGCCAGTCAGAAAGAATGGGGAGGCCAGCGAGCAGACCGCCGGACTTTGAGTGAGTTGCTGGACATCTGGTGGAAATATCACGGGCAAAACCACGAGCATGGAACAAAAGAGTTTAATCATCTACTCAAAACCATCAGCGGCATAGGTGATATACCAGTGAGCAGGATGAGCAAAAGGGCTTTGATGGATTATCGTTCCATGCGACTACGTGATGGTATCAGTGCCGCAACGATAAACCGTGACATGTACCGATTATCCGGCATGTTCACAAAATTAATTCAATTGGATGAATTTTCCGGGCAACACCCAATTCACGGACTGCCGCCACTGGCGGAGGCCAACCCTGAAATGACGTTCCTGGAAAAAGCAGAAATCGAAAAACTGTTAAATGTTTTGGCTGGTGATGACTTACTTGTCGCGCTTTTATGTCTGAGCACTGGAGGAAGATGGACGGAAGTTGCCACGCTAAAACCAGCACAGATTACAAATTGCAGGGTTACCTTCCTGAAAACCAAAAACGGTAAAAAGCGAACCGTGCCGATTTCTGAGGAACTGGAGAAAAAAGTTAAAGAGGAGGCCAGCGCCAAATTATTCAAAGTTGATTATGAGAAATTTTGCGGGATTTTACGCAGAGTGAAACCTGATATACCACCCAATCAGGCAACCCACATCCTGCGGCATACATTCGCAAGCCATTTCATGATGAATGGGGGCAATATAATCGCACTGCAACAGATTCTGGGACATGCGAGCATTCAGCAGACGATGGCCTATGCGCACCTTGCGCCTGACTATCTGCAAAATGCCGTCGCTCTGAATCCACTAAAAGGCGGAGTGACGTTATAAATTTCCCCCTCTGAGTGTCCACATAGTGTCCACACTCAAGAAATTTTGAAACCGCTCCAAACCCTTACAGCTTTCGATAAGTACCTGTTTTTACTTTTGATTGCATGTAAGTAATTGATAAAAAAAACCCCCACATCATGTGGGGGAAGACAGGGATGGTGTCTATGGCAAGGAAAACAGGGTTTACTACTGGGAACGTGAGTTGCTACTACTCAATAGCTTCAACGATGAACTTTTTTGCCATTGCGTCACGTCGCGCAACTGCTCCATTCGTTGTTGATGTTTCTCGTTTAAAACCGCTTGCTGCTCCGGCGTTAACAGGCGATACATTTGGTTGCGGACTTTTGCCATCTCAACCTGACGAGCAATTTGCTCATTCGCCATTTTTTCTGCCTGTGCGCGCACAGCGTTTTCATCAAAATTTTCTGCGGTGACAAGGCGATGCATTGTCTCCAGTTCGCTAACATTAACAGGAGGCTGTTCGTGCCGGGCCTGTTGCATAAGATCTCGCATCTGCTGACGCTGATGTTCGGTTAAACTTATGCCGTCGAACATATGGCTCTGCGTACTGCGCTGCGTAAGTTCTTCACCCGGATGCCAGTTATCGCCTGAACCGACTTCAGCAGCGTGGCTTAATGAACTGACTGCCAGCGTTGAGGCCATGACGGCAGCGGTAACTATGCGCATCATTTGCTCCCAAAATCTTTCTGTCGCGATTCAACGATAGAGAGTTTACGATTCAGGCTGCAAACATGCGTCAGGGGGTGTAAAACAACGTAAAGTCATGGATTAGCGACGTCTGATGACGTAATTTCTGCCTCGGAGGTATTTAAACAATGAATAAAATCCTGTTAGTTGATGATGACCGAGAGCTGACTTCCCTATTAAAGGAGCTGCTCGAGATGGAAGGCTTCAACGTGATTGTTGCCCACGATGGGGAACAGGCGCTTGATCTTCTGGACGACAGCATTGATTTACTTTTGCTTGACGTAATGATGCCGAAGAAAAATGGTATCGACACATTAAAAGCACTTCGCCAGACACACCAGACGCCTGTCATTATGTTGACGGCGCGCGGCAGTGAACTTGATCGCGTTCTCGGCCTTGAGCTGGGCGCAGATGACTATCTCCCGAAACCGTTTAATGATCGTGAGCTGGTGGCACGTATTCGCGCGATCCTGCGCCGTTCGCACTGGAGCGAGCAACAGCAAAACAACGACAACGGTTCACCGACACTGGAAGTTGATGCCTTAGTGCTGAATCCAGGCCGTCAGGAAGCCAGCTTCGACGGGCAAACGCTGGAGTTAACCGGCACTGAGTTTACCCTGCTCTATTTGCTGGCACAGCATCTGGGTCAGGTGGTTTCCCGTGAACATTTAAGCCAGGAAGTGCTGGGCAAACGCCTGACGCCTTTCGACCGCGCTATCGATATGCACATTTCCAACCTGCGTCGTAAACTGCCGGATCGTAAAGATGGTCACCCGTGGTTTAAAACCTTGCGTGGTCGCGGCTATCTGATGGTTTCTGCTTCATGATAGGCAGCTTAACCGCGCGCATCTTCGCCATCTTCTGGCTGACGCTGGCGCTGGTGTTGATGTTGGTTTTGATGTTACCCAAGCTCGATTCACGCCAGATGACCGAGCTTCTGGATAGCGAACAGCGTCAGGGGCTGATGATTGAGCAGCATGTTGAAGCGGAGCTGGCGAACGATCCGCCCAACGATTTAATGTGGTGGCGGCGTCTATTCCGGGCGATTGATAAGTGGGCACCGCCAGGACAGCGTTTGTTATTGGTGACCACCGAAGGCCGCGTGATCGGCGCTGAACGCAGCGAAATGCAGATCATTCGTAACTTTATTGGTCAGGCCGATAACGCCGATCATCCGCAGAAGAAAAAGTATGGCCGCGTGGAACTGGTCGGTCCGTTCTCCGTGCGTGATGGCGAAGATAATTACCAACTTTATCTGATTCGTCCGGCCAGCAGTTCTCAATCCGATTTCATTAACTTACTGTTTGACCGCCCGCTATTACTGCTGATTGTCACCATGTTGGTCAGTACGCCGCTGCTGTTGTGGTTGGCCTGGAGTCTGGCAAAACCGGCGCGTAAGCTGAAAAACGCTGCCGATGAAGTTGCCCAGGGAAACTTACGCCAGCACCCGGAACTGGAAGCGGGGCCACAGGAATTCCTTGCCGCAGGTGCCAGTTTTAACCAGATGGTCACCGCGCTGGAGCGCATGATGACCTCTCAGCAGCGTCTGCTTTCTGATATCTCTCACGAGCTGCGCACCCCGCTGACGCGTCTGCAACTGGGTACGGCGTTACTGCGCCGTCGTAGCGGTGAAAGCAAGGAACTGGAGCGTATTGAAACCGAAGCGCAACGTCTGGACAGCATGATCAACGATCTGTTGGTGATGTCACGTAATCAGCAAAAAAACGCGCTGGTTAGCGAAACCATCAAAGCCAACCAGTTGTGGGGCGAAGTGCTGGATAACGCGGCGTTCGAAGCCGAGCAAATGGGCAAGTCGTTGACAGTTAACTTCCCGCCTGGGCCGTGGCCGCTGTACGGCAATCCGAACGCCCTGGAAAGTGCGCTGGAAAACATTGTTCGTAATGCCCTGCGTTATTCCCATACGAAGATTGAAGTGGGCTTTGCGGTAGATAAAGACGGTATCACCATTACGGTGGACGACGATGGTCCTGGCGTTAGCCCGGAAGATCGCGAACAGATTTTCCGTCCGTTCTATCGTACCGATGAAGCACGCGATCGTGAATCTGGCGGTACAGGTTTGGGGCTGGCGATTGTTGAAACCGCCATTCAGCAGCATCGTGGCTGGGTGAAGGCAGAAGACAGCCCGCTGGGCGGTTTACGGCTGGTGATTTGGTTGCCGCTGTATAAGCGGAGTTAAACTCCGCATTTGTAGGCAGGATAAGGCGTTTACGCCGCATCCGGCATTTGAGCAGGATGCCTGATGCGACGCTGATAGCGTCTTATCAGGCCTACACTCCGGGGGTTATTTTCCCCACAACCGGCGGGAAAAATCTTCGATCTTGCCGCTCAGTCGGCGCTTTTGCATCGTCCGCGTCCAGCTTTTCGATAACCCGGCGGCGGAGAGTAAACGGTGATATTGATCGTCATCAAACGGCATATGCCATGCGATGGCGGCAGCCTCCTGCACGGTCACATCGCTGACACGGGAAACCAACTCCAGCGGCGCGTCCGCAGACACTTTCCCTGGCGCTATCACGCTATACAACCACCCCACTTTACCCGTGTTTTGCATCAACTGCGCTATATCGCTGATATCAAAATGGTAATTGAGTTTATAGCAAGGCGAGCGCGGCTGGCTGACCTGAATTAATGCCTCTCCCCAGCGGAAAATATCGCCCATATAAACATTACTTTCCGTCAGGCCGTCGGTTGAGAGGTTTTCACCAAACGCAGGCGCAACAAACAACTCCGCCTGTTCCGGAAATTCCCGCGCCCAGTAGAGATAATGCTCACGAGGATAATGACACAGCGCTCTGTCTGGCCCGCCGTGAACCTTTTTCTCCGCCTGCTCGTCACCTTCCAGCCCCAGCTCCGTCAGCATCAACTCACCATCAACCTGGATTTTAGCAATTGCGCTGGGTTTGCCTTCGGGATAAGCCTGAATCTTGCCTGTGTATACATCAACCGGATATCGCATCTGTTCCCCCTCCACGAGAA
>SKES01000526.1_pt1 | contig 33392 bp, 29 predicted proteins | sample 4826851 | NCBI WGS metagenome assembly SKES01 (sample SAMN11008803, study PRJNA524170) | human gut metagenome | biome: Human fecal sample; material: Feces; isolation source: fecal sample from pouch patient p52 | host: Homo sapiens | place: Israel: Tel-Aviv | collected 2016-09-04 | reverse complement strand
AATTGACCAGATGTAGCTGTGCGTTCGAATCGCTTACCAAAAGGATCGATTCCTTGTTCAGCCAAGGCCGCCATTTTTTCACGACGGACAATCTGTTGATCGTTTAATTCTTCCATGTGTTGATTTGACATGTTAGTCCTCCATAAAATAGTCGTAATTATTGTATCATAAATCACCTTCTAAAGATAGGACAAATGATTAAATGTCAGATAAATAAAGCTAGGATTTGTCTATTTTTAGGACAAATCATTAACTAGTATTAATGTTAGATTAGAAAGTTATAGAATTTATTGACAAATATAATAATAAGGGTGTACAATAGCAAAGTAAGTTTCGTATGATATAAGGAGGAAATACGATGAAAAAGAAAAATTATGTTAGTAAAGCTGTGATGCTTGGCGCTTTACTAGCACCTATTGGGATGCCTACGGTATCTGTGTTAGCAGATAGCTTTTATCAAAATCAAACGAGTGCTCACGCTGCTGATATTACAAACTGGATTGCCAGCACACCTGAACAAATTACAAATAATTTGACAACTCAGAACATCAATCCACAGCAGTTAGATGGCCAACAATACGTGATTCAATGGGGAGATACCTTGTGGGGAATCTCTCAAGCGACTGGAATTTCTATTGAAAAATTAGCCTACGATAATAATATTCAGAATATTGACCTTATCTTCGCAGGTGACGTCCTCATCTTGAAACGTGATGGTGATGTCCCAGCAGGTTACCATGTGACTGGTAATGGTTACCGTTGTGCACATTCTAAGATTGTTATCAACAACTATTATGGTGATAACAACAGAGTGATTATCAATAACAGCACTTTTGTCTCTGATGACCATTCTAAGAATACAGTGATTTACGCTCCAGATAATTCTGACAATAGCGTTTCATTCTCAAATAGCACTACAAACAATAACAACGATAAAGACAAAGATTCTAAAGATGGCAAGGATTCATCTTCATCATCATCAGAATCTAAAGATGCTTCATCAAGTTCGACAAGTGGATCATTATCTTCTGCATCAAGCTCAACAGCAAGCAGTAGTGAAAGCAAAGCAAGTACAGAAAGTTCTAAGGAAAAAGAATTGACTGATGATGCTTTCCAAGACAAGGTTCAAAGTGAATTCGAACAAGTATATCAACAAAAACGTTCAGGTCGTCCTGCATGGAGTTTCTTCTCACATGAAGGTGATAAGACTGGTGAAAATGCTACTGCTAAGAAGGACACTGAAAGCACGTCCCTCTACCGTCAAGGTGAAACGCCTAAGGCTCAAGACATTGTAGATGGACCTAAAGATGGTGCTAAAACGGAAGACAATGCCAAAGCTCTCGCTCAAAAGATTTACGATGTTCTTAACAGTGATAGTAAGTTGTCAGATCTTATCAAGGCAAAATATGCTCAAATTCAGGTAAGTTATAAGGGTGATAAGTGGGCTTTCAACGTTGATGTTTACAAGGAAAAAGAAAGTTCATCATCAAGCACTGAAAAATCATCTGAATCTAAGGCTTCATCAAGTGTTGAACGCTCATCATCAAGTTCTTCAAGCCACACTGAAACAGACTCAGAGGCAACTTTCTCTGACCTAACTGGTGACGAATAGAGAGGGGCAAGACATGTCAAAGAGAAATATCATTATTAGTGTCGTTCTCGCCTGTCTCTTGGTTACGGGAGCTGGATTTGGTGCTTTCTATTACTGGGGAACACACCATTTGGATAGTGTTGTACCTGGTAAGGTTTACCAATACTCAAGTTCTCTAAATGGTGAGGTCAATAATCGTGTCATGTATGTAGCTTTCCAAGAAGGCGGTAACAAGGCACTTGTGAGTCAGGATCGTACGACAGTGGTTAATGCTGCTAAGAGTCAGACTGATTTTGACAAGGCCTATAATGATCAAACAGCTAAGTGGGAATACAGCGTGACGAAGACAACATTGACTCTCGGTAAAAAAGAGGACGATCAATTGTCACAATGGCAGTACAACAAGGTCTTTGCTTATGGTGATCACTTCACATCAAAAGATTTCTATTACCAGATTGCCAAAGGTGGTCAGGGTGAAGTCAAACAAAAAATGACCTTTAAAGAAATTAAATAAGTGTCTGAATATGACAAGATGCATTAGGTTTGGGACAAATTGTTCCAAACCTTTTTCTGTCTTCAAAACACGAATAATCTTTTCTTAAGTGGGGTCGAAAATTGAAATAAGAAGGTAAAAACGGTATAATAAGACTGTTTGGGCAATTGCAATCTGATAAAAAACAGACGAGTAAGATTGCCCCTAGACAGTTGACTTAAAGCTTACTTTTGCAAGACTGAAGATTAAATTAGGAGCAGACTCATGTAGTAGTTTAGTTGTTAGCTTCCTAATTTATCTAAGTCTCTGACAAGAGAATGATATAAGAAAGAACGGACAGATGATTACCTCTATTGTTTTTGACGTTGACGATACTATTTACGACCAACAGGCACCTTATCGTATTGCCATGGAAAAATGTTTCCCTGACTTTGATATGAGTCACATGAATCAAGCCTACATTCGTTTCCGCCACTATTCTGATGTTGGTTTTCCACGTGTAATGGCCGGTGAGTGGACAACCGAATATTTCCGTTTTTGGCGCTGTAAAGAGACGCTTTTGGAGTTTGGCTACCGTGAAATTGATGAAGAAACGGGCAGCCATTTTCAAGAGGTTTACGAGCATGAGTTGGAAAATATCACCATGCTTGATGAGATGCGCATGACCCTTGATTTCCTAAAGGAAAAAAATGTTCCTATGGGTATTATTACCAATGGACCAACAGAGCACCAACTTAAAAAGGTTAAGAAGTTGGGACTTTATGATTACGTTGATCCTAAGCGTGTCATCGTCAGTCAGGCGACAGGTTTCCAAAAGCCTGAGAAGGAAATCTTCAACCTCGCAGCTGAGCAATTTGACATGAATCCATCGACGACACTCTATGTTGGAGATTCTTATGACAATGATGTCATGGGTGCCTTCAATGGTGGCTGGCATTCTATGTGGTTTAACCACCGTGGACGTAGCCTTAAACCAGGTACTAAGCCAGTCTTCGACTTGGAAATCGATAGTTTTGAGCAACTCTTTGGAGCGGTGAAAGTCCTTTTCGACCTTCCAAATAACAAATATATCTTTGATATCAATGATAATGAAAATCCAGTCCTTCAACTAGGTATCAATAATGGTCTTATGATGGCGGCTGAACGTCTTCTTGAGAGCAATATGAGTATTGATAAAGTGGTTATCCTTCTTCGTTTGAATGCTAATCAGGAAAAAATCCTTCGTATGAAATATGGAAGATAAATAGAGCGGCCTCGTGTGGCCGTTTTATTTATCAAGAGGGAGGAAATAATAGAAGTGAAGCTCTTGAAGTAGTAGGCTTTAAGGGTTTTTTGAGTGCTAAAAAGCGACCCTTGATCAGGATCGCTTGTCTTATGAAGTCAGTCGATGATTTAGCTAATCTTGTTTTGTTCATCCATATAGGACGTATCATTCCAACATTTAAGAGTGAAGTGCTCGAAATCGTTGGTTTCGAGAATAGTGACAGAAGCATTGTCAAGACCTCCTGCTTTACGAAGAAGACCAGGTTCAAAACCAAGGAGGGTACGGATAGAAGCTGTTAAGTTAGCTCCGTGACCGACAATGAGGACATTTTTAGCATCACTGTCTTTAAGTGTTTTGACAAATTCGGCCACACGTTTTGTTGTTTTGTAGACAGATTCCGCTTGGAAGTCCTTAGCACGGAAATTGGCTAGATTGTTACGGAAGGCATCCATTTCTTTTGGATAGATGGCTTGGATAAGGGAAATCTTTTGCCCCTCTAGTTTACCTAGTTGCCATTCACGCAAAGTTTTAGTGTAGGTAACTTTAGCTTTAGGTTTTTGAGACTCCATGATGAGCTCTGTAGTTTTTTTAGCACGAGGTAGGTCACTTGAGAAGACCAAGTCAAAATGAGTGTCACTGAGGTAGTGACCTAGCTCACGTACTTGTTCGATAGATTCTTTAAGTAAAGGCGAGTCTCCCTTGGCACCTTGAAGTCGGCCTTCCAAGTTCCACTCAGTTTTACCGTGACGTACAAAATACAGTTTCATGATTACTCCTTAATATCAGCAAATTCAGCATTAACAAAATCAGCAAGTTCTTGACTATTGATACGAATAGAACGCCCAATTTCCCCCGCTGAGACAATGAGGAAGCCAGCATCTTGGGCAGAATGATCGATGTAAATAGGAAAATTATGTTTTTGGCGAATTCCCACAGGATTGTTAGCCCCGTGAACATAGCCAGTTGTTTTTTGGAGATCCTTTTGTGGAATCATTTGAACCTTCTTGTTCCCTGAAATTTTAGCTAATTTCTTTTCAGACAGGTGTTCGGTGATAGGGACAATGCCGATGACAGGCCCTGTCTTATCTCCCTTAAGGGCGAGGGTTTTATAAATGCTCTCACGCGCCACATCTTCTGGAAGCTCCCCCTCTAAACCATTGAAGGATAAGCTATCATGGTCAATCTTAGCTTTATCAAGAATTTGGTCAACCAGGGTCTTCTTGACTTTGCCTTTCTTAGCCATTGTCATATCTCCTTTTAAAGTTATTCATTTCTACCATCCATTATAACATATTCGTCCGAACAAGCCTAAACCAATTTGACAAGAAGAAAACCAGTGCTTTAGACACTGGTTTTTACTGACTACTAGATGAACTTGTCGAAGTAGTCTTCTTATTTTTAGTTGGTTTTTGCTTAATCTTACCAAAGAGTTTTTCAAAGGTTTTACGTTTGTTTTTCTCGGGATTGATTTGGCTAAGATCTAGAATATTATCGAATCCAGGAAGACTTCCTTGTGAGGTATACTGATGTAGATCATAGTCAATATCAGTGTTTGGCAAAGTCTCATAGTAACCAGAGTCAGTACCGTAGGCGGGAATCCAAACAGCATCGAAGTTTCTGGTTGAAACCTCTTGCTCAAGCATGAAATAAGCACCAATATAGAGACCGACTTTATCAGCTCCTAGACGTTTGAGCTCAGCTAGAAAAGCTTGGACACCTTCCTCCATATTAGGCATGGTTTCCTCTTCCACGTCAATCCAGTAATAGGTAGGTTTGTATGGAGAAGCATTTTTGTAGAAAATACGAGCCTCCTCCTTCATCTCCTTGACAGAAGCACCCTGAGCGTAGGAATAGACGGCAACTGGAACGTCACGTTTTTTGAGTTCTTTAATATGTGTTTTAAAAGATTTGTCGACCCCATTCGAACTAGCGGCATTGCTATCCTTACTAATCTGTGATCCACCGAAGACGCGGACGATAGCACCAGAAATATGATTTGACAAGACATCGTAATCGATATCCTGAGGTAGTTGCCACCCCGAAAGGTCGATAATGGGATTGAGTTTCAGCTCCTCGTCGGAACTACTAGATGTACTACTGGTTGTTGTTTTTGGTGTAGTAGCATAAGGAATAGCAGATTTCACGTTTTGGAGATGCGCCTGCTGTTTGGACGTATTGTGAATATTTGCAATAATTAATGCTAATCCTAAAAGAGCTAGAACCACGTAAACAACGATCGGTTTTATTCTTTTTCTCATTACTCCCATTCTACCTTAAATAGCGCAAAAATGCAAAATAGAGTGTTTATAAATTCTGTGAGAGATATTAAAGTGACTGATTTCCAAAAAGCCTTTGTAGTGCTGACTTAGGCACATTTTATGAATAAGGGTGTTTTGCGCTGGTCTTGAATTAAGTGAATTTTTCATTTATTAAAGCAAGAAATTTAGCCTAAAAGTCAGTTTCTTCCTTGAAACTAGCGCCACTAGTGGCATCAGACCAGGCGACAAGAGCTTGAGCAGAGTTATCAAGATAGGTCTTGAGAGGTTGCTTCAAATCATAAATAGTCTCCCAAAATCCTAGGACTTTTCCTTCGTTGTCGATAGCAGCTTGGTAGGTCTGGATGAGGACTTGATCAAAACTGTCAGTTGGAATCTGATAACTTCTTTCTTTGGTAGAGGATGCTAGAACTTCAGACATGACCCAATCAGGCAGATTTTCAGGCTCACGGGGGAAGAAACTACCGTCAGCGCCACCGTTGTCGTAGAGAAAGTTTCCTTGGGCATCATAGGCTGCTAATTTATAGGGCAGGTGATTCAGTAGTGTTTTTAAATCATTCATACCTTCATCATAGCTTCTTTCAGGAGAAATGGCAATGCTTTGGATTGGAAACAATACTATCATAGGATAGTATCAGTTTGTCCGAGGAAAGTATTATCTCTTGGAGCAGTATCAGGGTATAATAAAGTAAAAGAAGACTCGAGGTGAAAATATGTCAAAACTTATTTTTCTAGATGTTGATGGGACGTTGGTAGATTATCATAACCGCATTCCAGAGTCAGCAGTAAAGGCAATTCGTCAGGCGCGTGAAAAGGGGCATCTGGTCTATGTTTGTACTGGCCGTAGCAAGGCAGAAATGCAACCAGAATTATGGAAAATTGGCTTGGATGGGATGATTGGTGGTAATGGCTCTTATGTGGAGCATCATGGTCAAGTCCTCATGCATCAGCTGATTTCCAAGGAAGATGCAGCAAAGATTGTGGATTGGCTAACAGAGCGCCATCTGGCCTTTTATCTGGAGAGCAATAACGGCCTCTTTGCCAGTCCTGATTTTCGGGAGCGGGCGCGTGAGACACTTAAGACTTACGCTATTCAAAAGGGGCAATCTGCAGAGTCTGTGGAGGGTAAGGAACCAGAAGATTTCATTCATGGCCTCAAGTATGGTGGGGAACTCTATCGTGACGACCTAAACAAGGTCAGTTTCGTTTTGGAGTCCTATCAGGATCACTTGGATTCAAAAGAAGCTTTTCCACAGCTTGAAGCCCATACTTGGGGAGGTCGAGGTGAAACAGCCCTGTTTGGTGATTTGGGTGTTAAGGATATTAACAAGGCTCATGCCATTGATGTTCTTTTGGAATATTTGGGGGCTAAGCGTTCGGATACCATTGCTTTTGGTGATGCCAAGATTGATATCCCTATGTTGGAATACTGTGAGGTTGGCGTTGCCATGGGAAATGGTGGTCCAGAAATCTTGGATATGGCAGACCTAGTTACAGATGATGTTGAAGCTGATGGCTTGTACAAAGCTTTTGATAAATTGGGCTTGTTGCAATAGAAAAAACTGAGTTACATAGGGTAGCTCAGTTTGTGTTTTATGCCGGTTTACGACCGATAAATTTTTTCAAGAGATATAAGAGATAGCCAACAGCGATATACCCAGCACTGATGACCAGGACGTTTACCAAGACCTTGTTCCAACCAAATTTATTGACATTGATAAAGAAGTAGGCGAAGGGGCTATCTTTGGCGCCTGGAATTGGGAGTTTTAGCACCAGCCCATTTAGCAGGGCAAAGGCAAAGTAAGACAGAGGGACCGCTGACCAATAAATTGGCTCACGTAGACGGTAGGCTTTCTTAGCATCGAAAATAAGGGTATCAAGCACCAATCCCCAAGGCACAATATAGTGGACCAAGAAGTTACGGAGCGTCCAGAATTTCTCAGGTTCCGTAATAGGTGCCAAGAGGATGTGATAGATGACCCCAGTGATGAGGATGGCCATAGTTACACCACCCTTGTAACGCAAGAGTTTGGTGTTAGTCGTCGCATCCCCTTTTTTGAAGTCATAGATGATAAAGAAAATCAAACTAGAAAAGACAAGGATATTGGACAAAACAGTGTAATAGAGCAACATGCCCCAACCATCATCATGGATTTGGATAGAAACTCCTACTAGTCCACAAAGAGCTAGTAAGATACGGTAAAATCGTGAAATAGTCATAAGCTTCCTTTTCCTAATAAATAATCCCTCTTATCATATCACATTTTTCACTAACAATTTATTGAAAATTCTAGTAAAATCAAGGTAAGAAAGACTTTAAGGAGTAATGATGTCCAATTTAATCGATTATCTTGAAGAGGTTAAGTATTTGCCTTTCGACCAAGAGCCTCTTAATATTTTGGATAAGGTTTGCATCAATGAGATTGGCTACCTGACTTATGAAAAATGGCTCTCAGCAAGTGATTTGAAGGAAACCATCAATTTACATGACTATGCTGAAGGGAAGGACTTAAATCCAGACTACAGCTTCATGGTAACTAAGGAACGGGTAGATTTGGCTGAAGCTATGGTCAGGTCGAGACGTTTCGCTGGACTTAATCTAAGTGACTACTGTAGTGTCTTGGACAAGGAAGTGGAAAAGCAGTTTGCGGCTATGATTTTCAGCTTGCCTGAATTTGACTACCAGCAGATTGTCTTTCGTGGTACCGATGATAGCGTCATTGGTTGGAAGGAAGATTTTCAGCTGACTTACAGTCGGGAAATTCCTGCCCATCGCTCAGCCATGTCCTTTCTGGAGAAGCACTTGCCAAACCTCAGTGGCCATATAGCTGTTTCTGGACATTCCAAGGGTGGCAATCTTGCCCTCTATTCGGCTGTTCAGAGTTCGACTGTCCTGCGTGAGCAAATAGCAGAGCTCTTGCTTCTTGATTCTCCGGGCTTGATGAAGCCCCTCTTAGAGAAGACTTCTTACCAAGAGTTAAAACCCAAGATGACGGTTATCAGACCTCAAGAATCAGTTGTGGGAGTCATGCTTTATTGGGATAAGGTCGCAAAGCTCGTAGCAGCAGATGGTATAGGCATCGCTCAACACAATGTCTTACTTTGGCAGGTTGACTTGGGAACAAATGATTTTGTTTATGTGGACCAGCCGACAGACTTGAGTCAACGCTTAAAAGAGACCTTCCAAGAATGGATTGAGACCTTGCCTAATCAAGAACTCAAGCAGGTTTGTGATTTGTTCTTTGATACCATTCTTGATTCTGGAATTGAAAGTCTGGATGATATTGGGATAAAAACTCTCCCTAAGCTAGGCCAGATGTTGCAAGAATTTGGCAATTTCTCGGACCAACAAAAGAAAGTTCTGCAGGACGGTTTCAACCAGTTGCTCTGGATATTTTGGAAGTCGGGAAATAAGAAATCTAACCTCCCCAAGCTAGAACTTCCTGATTTTATCAAGAAGTTGAGTGAATTAACCAACAACGATTAGGGGCAGCAGAATCATAGAAGTGGAGAATTATATGTCTAAAAATGTACTTATTACAGGAGCAACATCAGGAATTGGTGAAGCAACGGCGCGTGCCTTTGCCAAAGAGGGAGAAAATCTCATCCTAACAGGTCGCCGTGTGGAGCGCTTAGAAGCTCTAAAAGAAGAGCTCCAAGCAACCTATCCAAATCAAAAAGTTTGGACCTTTGCCCTGGATGTCACTGATATGGCCATGGTCAAGGATGTTTACCAAGCCATTCTCAAAAGTGTAGGTCAAGTCCATGTCTTAGTAAATAATGCAGGTCTGGCACTAGGTTTAACAGCCTACCAAGACTATGAGGAGTGGGACATGCTGACAATGCTCGACACCAATGTCAAGGGCTTGATGATGGTGACACGTCAGATTTTGCCAAGCATGGTTGCCGCCAATGAGGGCCATATCATCAATATGGGCTCTACGGCGGGCATCTATGCCTACGCAGGGGCAGCCGTTTATTCAGCTACCAAGGCCGCAGTAAAAACTTTCAGCGATGGCTTGCGTATCGATACCATTGCTACAGATATCAAGGTGACGACCATTCAACCTGGTATCGTTGAGACAGACTTCTCTCAAGTTCGCTTTCACGGTGATAAGGACAAGGCAGCCAAGGTTTATCAAGGGTTAGAAGCCTTGCAAGCCCAAGATATTGCGGACGCAGTTCTCTATGTCACCAAGCAACCACGACGCGTCCAAATTTCAGACATGACCATCATGGCAAACCAACAAGCCACAGGGTTTACCATTCATAGGGAGGAATAAAAAGTCTCCGATAAACCTTTTCCAGATGGAAAGGGCTACAAAATTTGGTCGCTTACTCGTATTTTTGCCATGTCTAGATCATAAATAATATACATTCTGAGCCACTATAGGTGGCTTTTTATCATTTTTCCTAACCTTTTACGAATATAAATTTAAATAGTGATATTTTAAAATAATAACTTATAAGTATTTACATGTAAGTACTTATAAGTTATAATAAAGGAAGAGAGATTTGTATGTATCCTATTCATTTTTATAAAGATAGAAATGGACATGAACCTGTTAGAGAGTATATTGAAACATTATCTATGAATTCAAGTAAAGATTCTAGAATTAAATTGCATAAAATTCAAGACTACCTGACTATGTTAAAAAATAGAGGAACCATGATTGGTGAACCATTCATTAAACATTTGGAAGGAGAGATTTGGGAACTAAGACCCTTAAGAGATAGAATTTTATTTGCAGCATGGCTAGATGATGGTTTTATTTTGCTTCATTATTTTGTGAAAAAGACACAAAAGACTCCAAGACGTGAGCTGATGAAGGCTCAAAAAGCTTTAGATGATATTAGAAAGCGAGGATTGTAAGATGACCCTAGAAAAGAATCCAGCAATTGGAAGTAGTTGGGATGATTTACAGAAAACTATTTTCACTAAAGAGGAAATTGCGGCGAGTGAACTCCGTGTCGCACTGATGCTTGAGATTATTGATGCTCGTAAAAAACAAGGCATTTCCCAAAAGAAACTAGAAGAGCTAAGTGGTGTCAAACAACCTGTTATCGCACGTATGGAGAAAGGAAAAACGGCACCTCAGTTAGATACGGTTCTTAAAATACTGGCTAGTCTAGGAAAGACATTGGCAGTAGTCCCACTTGATTCACATGTGAAGTAAGTTTAGGGAAGATAATGTATCTTCATAACAATTATGATTTACTATTCTAAAACGATTAACACGGACTTACCGTGTTTTTTTGTTGGAATTTTCCCAAAACTATGAAAGAAACCGTGAAAATGCTATAATGTAAGGGATTACGACAATATTGAAAGGATTAGTCATGCCAGCAGTTACTCCAGAACTTGAGATAGAACGTCAATTAATCGAGCAATTAACCTCTGGTGAGAGCCAGTGGACCTATCGCCCAGACTTAAAAAATGAAGGTCAATTATGGGATAACTTTTTTGAAAAGTTAGCTCAGAATAACGTTGCCCTACTTGCTGACCATCCCTTGACCGAGCAAGAAAAGCGCCAAATCAAGAACCAGCTTAACTTCGTTAACTATTATGAAGCTGCTAAGTGGTTGGCGGGTGAAAATGGTATTGCCAAAGTCGAGGTACAGCGTGAAGATGCTAGCCTTGGAACAATCCGATTTTCTGTCATCTGGCGTGACAATATTGCTGCTGGAAAATCCAGTTACGAGGTGGTTAATCAAGTAGAACGTGACAAGGCTTATCCACAAGATCAGGACCGTCGTTTAGATACGACGCTGATGATTAACGGACTTCCTCTTATCCATATCGAGCTCAAGAGTCCTCGTGTGGCCTTTTTGGATGCCTTTCATCAAATCAAAAAGTATGACCGTGAAGGAAAGTTACGTGGCATCTATTCTGCCCTTCAGATGTTTGTTGTGACTAATAAGGTTGATACACGTTATATTGCAGTTGCACGAGAGGATAAGCTTAATAAACAATTCTTGACATCTTGGGTGGATAAAGATAATAAACCCATGACCAGTCTCATGGACTTTGCCCACGAAGTCCTGTCTATTCCACGTGCCCATCAGATGGTGATGCAGTACTCCGTTATTGATGATAGTAAGAAAGCACTCATCCTCTTACGTCCTTATCAAATCCATGCCATCGAGTCTGTTCAGGATGCCTCTCGCCGTCAGGAATCTGGCTATATCTGGCATACCACGGGTTCTGGTAAGACCCTGACCTCCTACAAGGTGGCTCGCAACCTCTTGCAGATTCCAGCCATTCAAAAGACAATTTTTGTCGTCGACCGTAGGGACCTTGACCAGCAGACGACCTCGTCCTTTCTCTCTTATGCGGCCAATGATGTCATTGACATCGACGAAACGGACAATACTCATGACTTGGTCAAGCGTTTGGCAGGAAATGATAAGCGTGTGATTGTGACGACTATCCAGAAAATCACAACCATGATGCGCAAGTTTGGAGAAGGTAAATACCAAAAGGATTCGGAAAAAATCAAGGACCTCCGTGTGGCTTTCGTTGTGGATGAGTGTCACCGAGCGGTCACGCCTCAGACTCAAAAAGATATCAAGGGCTTTTTCCACAATTCGCTCTGGTATGGCTTTACAGGTACACCGATTTTCAAGGAAAATAAACGCAAGCAATTAGGCGATTTGGCACAAACGACCCACCAACAATATGGCGAACGCCTACACGAGTATACGGTCAAAGAAGCCATCCATGACGGGGCTGTTCTTGGCTTTAAGGTGGATTATCGAAATACCATTATTTCGCCGATTCCTGAAAAAGACCTTCCTGACTCTGTTTATGAAGATAAAGAGCACATGCTAGAAGTCTTGGATGCTATCCTAAACAAAAGTTATCAACAGTTGGGCTTCCCAAATGGTGAGGGCAAGACCTACGAGGCTATCTTAACCGTTAAGTCCATTCCACAAGCTCAGGCTTATTACAATCTGCTCAAGAGTATCAAGGCAGGACTGGAACGTGTCAAAGTGTCAGAGCGAGCTAAGCGAGTGCTACTTGACTTTCCAAAGATGACGGTCACTTACTCAGTGTCGGAAAATGAAGAAGAGTCTATCGACTACCAAGACCACATGAAACAGGTCATGGACGACTACAATCAGGAGTTCGGTACCCATTTTACTATGGCTGATTTGCGTGGCTTTAACACGGATATCAATAATCGTTTGGCTAGAAAGTTAGACAAATACATTCCTCGCAATGAGCAGTTGGATTTGGTTATCGTTGTTGACCGTCTTTTGACAGGTTTTGATGCCCCCTGTCTATCCACTCTCTTTATCGACCGTAAGCCCATGCGTCCACAGGATCTGATTCAAGCCTTTAGTCGCACCAACCGCATCTTTGACAGTAAAAAGCGTTATGGACATATCATCACTTTCCAAAGACCAGAGGCCTTTAAAGAGGCTGTGGATAACGCCCTGAAACTCTACTCAAACGGAGGTGAAAATGATGTCACCGCCCCAGATTGGGACGAAGAAAAAGCTAACTTCATCCAAGCTTGGATAGATTTTCAAGTAAAAGTGGAAGATGTGGAAAACTATGTCATCACGATTGAGCAGGCCACTAGCCCACAACTTCGTCGCATTGCCAAGGCTTACCAAACCTTTGACAAGTATCTGGCATCTATCCGTGTCTATAGTGAATACGATGAAGCGGCTATCTATGCAGAGACAGGACTGTCAGATGAAAAGCTCGAAACCTATCTAGGTATCTATCAAAATATCCTAGCAGAGCTCAAAAGCCGAGCAGAAGACGATGGTGATGATAATCTCTTTGACATCCACTACGAACTGGAATCCATCCAAGTCGACGAGATTAACTATGCTTACATCTTGACCCTGATTCAAAGTATGATTCAGCAGGAAGAGGATAGTCCACAGGCCCTCAGTGACAAGGATATCGAAACGGTTGATAACTATATCCAGAGTCTGGAACGCACCAATCCTAAACTAGCAGAAATCATCCGCAATTTGTGGAAAGAAGTCCAAGCCAATCCTAAAGATTACCAAGGACAATCTATCACTGGCGTCTTAGACACTATGATTGAAGCCATTATCGACGACCATCTCAAACGCTTTGCCAGAGAATGGTATGTCGGACTGGATGAACTTCGTTACTATGTCCAACACTATCGTAAGGGTGCCAAGAAGCAATCTGGCGAAAGCCAGCTCACCAAGAGCCAACGCTACAAAGACTACAAAGCAGAAACAGCTGATGCCCTCAACCCGCTCAGCTACAAAAAACACATCAAAGAAGCCTACACCAAACTCATCGAAGAGGTTATTGAACCATTGAGAGTTGGGAGGTAGGTAATAATTAGGGAGGAATAAATGAGTTGGACTAGTATATTTGCAGGAGTTGCAGCATTTACTTCAGTTGTCAATGTGTTAGTAACTATTGTAAATAATAAAGCTCAAATGAGGGCCCAAATTATAGCAAGTTCTCGGGTTCAATGGATTAAAGAAGTTAGAAATATCTACACAAACTTTTTAAAGTTAAGTACGGAATTTCATAATGAATTACTGTTTCTAAACGAGTCTGATAAAGAAAAGAATTTTGACAAAATATTTAATCTGTTGAGAGGGAATTTGTGGTCAAGTTATTATCAATTGATTTCATATTTTCCTGATATAGATAGTGATGGAAGAAACACCAAGGTTAGAAATACTTTCGAAGAATTAATTATTTATTTAGAAGAAAAATTGGAGTACTCTTATAAGGATACTACTTTTATTGGATTTACACCTAGTTGCAAAATATTGAAACAAGAGAATATTTCTGTCCAATATAAAGTATTACTAGATTATATTTCTATTGAGTTTTCAAATTATATAAAACAGGAATGGGAAAAGGTCAAGTCAGAGGTAATGTAAACTTTTTGAATTATATAGTCTATTAAGGTGAAAGTATTACACTTATTGTGTAATACTTTATTTTTAAAACATTGTCCCATTATTGTCATTACTGTCCCAAAGTGATATAATGATAATAGATTATAAAAAGGAGTTTAGTCATGAAAAAGAAACAAGTTATCAACTTAATTAAATACTTTTCAGAAAAAAATGAAATAGGATTTAGAACGGAGGCTTATGAAATTGCAAAGTCCTTTGATAAGAATGGGGACTATCAACTAGCTGAATATATAATGGCACTCCTCTCAGACGCAAATACTTTTGTTCCACAAATTAATGAAGAAAACTTTGAATCGTTAAGAAAGGTTTCATTATTAAGTCCTGAGGCATTACCATTACCAAATTCTATTTCTAAAAATATAATTGGTATTGTGAATGCTGTTCGTAGGAATATTGGTGTTAATAAGTTTTTATTTGAAGGAGCGCCGGGTACTGGTAAAACGGAAACCACAAAACAAATATCAAGACTTTTGGATCGAGAACTCTATATTGTGGATTTTGAATCAATAGTTGATAGCAAACTAGGTCAGACGTCAAAGAACATTGCTTCACTTTTCAAGGAAATTAATAGTTTTTCTAAACCAGACAAAGTTGTCGTTCTATTTGATGAAATAGATGCAATTGCTTTAAATAGGTTAGATTCAAATGACTTGAGAGAAATGGGAAGAGCTACTTCGTCTATACTAAAGGGATTGGATTCATTAAATGATGAAATCGTTCTAATTGCTACTACAAATCTCTTTGACGTTTTTGATAAGGCCTTAATTAGACGATTTGATGCGGTTATTAATTTTAATAATTATAGTCAAGAAGATTTATTAGAAATATCAGAGGTTCTAATTAGCGATATACTGAGAGATTTTAAACAATCTGGGAAAAATAGTAAATTGTTGAGAAAGATTATCTCATTGATGAATCCGATTCCTTATCCAGGAGAGCTAAAGAATATTTTAAAAAGTTCAGTGGCTTTTAGTAGTTTAACTGATAAGTATGATTATTTTAGGCGGATATTTTCAAATGCATATAAATCTATAGATGAAGTTTCAATTGATGAATTGAAAACACTTGGTTTTACGGTTCGAGAAATTGAAATCTTAAAAGGTATATCAAAAAGCCAGGTTTCAAGAGAATTAAAAGGAGAGTAAGTAATGAACGAATTGTTGCAATTAAAAGGTCGTTTTGAACAAAAATCAAGTAGTAATCGTCCTGGTTCTCCCAAATTATTGGCCAATCAAAAAGTAAGTAGTGAGAAATTATTAAAATTAAAAAAAGAGTTAGTGGTATTAAAAGAATACTGGCTTAAAGTTCCTTATTTTGAAGGAGCCTTAATATCAACAACCTATGTAGATGTTGTGGCAAAAAGTAGAAGGATGAAGGAGCTTTTTAAAAAAAGTAATAAAGTTCAACCCAATGACTGTATTGTTGGTGCAAAGTTTTTTGAAAGTGATTCTAATAAAAAAAAGCATGTTATTACGTACTATGTAGATTTAGAAGTTTTAGATGAAACAATTAATAAGCTTGATACGGTTGCTTCTATACTTCTAAATGACTTTGACGGTGAAATTTTAACAGAAAAATTAAATTCAATAAGTGATAAAAAGATTAGTTACGAACCGAGTGGAATTTCTAAGACTCGATTCTTACAAACTATTGTAGATGTTAGTTCAATTGAGAATTTTGGAATACCTCAAAATGAACTTGATGAACTGAGCACATCAATAATTAGTATTTTTGATATCAATATACCAACAACAGAACTACTGAAAAGAATTGGTTTAAATGTTCCTGATTATAGAATAATAGATGGAGCAACAATATTATTGACGCCTGATCAGTTAACAATTTTAAATGAAAAAGCTCCTTATCTAATTGCCATGGCTACTACTGATATCTCGGAATTAGACCTCCAAAACAGTGAGTTGTTTAATAGTGAGCAAACTATGTCAATTCCTTCTCCTACTGATGAGCCTGTAGTTGGAGTAATAGATACGATGTTTGACAATAGTGTGTATTTTTCTGAGTGGGTTACATTTCAGGATAAGGTAGATTCAGAAATTCCTATTGAACGATCTGATTATGAACATGGAACGGCAGTATCTTCGTTAATTGTTGATGGTTCCTCAATTAATCCAGAACTAGATGATGGTTGTGGTCGTTTTCGAGTAAAACACTTTGGAGTTGCGAGAGGTAGTAAGTTTAGTTCTTTTTCTATACTTAAGTCAATTAAAGAAATTGTTGCAGAGAATAGAGATATAAAAGTATGGAATTTATCGTTGGGTTCGGCATTGGAAATTCAAAAAAACTTTATTTCACCTGAAGCAGCTTTATTAGATGAAATTCAGTTTGAATACGACGTTTTATTTGTAGTGGCAGGAACTAATAAAAGAATAAGTGATAAAGATGGAATGAAAATAGGAGCACCAGCGGATTCAATTAATTCTTTAGTTGTGAATGCAGTTGATAAAAATAATAAACCGGCTACATATTCTAGAGAGGGCAATGTTTTATCTTTTTTTAATAAACCTGATATTTCTTATTACGGTGGAGATAAGAAAGATAAAATGAGAGTTTGTATGCCTAATGGAGAATATTTTGTGTCAGGGACGTCTTTTGCAGCTCCTTGGATTACGAGAAAAGTGGCATATTTGATTCATAAAATTGGTTTAAGTAGAGAAGTAGCAAAAGCTTTAATTATTGATTCTGCTATATCGTGGTTCAAACCAAATATTTCCTCTAATTTAATTGGTTATGGTGTAGTACCTCGAAGAATTGAAAATGTACTTAACACAACGGATGACGAGATTAAATTTGTTTTATCAGGTGAGTCCCTCATGTATGATACATATAATTATAACCTTCCGGTTCCTATTGTTGACGAAAAGCATCCTTATATAGCTAAGGCAACATTATGTTATTTTCCTAAGTGTTCTAGAAACCAAGGAGTGGATTATACGAATACAGAATTAGATATTTATTTTGGAAGACTAAACGGAAAGAAAATTGTTACTGTGAATGATAATAAACAAAATGATAATGTAGCTCTACCAGAAAAAGAGGCTAGAGGCATGTATAGAAAGTGGGATAATATTAAGTCTATAGTAGAATATGTAAAAACTAATGGTCGTGCGAAAAAAGCATATGAAAATGGTTTATGGGGATTTAGTCTTAAAACTAAGGAAAGACTTAATAATAGAGATGGAAAGAATCTTAGGTTTGGAATAGTTGTAACATTGAAAGAAATAAAGGGTGTAAATAGGATTTCAGATTTTATAAGTCAATGTTCGATGCGTGGATGGCTCGTCAACAGAATTGATATCAAGGCAATGATAGATATCTATAACGTTGCTGAAGAAGATATTGATTTTGAAGATTAATATATCAATAGGCATTTTGAAGGAGTTTAGTTAAGGTATGGTTAACAGAAAGATTCCAAAAATTAGATTTAGACATTTTAGCGATGATTGGAAATCTGATAAATTAGGAAAATTAGGAACAGTTGCCATGAATAAGCGTATTTTCAAGGAGGAAACTTCTGAAGTTGGAGAGATTCCATTTTATAAAATTGGTTCTTTTGGTAGAGAACCTGATTCATTTATTACTCGTGAAAAATTTGAGGAATATAAATCTAAATATCCATATCCTGAAATTGGAGATATTTTGATTTCTGCTTCAGGAAGTATTGGTCGGACGGTAGAATATCTAGGAGAGGAGGCTTATTTTCAAGATTCAAATATCGTCTGGCTAAAACATGATGAACGGTTAGATAATTCTTTTCTCAAACAATTTTATTCCATAGTAAAATGGCAAGGTATTGAAGGAACAACTATTAAGCGGTTGTACAATAAAAATATTTTAGAAACTTCAATAGCTCTTCCAAGTATCTCCGAACAATCCGCCATCGGTTCCCTCTTCCGTACCTTTGACGACCTTCTGGCTAGCTACAAGGACAATCTCGCCAACTACCAATCACTCAAGGCGACCATGCTCTCCAAGATGTTTCCAAAAGCTGGACAAACAGTTCCTGAGATTCGTTTGGATGGATTTGAAGGGGAGTGGGTTGAAAAAAAATTAAAGGATATATCTAAACGTGTGACACGAAAAAATAATGACTTAGTGTCAGAAAGAGCCTTAACAATATCGGCTCAATTCGGTTTGATAGATCAGGAGGAATTCTTTCAGAAAAAGATAGCTTCGAAAGATGTAAGTGGATATTATCTTATAAAAAAAGGGGAGTTCGCATATAATAAAAGTTATTCGACAGGTTATCCCTTGGGAGCAATAAAGCGTCTTGATAAATATGAGAATGGAGTACTATCTACTTTGTATATTCTTTTTAAAGCAGTAGATGTTGATTCGGATTATCTTGCTCATTATTATGAGAGTGATAAGTGGCATCGAGAGGTTTCAATGTGTGCTGCTGAGGGAGCACGAAATCATGGATTATTAAACATTGCACCAGCTGATTTTTTCAACACTAGATTAGTAATTCCTAAAGAACTAGAAGAACAACGCGCTATCGGCACATATTTCATTAATCTCGATAACCTCATAAATTCTCACCAAGAAAAAATTTCTCAGCTTGAGACTCTGAAAAAGAAACTCTTGCAAGATATGTTTATCTAAGGAGAAGGTGAAATATGGAGCATGAATTCATTAAGTTGGAGCACATTGATACCACAGTAGCAGCAAAGAACTTTTCTGAATTACTCAATGATAATAAAACATATTTTTTGAATGGTAGTTGGGGATCTGGTAAGACTGAATTTTTAGATGAGGTGAAGAAAAATTCCCCCAAGAAACTAATTACCATTGATTTTTGGAGAATAACAGATACTAGATCAACTATTGAGGTTGCATTTTCAAAATTATATCCATTATTATACTGGGCTATAAGAGTAGGTGTTGTTCTTCTAGTGGCTGTATCTATACTGATGACTAATGTTGTTGATATTGGGTTGAGTAATTATTTTGGTGGCTCAAAACCTTTGATTTTGAAATTAGGTGGAGTAGTAGCATTAATAGTTGCTGTATGGCAAGTCTTTAAGAAAAAATCGGATGAATTTTATTGTTTTTTACTAAGTAATTCTCTAAAGTTTCCAAAGTTTTCGAAAGTCCTGATTATTGATGACTTTGACAGAATGTCTGAAAAGCAACAAGAAGAAAGTTATAAACTTTTCAGTTTGATAAATGGAAAGTTGCCAATTGTTTTTGTTGGTGACATTACTAAGGTTCATAAAAATGATGATAATTATCTATCAAAAATAATTGATAGACAAGTTGAACTACCATTTGATTTGCATCCATCTAAAATATGGAATAACTATTTTAGTGTTTTAGAAGATAAATTTAATATAGTGCTTTCTAATGATTTTAAAAAAAGGATAAGTTCTGATCAGAAGAATTTACGAGATAGAGAACACTTTAATGAATATGTCAATCAAGAGTTTTTTGCAAGAGGAAAGTTTGGTCGTGTTCAAGTTGAGCAGCAATTACTAGTGATTTATGCTTATCTATTTTATCCAGATTTATATATGAATCTGCTTAAAGGTGAATCAATTAGGGTGGAGAAATCAGAAGAGTCAGAGCTTCATGATATAGTAAGAATAGGTTATACGATAAAAGAACAATTATCTGAAATTCAGAGTTCAGATAATTCAGATTATCCATTAAGTTTCAAAAAGAATAAGTTAGAATATTTACTATATGAGCAAACAAGTAACCGAACAAAAATTGAGTTAGATCTACTGTTTACTAGTAACTCAGAGGAATTAATATCAGAGATTATTGAGTCAGATCAATCATCTGATTTTTACCAATACTTATCTAGTCAATTCCGAGTATTTTCTAAAAAAATGAAAAAACAACTTTTGATTATGATAATAAAAGAATCAATGAAGTTTAAGAATAGTCCTTCAATGAATTTTATTGTTCAAGAAAGTTTGAATGAGGTTATACCTTCATATGAAAGGAATTCACCTCTAACTGAAGATGTTACTATTAGGATTATAAATATGTGGGAGCCTATCCTTAGAAATGAAATGTTGGATCAGTCTGAAATCATATATTTTCTCAATAAACACGACTTGATTAGTTTTCACGAACTAGGACTATATTATTCTGATTTAAGAATAGATACTGAGACTTTTTTAAACTTACATAGAAAGGACTTTTTTCTGTTAACTTATCTAAGTAGTAAGGATTTGTTTAAAAAGTTTAAGTATTGGGATAATACTATTTGGGAGGCTATAAAATTATTTGATGACAGAGAATTCTTATCATTTTGGATTTTTCAATCAATTATTACGAATGAACTAGGCTATGAAGGATTTGATATTATTTCTGAGGACAAGAGGTATACTATTTGGACTGGTAGATATTTGTTTGAATCCCCTCATAAGTATACTGATTATAAGGAGTCTGTCATTTCTAAAATTAAACCAAGACTTGAAAAGATGGAGAAGGAAGGTTTTATATTTACTGAAAAAGTTGATGAAAGATATAAAAGATAAGCCAGACTATTTTCAAAGGGGAAAAACATGGTATCAGTAACACAACGTATTAAACAGATTAAGCAGCCTCGTGGTGGTTATCTGCCTGTTAAGGCTTTTACAGTGACGACGCTTGATGATGGTTAGGTTCTTAATCCTGAGGAGTCTATTACAGCTAGTTTGGTTGGGACAGCTGTTGAGGAGGCTTTTGAGATTTCCTTGCTTGGGGCTAGGGCCATGAGGATGGAGTCTAAATCTTTTGGTCTTCTGGATGATGTTAAGGGGCTAGATGATTTGTCAATTACTAAGGCTTGTCAGTTGGCAGGTTTTGATAGTGCCTTTCGTGCTGGTCAACCCTACATCAAGCATCTGGATGCGGAGATTTGGGAGTTGAGACCCTTGCGGGATAGGATTTTATTCGTGGCTTGGCTAGATGGGAGCTTTGTCTTACTGCATCCTTTTGTCAAAAAGACGCAAAAGACACCTAGACGAGAGATCGAGAAAGCCAAGCGGGAGTTGCAAGATTTGAAGGAAAGAGGGCTAAGAGATGAAGAATAGTGCCATCGGCAGCAATTGGAAAGATGTGAGAGCAGAGCTCTTCACCAAGGAAGAAATCCTGGAAAGTGATCTGCGGGTTGCGATTATGACAGAGCTCATCGAGGCTCGGCATGAAAAGGGCATTAGCCAAAAGAAACTAGAAGAACTCAGTGGGGTCAGTCAACCGGTCATAGCTCGGATGGAGACAGGAAAGACCAGTCCTCAATTGGACACGGTTTTGAAAGTCTTAGCTAGTCTGGGCAAGACCCTCGCTGTCGTCCCACTGGAACAAGAAAAGGTCTAAAAGAAATCAGAAAGAATTACTATGGAAACAACACAAACCTCCCAGTCGCTTTATCAAGCCCTGTGGAACTCAGCGGATGTGCTCCGCTCTAAGATGGATGCCAACGACTACAAGTCATATCTCTTGGGGATGGTCTTTTACAAGTATTTGTCGGACAAGATGCTCTTTTTCGTGGCAGAGACCATGGAGGAAGAGACAGAAAGCTTGGATGAGGCACTAGCAGTCTATCGTAAATACTACGAGGATGAGGAGACTCACGAGGACCTCTTGGCAGTCATCACTGATGAGATGAGCTATGCCATTCATCCTGACTTGACCTTTACAGCCTTAGTGGAACGAGTGAACGATGGAAGCTTTCAGTTAGAGGACTTGGCTCAGGGCTTCCGTGATATTGAGCAGAGTGACGAGCTTTATGAAAACCTTTTTGAAGACATCGACCTCTACTCTAAGAAACTTGGAGCGACTCCCCAAAAGCAAAACCAGACGGTTGCGGCTGTGATGAAAGAGTTGGCAGTTCTAGATGTGGCAGGTCATGCTGGTGATATGTTGGGGGATGCTTACGAGTACTTAATCGGTCAGTTTGCGACGGATTCAGGTAAAAAAGCTGGTGAGTTCTATACACCGCAACCTGTTGCTAAGCTTATGACGCAGATTGCCTTTTTAGGTCGTGAGGACAAGCAAGGCTTTACCCTTTACGATGCGACTATGGGGTCAGGATCGCTCTTGCTTAATGCCAAACGCTATTCACGTCAACCACAGACCGTGGTTTACTTTGGTCAAGAGTTAAATACCTCAACATATAACCTAGCACGCATGAACATGATTCTGCATGGTGTGCCGATTGAAAATCAGTTTTTACACAACGCTGATACCTTGGATGAGGATTGGCCAACCCAAGAGCCAACTAACTTTGACGGTGTTCTCATGAACCCACCTTATTCAGCCAAGTGGTCTGCAAGCTCAGGTTTCATGGATGACCCTCGTTTCTCACCATTTGGGAAATTGGCACCTAAGTCTAAGGCTGATTTTGCCTTCCTCTTGCATGGTTACTATCACTTGAAGCAAGACAATGGTGTTATGGCCATCGTCCTACCTCATGGGGTGCTCTTCCGTGGTAATGCTGAAGGGACCATTCGTAAGGCTTTGTTGGAAGAAGGTGCCATTGATACGGTTATCGGTCTGCCTGCTAATATTTTCTTTAACACCAGTATTCCGACGACGGTTATCATTCTCAAAAAGAACCGCACCAATCGTGATGTTTACTTTATCGATGCCTCTAAGGAGTTTGATAAGGGGAAAAATCAGAACATCATGACAGATGCTCATATTGATAAGATTCTCAATGCCTATAAGAGCCGAGAGGATATGGATAAGTTCGCCCATCTGGCTAGCTTTGAAGAGATTGTGGAAAATGACTACAACCTTAATATTCCTCGTTATGTGGATACCTTTGAGGAAGAAGAAGTGGAGCCCTTGACCGAGATTGTGGCTAAGATTAACGAGACTAATGCGACGATCGAAAGTCAGACAGCATCCCTTCTCGACATGCTTGGTCAGCTTCATGGAACTACTCCAGAAGCAGACGAAGAACTCAAGGCTTTTGTGAAAGCATTTAAGGGGTAGTTGCAAGCTTTCATTTACTTTTTCCGAATAGTAGAAGTAGAGGGGCCAACCCTCTATTTTTTCTTAAGGAGAGGTAAATGGAAAAAAGACACAAGCATGTCTCACCGACCTTGGATATTATGGCTAAGAAGATTTTTAGCCTACCTGAGGTGACGGTGGCTTTTATTCGAGATATTTTGGATTTGGATGTTGTGGATGCTCAGATTTTGGAGGGGACACAGCTTCATAAAAAGGACTTTGACGAGGATGAGCTCTTTTCAACCTCGGTGGATGTTCGAGCCAAGTTGAATGATGGAACCGAGGTTATCATTGAGATTCAGGTGCGTAAGCAGCATTATTTTCTCAATCGTTTTCATTATTATTTGGCTAGCCAGCTAGTAGAAAATGTGCAGCAATTACGCCAACAAGGACAGACACACAAGATGTATGAGCAGATGGAGCCGGTCTATGGTATAGCTATCTTGGAGAAGACCTTGTTGCCAGATGAGGAGTCCCCGATTAATACTTATTGGATGGCCAATAGTCGGACGGGTAGGCCTTTGAATGTCTACTATAAGGATGGAAAACGTCAGAATCTTCTTCAGATTGCCTTTTTAGAGTTGGATAAGTATAATAAAGGTAAGCATATTACGGATGAAGGGCGGCAGTGGCTAGAGTTCTTTGGGAATCTTCCATTTTCCAAGGCACCTAGTCAAGCGGTCACGCATGCCGATTCATTACTGGATTCATCCAGCTGGACACAGGAGGAAAAGGCGATGATTGATGAACGCATACGTATTCAAGAAAATTATGATATGACCATGGAAACAGCAATTGATGAAGCACGTGAAGAAGGCTTGGAACGAGGTCGTCATGAGGAGCGCTTAGAGTTGATTCGTAAGATGCTCTCAAAAGGTCTATCTCTAGAAGTAGTATCAGATGTGACTGGTCTGTCGCTTGAAGAACTAGAGGCAATGTTATCGTAAAATCTAGTTAGGTTAGTTATTTTTTTGAAAAATCAGAGACAGATTATTGTCTCTTTTTTTATTTTTGGGTGTTTAACATTTGTAATACTAAAACATTCGGAAAATAATACTTTGAAGCGTAAAATTAAAAAAGACTGTCAAACGTTTGACAGAAATCTGAGAAAACAGATTTAAAACATTTTGATTGTTTTGGCTGATAACTCTTGCTAAATAAGCCTTTATGGAAATTCATAGTTTTTTCTTTCTTACACGTGAAAGAAATCACCTTTTTGTGCGACATTTTTAGACTATAATTTAGAGATGAATGACTGAACTTTCTAATATGACAATTTTGTTAAGGCCTTGTTAAAACGGATAGCCTAGCCTTTTTTTTTACTTTTTCATCCCTTATAATTTACTTTGGTTTGTTTTTAATAAGAAAAAAAACAGCATTATTAACAATCTTTAATATGAGGGAAACTTTATTTTCTTTCAAAGGACGGCTTGGTCCTAAAATAGAGAGATTGTGAAAAAAGTATCAGGAGAATAGACTTGTTTAAAGAAAGAAAAACGAAACCAAAGTACAGCATCCGTAAATATTCTATTGGGGCAGCGTCAGCCTTGATTGGCTTTATGGCTCTTGCCAATGGGCAAGCAGCTCAGGCTGATGAGGCACAATCGATTAGTGATTTGACTGATGCCTCAAATCAGGCACAGACACCTCAAACAGCCTCAACGGCACAATTGGCGACTTCCGAACCAGCATCAGTTGAGCCAGTACAAGCGTCACAGCCTACCAATATTATGCCAGCTCAGCCACAGGTTACCACTGTTCAAGCAGCTGAACAGACTCCGACCATTGATCGATTGGTTGAGACAAGCAACCCTCAAACTCAAGAAATTTCAGCAAATGTCTTAACCAATGCGACTGAGGACCAAGGTCAAGTCAAGGAGTACAGCACAGATGGTTACGGTGCAAAAATGCCTTATACGACTCATGAGGCAGAAAATGCAAGTGTTGAAAATGGTGCTACAATCCAGCAGTCAACGGACATGGAATCTACGGCTGTGGAAGCGACTAACCAAACTTATGTTGAACTTCCTAAAAAGGATGCGGCAGTTACTTTCAATGTCACTGAGCCAGCCAATGCTTTGAATGTGCGTTATACAATACCTGATGGTGCATCAGGTCAGTTGGATGTGCAGGTCAATGGTTCAAGCGTTGGTAATCTTGATTTGTCATCTCACTCAGCATGGCAGTACCTTAAAGGGGACCATGAGTATGATCAAGCCATTGATGGTTCAAGTGCACGTTTTCGTTTTGATGAGACACGTCTTCTCCTCAAGGATATCCAATTGAAATCTGGAGATAGGATTTCTCTAGTTAAGAAGAAAGATGACAATGTCCCTTACGGTATTGACTTTATTGAGCTTGAACAGGCTCCAGCGCCTGTTGCCCAAGGTGAAAATAGTATCAGTATCGTGGATAAGGGTGCATCTGCCAATGATGATAGTGATGACACTGCTGCCCTACTTGCGGCTGTGGAAGAAGCTAAAGCCAGCGGAAAATCTGTCTATATTCCAGAAGGACGTTTCAATTTTGATAAACAAGTTAATATCGAAGCTGATAATCTAAAAATCTCAGGTGCCGGTGTTTGGCATACGCAACTACACTTTACAAGTGACAAACGCTATGGTGGTGGTATTGTCTTCGGTCATAATAGTAATGGCATTGAGTTGAGCAATCTTTACATGGATTCCAACTTGACGTCTCGTTATAACGAGGACGCACAGTACAAGGCTATTTCGGGAACACTTGGTAAGGATTCGAAAATTCACGACATCTGGGTTCAGCATTTCGAAGTCGGTATGTGGATTGGAGACTACGACCAGACGGGGAATATGAAGTATACGGATGGTCTTGTCGTTGAAAATGCTCGTATCCGTAATAACTTGGCTGATGGTATTAACTTTGCCCAAGGGACCAAGAATTCAACAGTTAAAAACTCTAATATCCGTGGGAATGGTGATGATGGTTTAGCTATCTGGTCAAGTATTTCAAATGGGACAAATGCAGCAGCTGAGGAAAATAATAAATTCCTTAACAACACCATTGAATCAGGCTGGCGTGCGGCTGGTATCGGTATTTTTGGTGGTAAGGGGCATGAAATTTCAGGAAACCTCATCAAGGATGTCTTTGCTGGAGCAGGTATCCGTGTAAACACTGTCTTTGCAGGCCACAATTTTGACCTCAATGATTCTGGAATTAAGATTCATGACAATACCATTCTACGTTCAGGGACAACTAATGACCTCTATAAGCTCCATCGTGGTGCCATTGATTTCCAACAAGTTCGTGGAACAATCAAGAATGTCGATGTCTACAATAATAAACTATTGAATACCTTGGCTGATTCAGTGATTACCAAAAACTTTGAGATGGGTGACAATGGTAATGGAGAAATCCGTTTATCTAATAATACGATTGACAATAAGGCGACGATTGTTGGGGCTGTCTCAGCAGTTTCTCCAACAAAAACTGAACCAAAACCTGTCAATAATCCAGTCTCAGAGGCTTCAGTTTCCGAGTCACCAAAGAGTGAGGTAAGTTCATCAGCCCCAGTTTCCGAGACTTCTAACAGTGAAGTGATCTCAGAGTCTTCAGTTTCAGAAACACCAAAGAGTGAAGAAGGTTCAAGCACTCCGGTTTCCGAAGCATCAACAAGTGAAGTAATTTCCGAGACTTCAGTTTCAGAAACACCAAAGAGTGAAGAAAACTCAAGTACTCCAATTTCTGAATCATCAACAAGTGAAGTGGCTTCTGAAATTTCAGCATCAGAAACACCAAAGAGTGAAGAAAACTCAAGCGACCCAGTTTCTGAAGCCTCAACTAGCGAAGTAGTTTTCGAGACTTCAGCATCAGAAACACCAAAGAGTGAAGCAGGTTCAAGCACTCCAGTTTCCGAAGTATCTAACAGTGAGGTAATTTCCGAGACCTCAGCATCAGAAACACCGAATAGTGAAGAAACCTCAAGCGCTCCAGTTTCCGAAGCATCTAACAGTGAGGTAATCTCTGAGGCTTCAGCATCAGAAACACCAAAGAGTGAAGCAGGTTCAAGCACCCCAGTTTCAGAAGCATCAAACAGTGAAGTGGTATCCGAGACATCAGCATCAGAAACACCAAAGAGTGAGGCAAGTTCAAGCACTCCAGTTTCTGAAGTATCAACTAGTGAAGTGATCTCAGAGTCTTCAGTTTCAGAAATACCAAAGAGTGAAGCAAGCTCAACTGCTCCAGCTTCTGAGTCACCAAAGAATGAGGAAACTTCAGTAGCTTCATCTACTAGTCAGGTTGACGTAGCAATTACTTCTGACAGCCCAGAGAAATCTCCAACTTCAGAAAGTACACAAAAGGATCCGATTAGCGAGGTTTCTTCAGAAGTTATTGAAAAAGGTTCAACAAGTCAGGTCGATGTCAATGTTTCTGAAGCTTCAACAACAGCACGTACATCTGAAGTTGTCAGCATCGCGCCAAATAGTCAGGTCGCTTATAACAATGACCTAAAAACCCCTGTAACAAGCAGTCAGCTCGCCTCAGAAGCTATTCGCTTTAATTCTCTTTTGAATGAGAAGTCTGTGGATGTGATTGCAAGTAAAGTTATGGCGGTTATGGCCTCTGAAACATTAGCTTCAGAAGCGGCATCACTTACAAGCTCTGAAGGTATTGCCAAGGAGATTAGCAATGATTTGTCAGAATTGGCGGAAAGCAAGAAGGATGACACACCTAAGAATGTCGCTCGTATTGATAAAGCAACTGAGGAAAAACAGGTGGCCAAGAGTTCTGAAAGCCAAGCTAGCACTTCAAAAGAAAAAGGTAAGTCTAACACGACAACAGTCTTCCTTCTTGTCGGAGTTGCTGCAGCACTAAGTATATCTACAGTTTATCTTACAAAACAAGGTAAAAAAGCAGGTAAATAATAGGTAAGAAACATCCATTAAATTGGGTGTTTTTTTGTTTTTAAGCAAACTCTAAGATACCTAATATAATTATTCTTTATTTTTAATCATCCACTTTGATTTAGTCCTGTATAATTAAAGTAATAAGAAAAATTAAGGAGTTAAGATAATGAAAGAAAAAAGAAATAGTAGGATTCGTTTATTTGCTCTTCTTGTTTTAGTATTTACGTTAGGTTTCGGATTTTCATTAGATACTAGCAAACAATCTTTGGCTGTGAGTTCTCAAGTGGTTCAAGCGGATGAGAATAATGGTATCTTGGCTTTTAATGGTCAAAAGCAGTTTGTCATGGAGGAGAAGGACCAGCTAGGACGTGCCCACAGTGCTCATATACAGTTACAAGATAAGGACGAGCCGAAGAATAAGCGTCCCGGTAAAATAAAATATAATCCTGTAGGGTGGCATAACTATAAGTTTTATTATGGTGACGGTAAATCAAAATCTTGGTTAATGAATCGAGGGCATTTGATTGGCTATCAGTTTTCTGGTGTCAATGACGAGGGCAAGAATTTAGTACCTATGACTGCCTGGTTGAATTCTGGAAATTATAAAGGAACCGACGAAGGTAATCAGTCAGGTATGCTTTATTACGAGAATCGTTTGGATAACTGGCTAGCACTACACCCTAACTATTGGTTAGACTATAAGGTAACAGCTATTTACAGTGGAGACGAGTTGTTGCCTCGTCAAGTAGAACTTCAGTATGTTGGTATTGATAGTTCTGGAAATCTCTTGGAAATTAAACTTGGTGGAGATAAGGAGACTCTTGACAGTCAGGGAGTTACGCATGTTATCTTGGATAACCAATCACCAAATGCAGAAATCAATTATGCAGATGGGACAGCGACAAATACGGTTACTGAATTTACTGAAGCGCCATCTGAGCCTAGTTCTGAGAGTTCACAGGTGACTGAACAACCAAGTTCTGAGCCAGAGCCTGTGCAACCTACACAAGAAGAAAGTAGAACAGTTTATGTGGCGCGTCATGGTACAGCAGATGTTTATTGGTATGACATCAACAGTATGCCTAGCAATACCAACAAAGCAAATGTCGTTACAATGACAGAAGCAGATGCCCTAGCCCAAGGTAAACGACACACGTCTAAAGAGTAATACAAAAGCTGGACATCTTGTCCAGTTTTTTTGTAAAACGACTCACATTTTACCACTTTCATCTGAAAATTTGATATACTGAGACTATCAAAGATACTTGAAAGAGAGGTTAATTGACTCTTTTTCAGTACAAGAAAGGAATAGAAATATGATTTGGATTATTATTGCCATTATCGTTGTTCTTGTAATTTTTGTTATTGCAAGTTATAACGGCTTGGTTAAAAGCCGTATGCAGACTAAGGAGGCATGGAGTCAAATTGATGTTCAATTGAAACGTCGTAATGACCTTCTTCCTAACTTGATTGAAACTGTTAAAGGTTATGCAAAATACGAAGGTTCAACGCTTGAAAAAGTAGCAGAACTTCGTAATCAAGTAGCAGCGGCGACTTCGCCAGCAGAAGCTATGCGTGCTAGTGATGAATTGACACGCCAGGTTTCTGGAATCTTTGCGGTTGCTGAAAGTTACCCTGACCTTAAGGCTAGTGCAAACTTCAGCCAGCTTCAAGAAGAGTTGACGAACACTGAAAACAAAATTGCCTATTCACGTCAACTTTATAACAGTGTGACAAGTAACTACAATGTGAAATTGGAAACATTCCCAAGCAATGTTATTGCTAAGATGTTTAGCTTTAAGTCTGCTGAATTCCTTGAAACACCTGAAGAAGAAAAAGCTGTTCCTAAGGTTGATTTCAGTGGACTAGGTAACTAATATGTTATTTGATCAGATTGCTCGAAATAAGAGAAAGACTTGGCTTTTGCTCCTGGTCTTCTTCCTCTTGTTGGGCCTTGTTGGTTACGGTGTTGGCTATCTTTGGTTAGGTTCAGGCTTCGGTGGTTTGATTCTTGCTCTAGTTATCGGTTTTATCTATGCCGTTACTATGATTTTCCAATCAACTAATGTCGTTATGGCTATGAATGGTGCACGAGAGGTTGACGAACAAAGCGCTCCAAACCTTTATCATGTGGTTGAGGATATGGCTATGGTGGCACAAATACCGATGCCACGTGTCTTTATTGTCAATGATCCTTCTATGAATGCTTTTGCGACTGGATCAAGCCCTAAGAATGCTGCAGTAGCTGCTACAACCGGTCTTCTTGCAGTTATGAATCGTGAGGAGCTTGAAGGGGTTATCGGACATGAAGTGAGTCATATTCGCAACTACGATATCCGAATCTCTACCATAGCAGTTGCCTTAGCATCTGCCATTACCATGCTAGCTGGGATGGCTCGTAATATGATGTTCTGGGGTGGAGGCCGTCGTAGAAATGATGATGACCGTAATGGAAGTAGCGGTTTGGAAATTATTCTTCTCATTATTTCTTTGATTGCCATTATCCTGGCGCCTTTGGCGGCTACCTTGGTTCAGTTGGCTATTTCACGCCAACGTGAATTTCTAGCTGATGCTTCTAGCGTCGAATTGACACGTAACCCACAAGGTATGATTAATGCTCTGCTCAAACTTGATAATAGTGAGCCAATGCAACATCACGTGGATGATGCTAGTGCAGCCCTCTATATCAATGATCCTAAAAAGGAATCTGGTTTGCAGAAGCTCTTTTATACTCATCCACCAATTTCAGAACGAGTGGAACGCTTGAAACAAATGTAAAAAAAGTGAGACTGATGACACATCTAAGTGTGTTCATCAGCCTCGCTTTTTTAGTTTGATTCAATATAAAGATTGCTAGCAATAGCTTCTGGTATTTGGACGTCCTTTCCATCAATATGTAGTCGGTAGAGTTGTGTGAAAGGGTCAAAGCCTTCCAAGGTAAAAGGTGTTCCAATTTTAAGACCGACAGTCTCCAAATAATGGAGTAGATCATGTTGATCTTGAACTCGACGAAGGACATAATTTCCAGGAGCAAGACCTTGTGTAAAAGTCTGGTTATAAAATTCTTCTATGAGTTGACCTGATTTGGGAATTTGCCCGCCGTGTGGACAGGTTTGAGGATAGTTGAGTAGGCGTTCAAGAGCATCGATGAAGTGATCAGAGACAGTATGCTCTAAGATTTCAGCCTCTTGATGAATTTGATCGCAAGAATATTGCAAGTGGTCCACCAAAAAGACTTCGATGAGGCGATGTTTACGATAGAGTTCAGCAACGTTGATTGTACCTGTTTCCGTTAGGAGGTAGCCCTTGTGTTTATCTTTGACGATAAGGTCTTCTGAAATCAATTTCTTAATCATTTCCGTCACAGCAGGTGGAGACACCTCCATGCGGTTTGCGATTTCCTTATTAGTGATTTTACCTTCTTCAGTACCAATCTCATAGATACATTTGAGGTAGTCTTCTTTATTAGGTGTCATGTTTTTTCCTTTAAAAATAGTCTCACCTTAGTATAACAGATTTTTCAGAAGAATACAGAACGTATCTCAGACAAGATTTTTACTGATTCAAACCCTGGGCGATTTTATCCAGATTATATTTCATCATGTTGTAGTAGCTATCGCCGTTTTGCCCTTTTTTGGCAATAGAATCTGTAAAGATTTTTGCATAAATAGGAATATTGGTATCCTTAGCGACTGTTTTCATAGGGCGGTCATCGACACTAGATTCGACAAAGAGTGCTGGTACCTTGGTTTGACGGAGTTTTTCCACAAGAGTTTTGATTTGGTCTGGTGTACCTTCTTCTTCAGTATTGATTTCCCAGATGTAGGCAGATGGTACTCCATAGGCTTTAGAGAAGTATTTGAAACATCCTTCACTAGTGACAATTAGTTTTTTTTCATCGGGAATGTTGTTAAAGGTCTCTTTAGCTTCTTGGTCCAGTTTACTAAGCTTGTTAGTATAGGTTTCTAGATTTTTTTCGTAATAGGTCTTGTTTTTTGGGTCCTTAGCGATGAGTTGCTTAGCAATATTTTGTGCATAAATAATCCCATTTTCCAGATTAAGCCAAGCGTGGGGATCCTCCTTGCCTTTTTCTGACTGACCTTCAAGGTAAATCACCTCAACACCATCACTAACTGCAAAATAATCTTTGTTTTCTGTCTTATGGGCATTCTTGACCAACTTAGTAAACCAGGCATTCCCACCAGTTTCTAAATTGATACCGTTATAAAAAATCAAGTCAGCTTGTGATGTCTTTTTTACATCATCAGGAAGAGGCTCATATTCGTGAGGGTCCTTACCAACCGGGACAATACTGTGGAGAGTGATTTTATCTCCAGCAATATTTTTGGTGATATCGGCAATAATGGAATTAGTCGTAACAACTCGTAATTTATCTTTGCTACTGCCTTGTTTATTATTACACGCTGCTAAAGTAACTACCGCTAAAAGTAATAGTGCCATTGTTGATAGTATTTTTTTCATAGATAGTATTTTTTTCATATTATTTTCATCCTTTTATTTTATTGTTGATAAGTCTTATTCATGCCACTCTGTTTAGGGACGATGAAAAAGCTGATGAGAAAGAGAAGGGCAGATGTTAACACAATGCTTGAACCGGCCGCAATGTTAAAACTATAGCCTATAAAAAGACCTAGAACAGAGGCTAGGGCCCCAAAAACTGATGAGAGGAGAATCATGGTTTTAAGACTATTAGCATATAAGTAGGCGGTAGCAGCCGGTGTGATTAAAAGAGCCACAATAAGAATAGTGCCAACACTTTGCATAGCAGTTACAGCAACCAAGGTTAGAATAACCATCAGTAAGTAATGGTAGAAGGAGACTTTAACTCCCATTGACTTGGCCAAAATTGGATCAAAGGATGTTAGGAGTAGAGGGCGAAAGAAGATTGTAATAGTTGCTAGTACGAGAAGTGAAACGATAATCGTTATCCACATATCCATGTCTTGTACAGCTAGAATAT